>Ga0265325_10000483_pt1 | contig 28838 bp, 30 predicted proteins | sample 41420metaG_FD_202090 | JGI IMG/M metagenome (GOLD analysis project Ga0265325, IMG submission 202090) | Rhizosphere microbial communities from Carex aquatilis grown in University of Washington, Seatle, WA, United States - 4-14-20 metaG | ecosystem: Host-associated > Plants > Roots > Rhizosphere... | reverse complement strand
TAGAAGGTAGGCTCCTGAAAGAAGATGGCGACTTCCGAAGCGTCCTCATGCCCGGTGTAACCGTAGATTACGACGGGCCCATCCAATTTCGCGCGAAGCTGCGCGCGGCGCCCCTGATATTCGGAGTCGGGCTGGCGAAAACGCGCTTGCGCGAGGCAGCAGAAAAACGAAGCGGCGAGAACCACGGAAGCGCAGCCTGCGGTAAAACGGGAACCACGAAGGCGAGGTTTTGAAGAACTTTCCAAGCGGCTCACATCAGCCTGTGGCGGCAGCGTACTTCGAGCGAGCGCCACTAGAACCCCGGCATACCCGTCGACGCAGGGCGCACTTCGGGAGCTGGCGTCTGCGTCTGCTCGTCAGCGCGTCCCAACCGCAATTGCCCCAGATACGTCTGCGAGAGCGACATCAGCCCGGTGTACAGGTAGCCCCATACGAACAACAGCAGGAACGGAGTCGTCGCGTAATTTTCGTTTTGAATCGCGTAGAGCACGCCCGCCGCAAAATAAATCCCCAGCAGCACCTCGGCGTAGGGCATCCATCCCGCGCGCTTGCGGTAACTCTTTTTCACCCAGGCGCTGTCGTGCTTGGCGCCGGCTTCCACGCGGTATTTCGGGGTGCGCACAAATTCGGATTTTTTGCCGACAATCGCTTCCAGCACCGCCACCGCGTTCCGCACCGCTATCCCGATCCCCACCGCCATCACAAACGGCAGGTAGAGAAATGTCCGCTTCCACGTTTTGGGATAAAGCGCGCGCTCGGCGGCCAGATAGAAGGAAGAAATCGAGCAGGTAGACGCCAGGAACAGCGGCAGATCGATCACCAGCACCTGAAACCAGCCCTGGTAAAAGCGCACAATCATCGCCGGCAGCAGAATCATGGACATGAAAATCATCAGCGGGTAGCTGACGTTCGCCGTCAGATGAAAGAACGCTTCAGCCTTCACCGATGCCGGCACATCCGCGCGCATCAGCTTCGGCAGGATCTTCTTGGCCGTCTGCATCAGCCCCTTGGCCCAGCGCGCCTGCTGCGACTTGAACGCGTTCATCTCGACGGGCAGCTCCGAAGGGCACTCAATTTCCGGCAAGTAGAGAAACTGCCAGCCGCGAATCTGCGCGCGGTAAGAAAGATCGGTGTCCTCCGTGAGCGTGTCGTGTTGCCAGCCGCCCGCGTCCTCGATCGATTCGCGCCGCCAGATGCCCGCCGTGCCGTTGAAGTTGAAAAACAGCCCGCTGCGATAGCGCGACGAGTGTTCGATGGCGAAGTGCCCGTCCAGCAGAATCGCTTCCACCTCGGTGAGCGCCGAATAATGGCGGTTGATGTAGCTCCAGCGCGTCTGCACCATGGCCAGCTTGGGGTCCACAAAGTACGGCACGGTGCGGCGCAGGAAATCCGCGGGCGGGATGAAGTCGGCGTCGAAAATCGCGACGAATTCGCCGGTAGCTGTCTTCAGCCCTTCCTGCAAAGCGCCGGCCTTGTAGCCTTCGCGGTTGTCCCGATGAATGTATTCGATCGGGACGCCCAGGGACCGCTGCCGCTCCACGCAATCGGCGGCGATGGCCTGCGTCTCGTCGGTGGAATCGTCGAGCAACTGGATTTGCAAAAGCTCCCGCGGATAATCGAATTGCGCCGCGGCTTCCACCAGTCTCTCGGTGACGTACCGCTCGTTGTAAATCGGCAACTGCACCGTGACCTTCGGCCAGTCGGTGATCTCCGGCGGCGGCCCAGGAATGTTCTTGCGGTGTTTATAAAAATTGTAGACCAGAAAATACCGGTGAATTCCGTAGGTGGCGAGAACCACCATCACCAGAAAATACGGCAGCATGATGGCGAGATCGAACGCGTTGGCTTGATACAGCCCGCGAAACGTGGGGTCGACCAGCCGGTGCCAGTAATTCGTGAAGGGGCCGCTGCTGAAAGCCAGAAGGAAAACGACGCTCGATGCCAAGGTCAAGGTTAGGCCTTCCGAGTCGATTTGCCTGGGGTTCCCTGCGAAACTACCCGGCCAAGCTACTCAGTATACATGAGGGGCGCGCCCATCCGTGCGGCCAATCTGCGGCCGCCCTGGCCGTCGAGCCGCTGAAGTCGAGCCGTTGAAATTGTAGCGCGATCTTGTTGACAAGCCTTCGCGCCCGGGCCTAGGCTACCCGGACTATGTCTACTACTGAACTGTGGCTGCTCCTGATCGCTATTGGATTCGTCGCCGGCCTCCGAACCGTGACCGCCCCTGCCGCCGTCGCCTGGGGAGCGCATCTTGGATGGCTCAACCTTCACGACACGCGCTTCGCGTTCATGGGTTCCACCATCGCCCTGGTGCTGTTCACGATCGGCGCGGCAAGCGAATATGTGACCGACCAGCTCCCGTCCACCCCCGCCCGCACCGTGCCCATGCAATTCAGCGCGCGCATCGTGAGCGGCGGATTCTCGGCAGCGGGGCTCGCGCTGGCCGCCGGGCAGCCCGTCGCTCTCGGGATCGCACTCGGCGTCATAGGTGCCATCGCCGGCACGCTCGGTGGTTATCAAGCGCGCCGCGGTCTGGTGCGGGGACTCAAGGTCCCCGACATCGCCATCGCCGTGCCGGAAGACATCATCGCCATCGGCCTGGGACTCTTCGTAGTCTCGCGCTTCTAGACCGGTCTCCGCGCGCATCCTTCGTCGAGCAAGCCGCGTCGAACAACCCTCGCGTGAAGCGTGCCTCCCGCCCAAACCGAATCCGGGAGGAATTCTGCCTCAAAGACTGCTAAATTAGAGGCTCACTTTAACAACCATATTGCTGGAATACTGCTGCGGACCGACCAGGGCTTCGCCGGAAGTTTGCCAGGAGAAGCCAGGAGAAGAATGAACGCGACCATGCTTTACACCACCGACGATCTTCGCATCAAGTGGACCAAAGTCGTTCTCCCGCCGGTATTCCTCGAAGAGGAATTGCCGGAAACGGAAAACGCCTCGTCCACGGTATTCCACGCGCGCGAGGAAATCTCCAGCATCCTGGCCGGGAAAGATCATCGGCTGATCGTGGTAGTCGGCCCGTGCTCGATTCACGACACGAAAGCCGCCCGCGAATACGCCGGCCTGCTGAAGGAAGCCATCGCCGAACTCTCGCGCGATCTGTGCATTGTCATGCGCGTGTATTTCGAGAAGCCGCGCACGACGGTCGGCTGGAAGGGCCTGCTGAACGATCCGTATCTCGACCAGTCCTACAAAATTAACGACGGCCTGCGCCTCGCCCGCCATTTGCTGATCGATCTCGCCGAAATGGGCGTGCCCGCCGGCACCGAATTTCTCGACATGATCACGCCGCAATATGTCGCGAGCCTGGTCAGCTGGGGAGCCATCGGCGCGCGCACCACCGAAAGCCAGGTCCACCGCCAGCTCGTCTCAGGACTTTCCTGCCCGGTAGGCTTCAAGAACGCCACCTCCGGCGACGCGCAGATCGCCGTCGAAGCCGTACTCTCCGCCGCGCAGCCGCACACGTTTCTAGGCTGTACCAAGACCGGCCAGACCGCCATTTTTGTAACCACGGGCAATCCCGATTGCCACGTAATCCTCCGCGGCGGCAAAGGGACGGTCAACTACGGCCCGGACGCCATAAATAGTGCCTGCCAAAAATTGCAGGATGCAGGCCTTCCCCCCAGAGTCATGGTCGATTGCAGCCACGCCAACAGCAGCAAGGATTACACCAAGCAAGCCACGGTCTGCCGCGAAGTAGCGCAGCAGGTAGCCAAAGGCGACCAGCGCATCATCGGCGTAATGCTCGAAAGTAACTTGGTAGCCGGCGCCCAAAAACTAGTCCCCGGCAAGCCCCTCGTCTACGGCCAAAGCATCACCGACGCCTGCCTCGGCTGGGCCGACACCCTGCCGCTGCTCCGCGGCCTGGCGGCCGCCGTCCACTCCGCCCGGTAGCGGCGTGCGCAAGGCTCGCGGCATTCGCGAGTATCATCAATTTCTTAGACCGTTTTGGGGCGTGGCGCGTCCTATAATCAGCCTATAGGAGGGACTTCTATGCTCGCGCGTTTGATCCTGGGGATTGCCAGCTTCGCAGGGTTCGCATTTGCTTTTTCGATTCTGGGCTGTGCCGCCATTGCGGCTCCGAAGGAGCCGATTCCGCCCGCTAAGGAGGATGTGCCGCTCGCCTCGGCGCACGGGCAGGCTACCGCCGTTTTCGCCGGGGGATGCTTCTGGGGGACGCAGGCTGTGTTTGAACGGCTGAAGGGCGTGACTAAGACGACCGTCGGCTATGCCGGGGGGGCGGCGTCGACGGCCACCTACGATCAGGTGACCACCGAAACTACCGGGCATGCCGAATCGGTGGAGGTGGTTTACGATCCTTCGCGGATTACCTACGGGCAGCTGCTGCGCATCTTCTTTTCCGTGGCGCACGACCCCACGCAGCTCAACCGCCAGGGGCCGGACGTCGGCACTTCGTATCGCTCGGCTATTTTTTACACGAATGAGGAGCAGAAGCGCATCGCCGCGGCCTACGTGGCGCAACTGGATGCCGCCAAGGTGTTCCCTGGGAAGATCGTCACCGAAATTACTCCGCTCAAGGGATTTTATCGCGGCGAGGAATATCACCAGGATTACGCGCTGAAGAATCCCGACAATCCTTACATCCAGATTTGCGACCTGCCGAAAATCAGCGCGCTCAAGCAGCAGTTCCCCGAGCTGTTCGTGGATTACAAGGGCAAGCAGGCGGCGCCATAGACCTCAGAGGACTCTCCAAGGGAGCCGCCCGGAGGCCATCCTGCGATCATCGTCCGATCAGGCCTCCGGGCGGAATCGCGTCAGTGCTTTTTGTGGCGGGCCGCGTGGCGGCTCTTGGCCTTCGCGTGCGCTTTTTTCTCGGGAGCCGGGGGCGTTGCGGGCAGGTCCGAGTTGAAAATGTCGGCGACCACCTTCCATTTGCCGTCGGCCTGCTTCTGCCACGCCTCCACGTACTTGCCCCGGTCCATCACCAGTTTGCCGTGTGCATCCTTCATCGTCGACTGGTAGTCGCCCAGGGTGTAGGCCAGATCACTCGAACGCGCAACCTCCACTTTGTTGGCCTCCCAGGACACGGCGCTGCCGGGAACCAGGAACCCAGCCCATGCGGCGCGGATCGAGGCCTTGCCTGTGGCGATAGTTGTGTTGGGGGGCAGCATCGACGCGTCATCGGTGTAGTAAGAGACGGTCCCGTCGATGTCGCGCGCGCCGGCTGTTTTCGACCATTGCGCGTCGAGGTCCTTGATGGTGGCTTCATCGGCCGCGCGCGTGTCCGGCGGCGCCTGCTGGCCGCAGGCCGACGCGAACAGCGCCAGGGCGAGACAGCTCCAAAGAACCGGTTTGCAGATTTGCATCTTTTCGCGATGGCTGGTCATGCGATCTCCTGAGAATGCCGTGCGCGTCATCTTAGGGTGGGAGAGAAAACAAAGTCAACGATGACACGGCAGAGGCAAAGGCTCAGGCAACAGCAACGGAGACAGCGACCGTGAAGCAATAGCAACTAAGCAATCGAAACTAAGCGATAGCAACTATAGAAACAACAGCATCAACTGTCGTTGGAAGGCGGCTTGGAGTGTTCGGGCTATTGAATGCGCTGGATGTAGCGGCCTTCGGAGGTGTCCACCTTTACTTTGTCGCCCTCGCCCACAAACGGGGGAACGTTGATCACCAGGCCCGTCTCGAGTTTGGCGGGCTTCATCACAGCGCTGGCGGTAGCTTTTTGAATGGTCTGCTCGGTCTCGACGACCTTGAGGTCGACGGTATCGGGCAGCAGCACGCCGATGGGCTTCTCATCGTAGTATTCGATCTTCACAGGCAGATTCGAGATCAGGTAGTCCTTGGTGTCGCCCACGATGTCTTCCTGCAGGGCGAGCTGTTCGTAATTCTGCGTGTTCATGAAGTGGTGGCCTTCGCCGTCGCTGTAGAGATATTCGAATTCGATTTCGTCCACCGTCACTTTCTCGACGAATTCCTCGGCGCGGAACCGGTAGTCCATCATGGAGCCGTTGCGCAGGTTGCGCATCTTAGTCTGCATGGAGCCGCGCTTGTTGCCCGGGGTGCGATGGTCCACGCTGTAGATCACGCAGAGATCGCCTTCATGCTTGATGATCATGCCGGGGCGCAGCTGGGTTGCTTTCAACATCACAATCTCCTCGAAACTGTTTGGGGTTCCCCGCAGGGAGTGTTGCCGCCGCGCCCACTCGGATCCGCGGCTGCGTGCCCATCACGCGCTGATCTCACTGCCCGCGCTCGAATGCTCAGACGATGCGGGACGCGCGCTCGATCTTCACGGGGCTTGAGGCCTCATTATAGCGGCGCGCTAAGGATGCGGTCAAATCCGCATCGCCGCGCAGGTCAGGGATTGTTCGCAGCTGGACAAACGCCGGATGCGTCCGGCTGCGTGCTGCAATTTGCCGGCGGCGCGTTGTCTGCCACGGCGTTCGCCTTCAACTCGTCGACTTCGCGGCTGACCTTGGCCCACTCCTTCTTGTTTTTCTTCACCGCGAGCGGGGCGGCCGGGTCAGCGAAGTAGGCGAGAATGTTTTTGCGAAGCTCGGGCGACACTTGCGCGAATTTGCTCTCGGTGAGGCGATCGAGCAAAGCGGCGTAGGTCTGATCGGCGAGCGGGTATTCGCCCGGGCGCGTAACCGTGCCGGTGTCGAAATTGTCGTCCACCAGATCGAAAGCATTCGGATCGCGCACGTAATCCCGGGTGTACCGGCCGTAGTCATCGAGAGACTGGTTGAAGCTAGCCATGAAGAGCTTCTCAACCGGCGGGGTGGGCACGCGGAAGGAAAGCGCGCTGAGCGGGCCCACCTTGGGGAGGATGCGAATGAAGAATGCGATCAGGCGTTCGCCGAAGCTCGGCGCGCGAAACTTGCGGTCCCAGTTTTTTTTGTAGCTCGCGCGCGAGAGATGGTACAGGAATTTTTTGCGCGTCATGCTGGGATCGTCCTGCATGATCTGGTCTTTCTTGGTCTGCCAGGCGACTTTGGTCATCTTGGGAATCACGCCGCCCACTGCATAGCGGTACGTCCCGAGGGCGAGATCGTAATCAGTAAAGATGTTGTCGAGCTTCAAGCAGTAGGTTTCCTCGAAGGCGCGGCTCAACAGATCTTTGGACACCTGGAAGCCGATGTGATCGCGATAGTCGTCCGGGGCGTAACGCCCTTTGGCGACCTGGACCACGTCAAAGCCGAACTCGACCTTCAGGTGCGCCGCGGGGTTCTCGTCGTAGACGACCGTGTTGCCATACTTCCGCCTGAGTTTCGGATAGAGGATCGGGACGGCCTTGTTTGTCGCCATGCGGTGGCCGTCGTTGTCCGCCGCGTAATGAGCGAGGGCGCCGAGGGCGAAGGCGTATTCGTTGATGTCCTGCGAATCGCGGAGAAGCGCTTCGATAAAATCGCCGCTGCGAACGTAATGGACCAGGTCGCTGAAGAGCTTGCTGCCGAAGGGGTAGTAGCCCATGTCCTGAATCACGGCCCCGCCGTAGGCGTAGGAATGCGCGGTCTTCAGCTCGTCGCGAGTCGCGTTAGGGAAGCGTTGCAGGAGCAGGGGCTTGATCGCGGCATCCCACGCGGAGTCGACGAGTGCTTCATGCGTCAGAACCGAATAGGCGTGGCAGACGGGTGCGATACAAAGCAGAACGATGAGCGCAACGGCCCAGATTCTGGCGCTCTGCGATTTCAAAAATTGCCTCATGATGAGTGTCCCGGGCTTCCGGAGTTTGCGAAACTCCAGCGAATTCACGTCCCGGGCAGGCGATGGGGACATGGCGACGTGAAGCCGCACCTCACTGATACTAGCCTGAAATTGGCTGCTGTGCAGCTACTTGTGATAACATTCGGGCTTCCGGTTTGTAAAACTTCAAGGGGATTTCATTGGCTCATATTTCCCGTAAAGAGCTGAAAAAAGACGAAGTGCGCGAGACCTTCGCGCACGGCGCCGAAGCTGTGATGCTGCACCAGCAGCTGACCATGTGGCTCGTGGTGGGGGCGCTCGCGATCGCCGTCGGATTCTTTGGCTGGAAGACGTACACCCAGCGGCAGACGGTGCGCGCCTCGGCTGCGTTTGACGAGGCCATGAAGGTATTCCAGGCCAGAACGATCTCTCCCGGCGAGCCCGCGCAGCCCGGCGAGCTCACCTACACCGACGACAAGGTGAAATTTGGCGATTCGGCGAAGAAGTTTGGCGACGTAGGCGCGAAGTATTCGCACACGCGTCCCGGGCAGCTGGCGAAATATTATGAGGCGCTCAGCTTCGAGCGCATCGGCAAGAACGACGACGCGAAGCAGCTTTTCCAGGAAGTGGCATCGGGCAGCAACGACGAATTTGCGTCGATGGCGAAGCTAGAGCTGGCGAGCCTGGAAGACAGCATCGGCCAGCACGATGACGCCGCCAGGCTTTATCAGGAGCTTCTGGCCAAGCCGACCGTGCTGGTTCCCAAGCCGGTCGTGTTACTCGACCTTGCGGAACATTACAGCCAAACCAATCCTTCCCAGGCCGCCAAGTATTACGGCCAGATCAAGTCGGAATTCCCCGGCACGCCCATCGCGACGCAGGCCGACCAGGAACTCGCGCTGCTGCCCGGCAAGTCCTGAGCTGACGCCGTGGAGGCGACGCCGCTTGCGCCCTATGCCATGGACGTGCGGCGCACGCGCGGCCGCCGCTACCCCGACTCCCCGCATCCTTACCGCAACGACTACGCGCGCGACCGCGACCGCGTAATTCATTCGCGGGCCTTCCGTCGTCTCGAAGCCAAGACGCAGGTGTTCACGGTCCGCTACTCGGACCATTTTCGCAACCGGCTCACGCACACCCTGGAAGTGGCGCAGATAGCCCGCACCGTGGCAGGCGCGCTGCAGCTAAATACCGACCTCACCGAAGCGCTCGCCCTGGTGCACGACATCGGGCACCCGCCGTTTGGCCACGCGGGCGAAAGGGCGCTCGACCGGCGTATGAGGGAATATGGCGACCGGTTCGATCATAATCTGCACGCGCTGCGGATCGTCGAGCAATTCGAGCAGCGCTACCTGGCATTCCCCGGGCTGAATCTTACCTTTGAGGTGCGCGAGGGGATCGTCAAGCATTCGCGCGACCGCTTCCCCGAGCACATTCCCGAAATTGCGGAGTATCTGCTGAGCGAGCGCCCTCCGCTCGAGGCGCAACTGATCGATCTGGTGGACGAAATCGCCTACAACACCGCCGACCTCGACGACGGCTTCGAGGCGCATCTGCTCGATTTCGAGGCGTTGCGCACAGCGGTGCCGGTGTTCGCCGCCGCATATGCCGAAGTAGACAGGTGCTACCCTGCGGGCCCTCGCCGCCTGAAATTCAACGAAGCCCTGCGCGCGGTGATCGATCGCCTGGCGACCGATCTGATCGAGAATACGCGGGCGCGCGTGAAAGCGAGCGGGGCGCAAACGGTGGAGGATGTCCGCAGCCAGCCCGTGCGACTCGCGGCCTTTTCGCCGGAGGTAGCCAAGGAGAGCGCAGCGCTGAAGCGTTTCTTGAACACGCAGCTCTATTCTCATCCCACGGTGGCCGAAGAGCGCGACCAGTCAGTGGTAGCCCTGGACGCTCTGTTCGTCTTCTTCATGGAGCATCCAGACCGCATGCCGCAAAATTATGCGAGCCTGGCGCAGGAGCAGCCCAGACACCGTGTGGTCTGCGACTATATCGCCGGCATGACCGATCATTTTCTCCTGAAGCAAAGCCGCGAACTCCTGGGCGTCCCAGTACCCCAGATTGACTGAATGGCCGGGCACTGCCTCGTTACGCGTTCTTCAGGTACTCATTAGGTGTCAGTAAGCCCCGCCCGGGCGGTGCTTCCTTGACAAAGCAGGCACCCGATTTATAATGAAGCTTCGCCGCGAAAAACACGGGGAAAACGATGTTTCTGGATGTCAACGAACTCGGTATTCGCAAGGTCCGCATCCGGAAAAGCTACACGCCCGGCAACCTGGATTTTCATTCCGGGGAGTTCCGGCAGGTAGAACCTCTGGAAGTCCGTGCAACTGCGGAACTTGTGGACGGTCAGATCCGCATCTACGGAAACCTGCACACGCGAGTGGAACTGGTGTGCGCGCGCTGCCTGGACACGGTGGTCGAAGAGATCAGCCGCGATTTTGACCTTTACTACCGGCCCATGACGACCATCGCCGAAAACGACGAATTTCATCTCAATCTGGACGACACCGAGATCGCCTTCTTCGAGGGCGAGGGACTGTTTCTGGCCGACGTCCTGGCCGAACAGGTGAACCTCGCGATTCCCATGAAGGTGATCTGCCGCAGCGATTGCCGCGGCCTTTGCCCGCACTGCGGCGCGAACTTGAACAATGAGGATTGCCGCTGCGAGAAGCACGGTTCCGATCCCCGCCTGGCCCCGCTGGCGCGCCTGAAGCAGGACTGGTTCAAGAAGCAATAAACCGTTACACTGTTGAGTAATATTTTTGCGCCGTTGTGTGCCGCGGCCCGTTCACGAGGAGCTGAAATGCCGAATCCGAAGCGACGTCATTCGAAGCGACGCACGAGTACGCGACGCGCGCATGACCATCTGCACAAGCTGTCCCTTGCCGAGTGCCCCAATTGCCACGAGAAGAAGCTGCCGCATCAGGCGTGTCTTAAGTGCGGCTATTACAAGGGTCGCGAAGTGATTGACACCGCAGCCAAGACAGCCTAAGTTTCCCTCGCATACCTTCTCCAGTTATGCCGGGTGGTGGGGCTCAGTGAACCACCCGATTGATCACCCGATGATCAAACGATGATCACGATAGCTCTGGATGCCATGGGCGGCGACCACGCCCCGCGAGCGGAGGTCGAAGGCGCGATTGCGGCGGCGCGCGAGCTTGGGGTGCGCGTGCTTCTGGTGGGCATCGAAGCCACCGTGCGCGAGGAACTCGAACGCCACAAGCACCCGGACCTGCCCATCGAGATCGTCAACGCGGATGAAGTGATCACGATGAACGATTCTCCTTCCCACGCGTTCCGCCGGAAGAAGGGGAGCTCGCTCCACGTAGCCGCGCACTTAGTGAAAGACGGCAAGGCCGACGCCCTGGTAACCGCCGGAAACACCGGCGCTGCTATGACGGTGGCGCGATTCGTGATCGGAACGCTGCCTTCGGTGGACCGCCCGGCGCTCGCCGCGGCGTTTCCCAACATGAAGGAGAAGACGTCCATCGTGCTGGATGTGGGCGCAAACGTGGATTCGAAGCCGGAACAGCTAGAACAGTTCGCGGTAATGGGCGAAATTTACTATCGGGCGATCTGGGGAACCAAGCGACCGCGCGTCGCTCTCCTTTCGATCGGGGAAGAAGAAATGAAGGGCAACGAACTCACGCGCGAGGCCGCCACTCTCTTGAAGCAGACCGCGCTCAATTTCGTCGGCAACGTCGAAGGCCGCGACGTTTTTCGCGGCAACGTCGACGTGATCGTGTGCGACGGTTTCATCGGCAATATCGCGCTGAAGCTGAGCGAGGGCGTCGTCGAGCAGATCGGCGGGATGCTCAAGAAGGCCATCAAGAGCAGCCTCGCGTCGCAACTGGGCTACGCGCTTTCCAAGCGCGCCTTTGACACGCTGCGCAAAAGCACGGATTATTCGGAGTATGGCGGCGCGCCGCTGCTGGGCGTCCGCGGCATCACGATCATCGGGCACGGGCGCTCGAATCCCAACGCCATCAAGAATGCCATTCGCGTGGCGGCGGAGCTCTGCCGGGCGCACGTCAATGAAAAAATCGAACAGGAGCTTTCCGCAATCGCTGCAGTCGCCGCGCGCGGCTGAACGGGCGGATTTTGCGGTGAATCGCAATCCACTATGAGTAAGCTTGCGTTTCTTTTTCCCGGCCAGGCCTCGCAGTACCCCGGCATGGGCCGCGATCTGGCGGACAATTTTCCGGAAGCGCGCGCCGTCTTCGAAGAAGCCGACGCCGCGCTCGGATTTCCTCTTTCGAAGCTTTGCTTCGAGGGCCCCGAAGAGACGCTGAAGCTCACCGAGAATACCCAGCCGGCGATCCTCACGGTGTCGACGGCCGCCTTTCGCGCGCTCGACTCGCGCGGCATCACGCCCGACTTCGTAGCAGGGCACAGCCTGGGCGAGTATTCGGCGCTCGTGGCGGCGGGTTCGCTCGATTTCGCGACGGCGGTGAAGCTGGTTCGCGAGCGCGGGCGCTACATGCAGGAAGCCGTTCCGCCCGGCGAAGGCGCCATGGCCGCGATTCTCGGCCTTTCGCCCTCGGACGTGACCGATATCTGCAAGAAGGCCGCCAACCACGAGGTCGTCTCGCCCGGCAATTTGAATTCGCCCGAGCAGACCGTGATTTCGGGCCATGCGGCAGCAGTGAAGCGCGGCGTCGAAATCGCCTCGCAAAGCGGAGCCAAGCGCGCCGTGATGCTTCCGGTCTCCGCGCCGTTTCACTCCGCGCTGATGGAGCCTGCCCAGAAGCGTCTCGAACCCGACCTGCGCGCCGCCGCATTCGGCCCCCTGCGATTTCCGCTGATCACCAATGCCGATGCCGAAGCAATCGGCTCCGGCGAAGAGGCGCGCGAAGCGCTGATCCGCCAGGTGACGCTGCCGGTCCGTTGGCACGATTCGGTGCGCGACATGATCGAGCGCGGCGTGAACATTTTTGTGGAGGTAGGCCCCGGCAAAGTGCTCTCCGGGATTCTGCGCCAGATTGACCGCTCCGTCCGCTGCTTCAACGTGGAAGATTCCGCGAGCCTGCGCTCCACGATCGATCGCATAGCGCAGGCCCGCACCGAACCCTCCGAAAACTAGTTCGCTAGCTCAAACTACGAAGCGGAATGGGCTTTCGCTCGCGCGTTCGCGAAAAGTTTCAGCATTTCGCGATTGAAGGCGGGAAGGTCATCGGGTTTACGGCTGGTGACCAGCTTTCCGTCCACCACCACTTCTTCGTCGATCCATTTCGCCCCGGCATTCGTCAGGTCGGTTTTCAAGGACGGCCATGACGCAATCCGCTTGCCCTTCGCCGCGCCCGCTTCGATCACCGTCCACGGCGCGTGGCAGATCGCCGCTACCGGTTTGTCGGCCTCAAAGAAGGCTTTGGCGAACGCCACCGCCTTCGGCTCCATGCGCAGCTTGTCCGGATTCATGACGCCGCCTGACAGTAACAACGCGTCAAACTCTTCCGCCTTCGCGTTATCGAGCTGCTTATCGACCGGAAATTCATCGCCCCATTCGGTGTGCTTCCAGCCCCGCACGTGTGCGCGTTGCGGGGAGACGATGCTCACTTGTGCTCCGGCGTCGACGAGCGCCTTTCGCGGCTCCGTCATCTCCACCTGCTCAAATCCGTTTTCGATAAGGATGGCAACTTTGAGTCCTTTGAGATTTTCCATGGCAGTCTCCTGGTTTCCGGTTGGCATTTTATGCTGCTCGTGCGACTGCACGATGGACTTCGTCGCGGCAGCCAAAGGGAGCCTAGCAGTTCCTCCTGCAGCGTTTAACAGCGTGTTTCCTGTAGGAAGGGCAACGGGAAAGCTGGATGCCGCCACCGGCGCGGTTCGAGTCAGTCCTCGATCTCCAGCGCGCTCACTTCTAACTCTTTCCCCTGTGCGATTTCGGGCGTGGGCGCGCCACACACCGAGCACGAAAACCACTGGTTGGCGTCCACGGGGCGCCGCGCGTCGCAACCCGCGCAGTAAATCACCAGGGGGATATCTTCCACAATCAGCCGCGATCCCGCGAGGGAAGTGCCGTCACAAGCGATCTCGTACGAGGTAAGGAGAGCCTCCTTTACAACGCCGGAAAAAGCGCCGAGGCGCAGGTGTACGGCAGTGACGCGCGCAGCGCCGCGGCGCTCCGCCTCTTCCTGGGCAAATTCTACGATGCTCATGGCGATGGAAAGCTCGTGCATGACATTGAAAGAAGTCTAGACCAGCACCCTTCCGCCATCGACCGCAAGTATCTGCCCGGTGACAAAATCGGCCGTCGCGAAATACGCAACCGCGTCGGCGATATCGTCGCCCGTGCCGGTGCGATGCAGCGGAACGCTACGGATGTAATCTTCGTCAGGCGCCTCCCTTGGAAATTGAATCGTGCCGGGCGCCACGCTGTTGACACAGATTTCCGGGCCGAGCGCGCGGGCCAGGCAGCGCGTAAGCATGATCACTCCCGCTTTCGAGACGCAATAGTGCGTGTAGCTGGGCCACGCAAGCAGCCCTCCCAGCGAAGAGAGGTTGATGATTTTTCCGCGGCCCTGGCGCTTCATGATGGGCGCAGCTGCCTGCGCGCAGAGGAACTGCGATTTCAGGTTGACGTTGAGTATATCGTCCCACTGAGCTTCGGTGAGGTCTTCGAATCTCGCGGCAAAAAACTTCCCGGCGTTATTTACAAGGATGTCGAGGCGGCCGAAATCCTTCTCGACAGCGGCAAACATCTTCAACACGTCATCGCGCCGCGAGACATCGCCCTGGACCGCCAGCGCCCGCCGTCCCATCTTCTCGATTTCCGCGGCGAGGTCTTCAGCTTCCGACTGCGAGCCCCGGTAATTCACCACGATGTCCGCGCCGTCGCGCGCCAGGCGGAGCGCGATGCTGCGCCCGATGCGCTTGGCCGCGCCAGTAACCAGCGCAACCTGCCCTTCGAGGGAATTGTCCGCCATGAATCCGTGCGCCTCCTCCCAAACATTAGCACTGATCGAGTGTCATTCAAGGGCGAACGGGCCTGCTGGGGGGGATGGCTCCGAGCGGAGCGGTCGAAGTAAGAAAGATGCTTCGCTGGCGCTCAGCATGACTGACGGCCACAAAAGAGCTGGAAAGCGCTAGTGGTTGCTGATGCCGGTGAGCCCCGAAACGGGCCCCAGGTACGCGAGCAAGCGCCCCGCGGTGATGGCTCCGAGCCAGCAGATCAGCGATAGCCACGCCAGCCTCTTCGCGTTGCTCGGCAGCAATCCCTGGCCCAGTTCCGGCGAACCGAAAATACGCTTCCTCATGATCACCAGCAGAGCCACGCCGGCGAAAACGAAGCACATCTTTATGTAGAAGACCGGATTGCGGAGCTTGGTGCTCGCGTCGGCAACCATCAGGACCGTGCCGGTGACCGCGTTGATCCAGAAGCCCGTCCACATCAAGGGATAGAGCCGCTCAAGCGGCTTGATCGGGATGCGGGGCCAAAAGCCGAGAATAGCGATATCGACCACACCGCTCACTCCCGCGATCATCGACATGCCCAGCGTGTGCATGAACAGAAACATCGGGAATGCCCAAATCGAGTCCGACTCGCGTACCCAGACGCAGAATTTCAGAGACTCGAGCCACAGGAGAAAATTCATTTGTGCTTGGTCACCTCAATATAAATTTCCGAAAGAGATAAAGACGCCGCCCCACCCGGTAAGGCGTCCGGCAAAGAATCCAGAAAACAGCCATCGCAAACGGCGCCAGATAATACCGTATCGAGCGGCCTGCGCGCTACCAAGTTGGCAGTCCCCTCCGGCCGAATATGCCGGCGTCGCATTGTTCACTGGGACGACAATCAGGAGGAGAATTTCGAATGGTTATCCTTGACGGAGTCGCCCTCCACCAGCTTATCCATGATGTAACCCAGCAATCCCAGCACGGAAATCACACACAGCATCACCACGCTGACATCTATGGCCAGACGCATTCCTCACCTCGGCAAGAAGAAACTCGGACTAGCTAAATCTAAATCGCGCCCGCGCTCGGTTCACTTCGAAGAGCGCCCGGCCCGCACAGCGGCCTAAAACGCGTTGCCGATAAACGGCAACATCAGTCCGCAGAACATCACCCCGATCCAGAGCGCCACCGCCGAAGCGGCAATCACCTTGAGCTTCACCGGCGCATCCTCGCCCGCCTCGATCTCCCACGGTTCGTCGAACAGGGTGAAATAGATGGCGTTCACCCCCGCCAGCATCATCAAAGCGATCTTCCAGTAGAACGTGACGTTCGCGATGTACTGCTCGGGCGCGGCGATGAAATACAACATGCCGGTGAACAGGTTCAGTCCGAATCCCAGCACGCCCCAGGGCAGCAGCCGATGCACGGTAGCGAACGATACGCTTTTCATCACTCCCAGCACGCGCAGGTCAACTAGGAACACCACCCCCAGCAGCAGGGACAGCCCCATGAAATGCAGCGTCTGAAGCGTGGGCCACACCCACTTGATGCCGGTCACATGCTTTCCAACGGCCAGCGCGCTTATGGCCAGCCGCGGCGCGAAGATCGCCGCCGTCGGTGAGGCCACCGGGCCAGTCAGAATCTCCGGGTGGCGGATCAGGCCGCCAATGTTGGCCGCGTTGGACATTAGGCCCAAAGTGATAAGCGAAAGAACCATGACAAAAGCCAGTGTCCCGCGCCCGATACGCGCGGTCCTGCGGTTCTGCCACAGGCCGAACCAGGCCACCGCGCCGGTAATCTCCATGAATATGAAGGCGAGCAGGGCCGCGTCATTGTGCGCTTCCATGAGATCCGCCGAGATTCCGGGCAGGTTCTTGATGGCGTGCTGGGCGGCGTTCCCGCTCTGATATGTCGGGATGGTGATCAGCGCGATGCCGAGAAAGATCACCAGGCTGGCCTGCTGCAGGTGCTCGTTTTTGCCGAGGAGCGAAACCACGAACAACCCAATCCCAATCATGGTGCCAATCACCGGAAAATGATTCAGCAGGAGATGCACATGGGCCAGGTTCATAAGTTATCCCTTTAAGATCGAACGGCCTGGCCAATCGCCAGGCAAACCGCCGAAGATAATACCGTACTGGAAGGGTGCTGCGCCAGCACGATAGCCCGCCCCTAGATACAACAAGGCTCCCCAACAAGCCGCTTTTCTGTGCATTGCGGGTCTGCAGTCGCTTCGGAGGCTCACTACTATCGACGTACGACACCGCGCATAGGTTGCGCTTGACACCCCCCCCACCCGGACATAGATTGAATTGAAGCCCCTAAAAATGGGAATTAAGTCCAATACCGAGATGAGTGCTCAAGAGAGTTCCGGAGTGAAGCCAGAGGTAAACGACGAGCTGAAGGCCATCACCCTCAAGGTGAATGGCACGACGCACGAGCTTCAGCTCGACCCCAACACCCCTCTGCTTTATGTGCTCACCGACGACCTGGGGCTCTACGGCCCCAAATTCGGCTGCGGGCTGGGGCAATGCGGCTCCTGCACGGTGCTGGTGAACGGCAGCGCCATCCGCTCCTGCGTCACGCTGGTCGAGTCGGTGAGCGGCAGCGAAATCACCACGCTCGAAGCCCTTGGCACCCCGGACAAGCCTCATCCCATCCAGCAGGCTTTCATCGACGAGCAAGCCGCGCAGTGCGGCTTCTGCCTGAACGCCGTGATCATGACGGCCAAAGCCTTCCTCGACAAAAACCCGCACGCCAACGACAGCGACATCGAGTCCGCCATGTCGACGGTTCTGTGCCGCTGCTTTACGCACGTCCGCATGCTGCGGGCCATCAAGCGCTACGCGCGTGGAATGACGTCGACGACGTGAGCGAAGACCTCCGCAACGGTGAATCTGAAATGGAAATGACTTCCGGCGCCCGGGAGGCATTGAAGCGCTCAGGACTCTCGCGCCGGAGTTTCCTGAAGGAATCCGGAGCGCTGATTGTCTGCTTCAGCGCGTTCGACCTCGCCACTGGGGCGGTTCCCGCGTTCGCGCAGGATGCGCAAGGCGTTTCCTCCTACCGGCCGCGCCCCAACCAGCTGGATTCGTGGATCGCCATCGGGGGCGATGGCACGGTGACCGCCTACACCGGCAAGGCGGAGCTGGGGCAGGGGATTGGCACCGCGCAAACGCAACTCGTTGCCGAAGAGCTGTGCGTGCCGCTCGAACGAGTGAAGCTGATTGCCTGCGACACGGCTTTCACTCCCGATCAGGGCTACACGTCCGGAAGCCAGTCGCACCCGGCAAATTTCAACCACAGCAATCTGGCGCAGGCCGCAGCGACCGCGCGCGAAGCGCTTTTGCGCCTCGCGTCGGACCGTCTCGGCGCGCCGGCCGGCCAGCTCGCCGCCGCAGACGGCGCAATCGCGCTGAAAACGGATTCGTCCCGCAAGGTCACCTATCAGGACCTGCTCGGCGGGCAGAAATTCAATCTCGCCCTCGATAAGAATGCGCAGCGAAAGCCCGCAAGCGAGTGGACTGTCCTCGGCAAACCCGTGCCGCGCGCGGATATTCCCGCCATCGTGACGGCGCGCTTCCAGTTTGTTCACAACGTGCGCGTGCCGGGGATGCTATATGGAAGCGTCGTCCGCCCGCCGGGCGTGGGCGCGACGCTAGTGAGCGTCGACGAAGATTCGATCCGCGGCGTCCCGGGCGTAGTGAAAGTAGTGGTGAAGGGAAGCTTCGTCGGAGTCGTCGCGCAGAAGCTCTGGCAGGCCGTACAGGCCGCGTATATCTTAAGGGTCAACTGGACGCCGGGCCCCCCGCTACCGCCCCAGGCCACTTTCTACGATCACTTGCGCGCGCAGCAGCCCACGCGCGACACGCTGCTAGTCGACTCGAAAGACATCGACGAAAAATTCACCCAAGCCGCCACGGTAGTGAAGGCCACCTATCATCATCCCTACCAGATGCACGGCTCGATGGGAAGTTCCTGCGCGGTGGCCGACGTGCGCGGCGAAACTGCGACGCTCTGGTCCGCGACGCAGGGCTGCTGGTTCATGCGCAACACTTCCGCCATGGTGCTGGGACTCAAGCCCGAAAACGTGCGCGTAATCTTCACGCGCGGCTCGGGATGCTACGGAAACAACGGCGCCGATCCAGTCACCTACGATGCGGCAATCCTGTCTCAGGCGGTAGGCAAGCCGGTGCGTGTGCAGTTGACGCGACAGGATGAAATGGCCTGGGAAAATTACGGAATGGCGTTTGTGATGGATGAACGCGCCGCGCTCGACGCGCAAGGCAACATCGCCGCCTGGGATCACGAATCCTGGGTGCCTGTACTGGGGAATCGTCCCGGCATGGAGCGGCCCGGAAATGTGGTAACCGGATTTCTCGCTGGCTTTCAGCCTGAGCCATTTGCGGCGCAGTCGCCCGCTCCAGCTCCGACACGCTACAACAACAACAGCAACGGAATCCCATCCTATCTTGCGGGCGTGATCGAAGGCCAGCCCGGTGGCACGGGAAGCATCCGCGGCGAGCGCGTGCTCATTCACAACGTCGTCTCGCCCTTCTTTACCGGTCCGCTGCGTTCGCCGGAGCGCTTCCAGAACACCTTCGCGCACGAATCGTTCCTCGACGAGCTAGCGTCGAAAGCAAAAGTCGATCCGGTGGAATACCGCCTGCGGCACCTCAGTCATGCCCGATTGCGAGACGTGGTGAAGGGCGCGGCGAGCGCCGCAAACTGGGATGCGCGCCCGTCTCCCAAACGTGCCACCAACCGCGCTGCGATCCTCACGGGCCGCGGCATTTCCTGCGTTGCCTACGAAGGCGAGAACGGCTACGCCTCCCTGGTCGCCGAAGTGGAAGTCGAGCCGGCCACCGGCGTCATCCGCGTGCAGCGCGTTTTCGTGTGCGTCGATTGCGGCCCCATCTCCAACCCCGAAGGACTCCGAAATCAGACCGAAGGCGGCACGCTACAGGGCGTAAGCCGCGCCCTTTTTGAGGAAGTCACCTGGGACGATCACAAGATCACCTCGGTCGACTGGGGAACCTATCGCACCTACCCCCTCGGCTTTCCCATCCCCACAGTTCAAGTAGTGATGATCAATCGCCCCACCGAAAACGCCACCGGCGCCGGCGAGCTCGCCATCACCACAGTGGCGCCCGCCATAGCCAACGCCGTGTTCGACGCCACCGGCGTCCGAATCCGCGAGCTTCCGCTAAACCCCGAACGCGTAAAGGCCGCCCTAAAGCAGCTTGTCTAGCAACCCCGAGCGTTCCGACGCAATCCTCGATGCAGTGCCGTTGCCGTTACGGGTGCCCCACCCTTCGAATTTAAGGGTGGGTCTTTCTTTTGGTTTTGCTCGCGCCATTTTTTTCGTTGTCATCCCGACAGAGCGAAGCGACGAGGGATCTCTCCCTTCGCAGTTGATATAGTGCTCCCCCGACAATCCTTGACAATCGCCCTCGGAGCGCTACACTCCCCGCCATCGTGAGCGAACAGAATCCCCGGCGCGAATTCCTGAAATTTCTGGCCGCCAGCCCGTACGTGGCTTCCCTTGGGGGCGTGGCGGTTTTTCTGCCCCAGGACGCACTCGCACGAAGCCCGCAAGAGCAGCCGTCCGGCGGCATCGCCAATCCCGCCGCGGCCCTCGACGTCTTCGATTTCGAAGACGCCGCGCATCGCCGGATGGAACCCGGCCACTGGGCGTTTGTGAGAAGCGGCGTGGACGACGATGTAACTCTCCGCGCCAACCGCGAAGCCTTCCAGCACATCGAATTGCGCCCGCGCCGCCTGCATGACGCGACCAAAGTGGACACGCGCGTCAATCTTTTCGGCGCCGCCTACGATAGCCCGATCTTCGCCTGCCCCACCGGAGGCGCAAAGACATTCAATCCCGAAGGCGAACTCGCCATCGCGCGCGCAACCAAAGCACGCGGCGCGTTGCAGTTTCTCTCCACCGGCACGTCGATCTCGGTGGAAGAAGTGAACGCCGCGCACGGCCGGCCGGTGTGGTACCAGCTCTATGCGCCGTTGATCTGGGAAGCCTGCGAACAAATGCTGCGGCGCGTAGAAGCCGCAGGATGCACGGTGATCGCGCTCACGGTGGACCAGGTAGGGCGCAACAGCGAAACCTACATGCGCTCTCTCCCGAAAGACATGACCCGCTGCAACTCCTGCCATAAAGTGACCAACGGTGACGTAGCCTCCACCGATCACCCCATGCGCGACGGCCTTCCCACCACCGGCGCGCGCCTCCCCTTCGACTGGGCCTTCGCCGATCGCATAAGGAAAACCTGGAAGGGTAAGTTCATCATGAAGGGAATGGAGACGCGCGAAGACGCGCGGCTGTGCATCGAGCACGGCATCGACGGGATTCTCGTGTCCAACCACGGCGCGCGCTCGGTCGAGACAGGCCGCGCCACCATCGAAGCCCTTCCGGAAGTTGTCGCGGAAGTGAAGGGGCGCATTCCCGTGTTTGTCGATGGAGGCTTTCGCCGCGGCACCGACGTGTTCAAGGCGCTCGCGCTCGGCGCCACGGCGGTAGGAGTCGGCCGCCCGATTCTGTGGGGACTGGGATCGTTCGGGCAGGCGGGCGTCGATCGCGTACTCGAAATCCTGCAAGCAGAATTGAAGATGGCCATGGGCAACTGCGGCACGCGCACGGTTGCGGACATCACCCGGGCCTACGTCGCTACGCCCGATTGGAAGATTTGAAGGAAACCCCGGGCGTCTCTCTGCGTTTCGTTGTCATCCCGTCGTCACATCGCAGTTGGTTTTTTAAGCTGTCATTGTGAGCATTCCTCATCCGAATCCAGATTAGAGCTTATTAAGAAGATCCTTTCGCCCGTTGCTTTTCCGTCCGCTCCTTGATATTCCCCCACACGACAGATTTGGCGTTCGCCGTTCAAGCCCAGCTAAGTGCAGCCGATGTGTGTATTCGTAGAGGGAAGCCGAGCGGGGACGTGCGCGTTCCTCTTCTTTCTGGTTGTCATTTCGATGGGCGGAGTGGATATGAGCCGGCAGGATGAGCAGGAGGACGAGCGCGACTCTCGCATGGCCACTGTGCACCTGCACGAGCGCCGCGAGGCCCGCTACAGCGTCCCGATCGCGATTGAAGTGAGCGGCATCAGCCGCGAGGGCCAGCCGTTTCACGAGCGCACGTTTACCCTGGACGTGAGCCAGTGGGGCTGCGGATTCAAAATCCCCGTGGAGTTGAAGAAGGACGACATCGTCGCTCTGCGCGTTGTCCCCGCAAGCTCCGAGACTGCGCCCTTGACCATGTCATCGGCCATGTCATCGACCAAATCGTTGTTTCAGGTAGTGCGCGTCACCCCCGAGGACGATGGCTGGGTGGTGGGCGCATGGAAAATGGATGACGAAAAAGTATGGAGCGCCGAAACTCTCGCGTCCCTCGAGCGCGAGCAATCCACGGGCACCGAGCAAGCGCAGCGAGACACGGATTCATGAGCGCTCACCACACCGTGATCAGTCCGGGCAAGGCCGCCGAGGACGCCGCACCCCACGCAAAAAGTGGGACCGGAGGTCCGGCGGGTGTGGAGATCGTGAACTTTCCCCAGATCCTCTACACGCGGTCGTTTGGCGATCCCGACATGCTCTTCGTTCCGCTCCTCGACGCGACGCGCGAGGCCTACGACATGGTCGAGCGCCTTTCGAGCCACGGGGAGAATCGCGCGAACGCGGTAATGCTGAGCGGGATGCACCTGGCGTCGGCTCTGCTGCGGGATTCGAGCTTTTCCCTGATCGCCAGAGGCCAGTCGCACGAACATGTCTACACCGTGGATCTCGGCGCCGGCACGCTTCACGTGAATACGCGCTTGTATGCGTCGGTAAGCCGCCGCACGTCGCTCTTCAAGGTGGAAATCGTCGGCAAGATCGCCGGCGGACCCTTCGTAGTACGGAACCCGATGCAGGGCTCGATCATCACGCAGGTGGAAGAAGAAAAGCTGCGGCAGCCGGGCTACTTCGCTTCCACGCTGGCGCAGGAATGCCTCCGCGTCCAGATCGAGAAGGAACGCGTGGGTCGCATCGAAGAGACGATCGGCCCGGCGCTGCATGAAGAGGTCCGGTTCACCATCGCCGTCGGCGGCAACAAAGTCCCAGTCGCGCTGCGGCAGAAAGAGGCGGGTGCGCCCTGGGAAATTATCGACGGCCGGATTCAGGAATGGGTCGGCACGCTCACTCCGGAAGTGGAAAAGAACCTGAAAAGCGTGACGAACTTCATCAAGGAGCTGTTCGCGCAGAAATGAAAGGCTCGAATCCGGCGGAGCCAGAAGGAGACGCAGAGAATGCAGATCAGCACCGGCCGTTCCCGAACGGCGCTGGAACCGGCTCCCGGGAAAGTGCCGGGAGCTCAGGAAGGGCGTGAAGCGATTTCCGATCAGGCTGAGGACTCCCGCAATTCCAAACTCCTCCAGGAATTGCAAGCCGAGGTGGAACTCTACCGCGGAATTTTCGAGCGCGTCGTTGATTTAACCTCCGAAGCGGCGAATGGAAACCTGGAAGTCCGCCTCCTCCACTGCGACAGCTCAGACAAACTCCGCACGCTGGGCCGTTCCATCAATCACCTTCTCGACATGACCGACGCGTTCTTGCGCGAAGCCGGCGCGGCGCTCGAGCACGCCAGCCAGGGAAAGTTCTTCCGGCGCGTTCTGCTGCGCGGCATGCGCGGGACGTTCGCCCACAAGTCGCAATTGATCAACGAGGCCACCGAAACGATGGCGCGAAACGCCGCCTCCCTCAAAAAAGTCGAGCGCCTCGTCTCCGACTCCGCCGCCATCGCGCAGGGAGCGGTGCGCGAAGCGAGCGAGGCCACCGCCGTCGTGAAGAATCTCAGCGAAGCGTCCGAAAGAATCGGCGGAGTGGTGAAATTGATTTCGCAGATCGCCTGGCAGACCAAGCTCCTCGCGCTCAATGCCAAGATCGAGGCGAGCCACGCCAACGAAGCCGGCCTGGGATTTGAAGTGGTCGCACGCGAAGTCAAAGAGCTGGCGCAGCAAACGGCCGATGCCACCGACGGAATCTCGCGCGAAATCGCGGCCATGAGGGAGCAGGCCGCGCGCACCGCCACCGCCATCGACACCATGACCAAAACCATCGCCCAAATGCAGGAAATCTCCGCCACCATCGAGGGCGCGGTCGTCGATCAGAACCGCAGGACGGCCGGCGCCGGAAAAAAGCCACAGTAGCTGCCCCGCCTGCGCACGCGTTACGGCTTCGGAAAGGCCAGCGGCAGAGTGACGTCCGCCGTGAACATGCACCGGGCATTGTGGCCGCACACCGGCACCACGACGGCTTTGTGGTGCGCGCCGTAATTTTCGTTGAGATATTTCTGGTAAGCGAGGCCGCGGGCCAGGCGCGTGGGGCCTTGCGCCATCGCCGGGCACGAAGCGTCAAACCCTGCGAGCGGCAGCACGTCATATTCCCCCAGCAGATAAATGGCGGGCCGGCTGGCGATCTGTTTCTTTAACTGGTCATCGCTCAGTCGAGCGGCGTAGCCCGTGCGATGGTTCAGGCCGTAGGGCCAGTTGTCGTAGTTCGCGCAGTTGCGCGCATCCGCAAACGGCGCAAAGGCCGCCGACGGCGGAGGCGCAATATAGCCTGGAGCGGACGCGTTCACCGGATACGCAGCCGGTGTGGGGCGCAGTGGGTCCAGATAAGCACCGGAAGCATTCGAAACGATATACGAAATGGCAACGCCCAGCGTCTCGTGAAGCTGATTCGCCATCTGGTAGCGCGTGACGAACTGCCCGCCGGCCGAATGTCCCGCCACCACGATCGCTTTCAAGTTCGGGAAAACCGCCTTGCGCGCCAGCTCGCGCAGAATTTCGTCCATCAGGTCGAACGACGTGAGCTTGTCGTTGCCGATGGCCGGACCGCCCGAGCGCCAGCTGTCGGGATTCTTCAGGTCGCAGACCCAGCTGATTTCCCCGGCCGCCATCGCATCCTTGCAATCGCTGCCGTCCCTGCTGCCCCCGCCCGAAGCGAAGCGCGGCGAAATGATCACCGTGTCGCCGAGCGCATCGGCGAGGAAACCCGCGGCGAGGGCCGAACGGTAAGAATTATCCACATCGCGTGTACCGCCATGGATCAGAATAAACGCGCGCGTAATGGCATCGTTGCGCGAGTCCAGCGGATATGATCGGTAGACCAGCAGCCGGCCTGTCTGGCCCGCCACGGAAATCCATTCCGTGCATTCGGGAGTCGCAGTAATGCATGGGGCCGACCGAACGGTCGCCGAGCAGATAAGGGCAAATAAGCTGATTGCTCCAGCGCGAACACCGCAACGGACAATTCGGTTCATGTAGGACATCGATCCTTTTCGAGCGCCCGAAATTCGGCTGGCGCAGTATACGCTTCACTGAATCGCCCGCACAACGCCGATCCGCTGGCGCGCACATTCGCCCGCCTTCTCGGAAATTTGTGAAGAGCCCCTGAAAGAATGGTATTTTCTAACCGCTCCGGCGGCCCGTGGAGGCCTGCCGGTGAGTCCTGCACAACAGCGTCCTTCATGGAGGCGATCAGATGAGTCGAAAGTCGGTCGTAATCGCGGCTGCTCTGGCATTCACCGGGCTGTTCACACTCATCGGCTCGTCAATCGCGATCCTGCCGCGAGCCATGGCGCAGCAGACCGGCGCGCTGGTCGTCGAGGGTGGCACGCTCATCGACGGCACCGGCGCCGCCCCCGTGCCCGACGGCGTCGTAATCATCGAGAACGGTAAAATCACAAGCGCAGGCCCGCGCGCGAACGTGCGCATTCCAGCGGGGGCGCGCGTGATCGACGCCAAGGGAAAATTCGTGATCCCCGGACTCACCGACAGCCACGTGCACTACCGCTCCTGGATGGGCGAGCTGCTCCTCAACCACGGCATCACCACGGTATTCGATCTCGGCGACGACACCGACTGGATTCTCGGCGTGCGCCAGGCCGAGCGCGAGGGCCGCGTGAAAATGCCGCGCATCTTCGTAGCGGGTCTCGCGATCAACCGCCCCGGCGGCAACTTCGCGCCGTCCTATCTTTCCGACGCCGGCACTCCTGCCAGCACCAAGATCGATCCATCGCGTATCGGTCCAGCCTGGGGACGCGCCGCTGCCAAAGCCCTCATCGCCAAGGGCGTGGACCAGATCAAAGTCACCTCCGACAATCTCACTGCCGAGGAAATCGCCGCCATAGCCGACGAAGCCCACAAAGCCAATCGCACCGTGCTAGGCCACACCACCGACATCTACACCTCGGTCGGCAATGGCTACGACGGCATAACCCACCTCTGGGGACTCAGCGCCACGCTGATGACCCCCGAAAACAAAAAGAAATTCGGCGAGGGCCGCCTTCAGAATCCCTATGCCTACATGGAAGAAAGCAAGATGGACGCGCTGGTCAGCTTCATGGTCCAGCACCACGCGCATCTCAATCCGCTGCTCGCGAACGAACACCCCGCCGTGTTGCCCGAGGCGCACGAGTTCGAACTGACCAATTACAATCTGTACATGAACCCCGAGCTTCGCTACGTTCCGCTCGGCAACGTGGTCAGCTCGATGACGTTCTGGCACAAGACCCGCAGCTATTCGGGAACCGTGGGATTCTACCCGTACGTCGAAACGCTCGAGTCCAATGAACTCGCCGAAGCCCAGCGCGGCTACAAGAACGCCCAGGAATTCGTGCGCCGCTTCAACAAGGCCGGCGGCCAGCTGATCGGCGGCACAGACACCGGCGGCTCAGCCCTGGTGCCCGGCACAAGCCTTCTGCAGGAAGTACGCGTCTTCGTAGACGCAGGCCTCACGCCCATGCAGGCTCTAGAGACGGTCACGAAGAATCCGGCGGACTTTTTCCGCCAGGCCGATAAGGTAGGCACGCTGAAGCCGGGCCTCGACGGCGACGTGGTCATCCTCGACGCCAATCCGCTGAGCAATATCGCCAACCTTGAAAAAATCCACACGGTCATCAAGGACGGGGAAGTGCTCGACGGCCGCTACCACCACGACTACCACCCCGATTTCTGGCGCTCCACCGACGACACCGGCACATCTTCTTCCACGGCGGACGCCCCCACGCTAACCAGCGTCACCAGCAGCTCCGCAGCGGTCCACGGCGGCGGCCCGGTAGAACTGGTAGTGAAAGGCGCCGCCTTCAACAGAACATCTCTAGTCTGCGTGAACGGCCGCCCGGTAAAAACCTCCTTCGTAAGCCCCAACGAACTCCACGCCACAATCCCAGCCGCCAGCCTGCCAACCGCCGGAACCTACGGCGTAACGGTGACCACAGCCTGGCCCATCCCCATGCCCGGCGAAGGCGGCGGCGTCTCAGAATCCAAGCCCTTGGTCGTGAACTAGCACTGCGGAATTCGGTGTTAAAGACGCGGTAGCCAGAGCGAAATCATTCGGATCACCGGCAAAGCCCAATCTGGGTTTTCGGGTGCCCGACCCTTTGCCTTGCAAGGGTCGGTCTTTCCTCTCTTCGTTACGCTAGGTTCAGACTTGGCTACACGCATGATACGTGCTACACGTAAAATACGTGCTATACAGGAAAATTAGCTGAGGGAGGCATCATGGCGAGTCCTAAGAGAGACGGAAAGCAGAATGTGACAATCAGCCTCGATCGGAAAACAATCCAAAAGGCCAGGATCGTCGCCGCGCGGCGTTCCACGTCCATCAGCGGGCTCCTGGCCCAGCAGATTGAGATCCTCGTAGGGGAGGAAGAAGCCTACGAAAGGGCGGAGCGGCAGGCAGTGGCCTTGCTCGACCGTGGTTTTCACCTGGGCGGTGTAATCGGAGCAAGCCGCGATGAACTCCATGAGCGGTAAGACGTTCGTCGACACGAACGTCTTGATCTATGCGCATGACGTCGATGCAGGCAAGAAACATGAAATTGCCAAGGCGCTGCTCCGCGACCTTTGGAGCGAGCGAACCGGCGTTCTTAGCCTGCAGGTGTTGCAGGAATTCTATGTGAACGCCACGCGAAAAATCACTCGCCCTCTGAAAAAGGACATGGCCCGCCTTGTGGTGAACAACTATGCGATTTGGTCCGCGGAAACCACTCCTGCTGAAATTGCCATGGCATTTCGAATCGAGGACGAGTTACGAATCGGGTTTTGGGACGCCCTGATCGTTTCATGCGCCTCAAAAATCGGCGCCAGTCGCATTCTCTCGGAGGATTTGAATCCCCGGCAAAGGATTGCAGGAATTCTAATTCAGAATCCGTTTGCCAATATCCGCTGAGGCTGTCGTCTCAGAATCAAAGCCGTCGGCGGCAGAATGGAGCGCCCTTTTTCCCGAATCCCTCACCCGCTTCTCCACATCCACTAAGGGCACGTCGAAATATCAAGTCTGAGGGATCACAGGGAAACGGAGAATCAGCATGGGCAAACTTACGGGTCAGGTTGCAGTTGTCACCGGAGCATCGAAGGGGATCGGCGCGGGAATTGCCAAGGCGCTCGGCGCCGAAGGCGCGTCGGTCGTGGTGAATTATTCATCGAGCAGGGAAGGCGCGGATCGCGTCGTACAACAGATCGTCGCCAATGGAGGCAAAGCCATCGCCGTCCAGGGGGACGTCTCGAAACAGGCCGACATCACGCGGCTCTTCGAAACAACAAAAAAGGCCTACGGAAAACTTAATATTCTCGTAAACAATGCCGGCATCTACGAATTCGCGCCGCTCGAAGGAACCACCGAAGATCTTTTCCACCGCCAGTTCAATCTGAACGTCCTCGGCCTGCTGCTCACCACCAAGGAAGCCGTGAAACTCATGGGTCCCGAAGGCGGTAGCATCATTAACATCAGTTCCGGCGTCAGCAAGATTCTGCCGCCGAACACGTCGATCTACGCAGCCACCAAGGCCTCCGTCGATGCGATCACCAGCATCCTTTCCAAGGAATTGGGCGCGCGCAAAATTCGCGTCAACTCCATCAACCCCGGCTTGATCGAGACCGAGGGCGTTCACACGCAAGGCTTCGCCGAAGGCGATTTCCGCAAGTGGATCGAGACGCAGTCCTCGCTCGGGCGCATCGGCCAGACCGACGACATTTCCCCCACCGCCGTCTACCTGGCGTCCTCCGACTCGAAGTACATGACCGGCGAAACCGTGCGCGTCACCGGCGGCATTTGATCCGGTTTCCGCAAACCGCAGGGCCGGCTACCACGGGAGAAAATGGTGCGGGCCGGCCTTGGGTTTTATTCGCCCGATGACCAGCAGGATGAGTGCCAGCAGCGCGACCGCCGCCAGGCCGAAGTAGATGTCTATGTAGGAGAGCAGCCTGCTTTGGGTA
>Ga0265325_10000482_pt1 | contig 28857 bp, 40 predicted proteins | sample 41420metaG_FD_202090 | JGI IMG/M metagenome (GOLD analysis project Ga0265325, IMG submission 202090) | Rhizosphere microbial communities from Carex aquatilis grown in University of Washington, Seatle, WA, United States - 4-14-20 metaG | ecosystem: Host-associated > Plants > Roots > Rhizosphere... | reverse complement strand
TGCGACCGTCGAACAGTAGCGGTTTTAGTTCGGCGCGGCATTGAGCCTGATAGGCGTCCTTGCCTGCCTTGTTGGGTAATTTCGTCCAAGGAAGAAAACCGGCGTCCTTGCGCTTTGATTGGTAGATGTGGCCTGATTCTGAAGTGAAGTAGAACATTATATTTTCCTCTCGGTTGTGGCCTTTACTCTTCGGCCAGTGGTTAAGGTGTTGCGAGTGATAGCCACTCTATGCGCCCACTCCAATAATGGGCGCAGGGTGTGGTTATTTACTGGTGATCTTGATAGCCGCCCCAGCTAGCGCCATCAGCACGAACGGGGTAGACATAAAGGCCATTGCGAACAGCATCAAAGCGGTGTGGTAGCTCATGGCGTCCCCCGATTAGTGGATTGAACGGGCGGCCAGAGCGCGCAACCACAGGTCGATCTGAGTGTGGCAAATCCCGCGGGTTTCGGCTAGGAATATCGCAAACAGTACCGACTCGGCGGCATGTTGCATGAAGATTGATTGAGACATGGTAGAACCTCCGTTTATGTGTTGAGTCCGTAGCTATCTGGACACCTGTATATATGCAAGTGCCGTGCCACAATCTCATATATCGTATAACTATTTTATATCAATAGCAGCATACGATTTATTGATAGTTAGCGCCCGCAAACGGTTGACCGAATACCGTCATGTGCCGCAAAACGTCACATCAAAGTGACGAAAATTGTCACTATCGCTGCAACCCAATAGGCACGCCATTCTTGAGTGACAAAAAGCGTCACATTGGGCTGATAATTTACGGCACATTCGAAAATATGTTGACAGGTGAAAATGAGATCGGTTAGAGTTCTAACCAGTCCGGTGGCTCCGGGCGACAGATAACGGGAATCCTCATCGTTGAGGGTTGCTTATGTGGTTGCCCGCGTCCGTTATCCGCGCATGTAATCAGGTTCGCCGACCCAACCTTCAACAATGGGGATTTTTTTATGCCACACGTCATAGACTCACGAACAGCATTCCCAACCCAGGCAACACGCCAGCTTGAAATCCTGGCAAACATTGAATCGGCCAAGAAGTTCTTCATTCCGACCCAGCCCAAGCACCTAAGTCAGAAAGTCCAGAAGAAGCACGATTCGAAAGCCGTAGCAAGATCACAGAATTCAAAATGTTTCGCGGCTAAATAGCCATGTCGTTAGTTCCGACAACTAAGCGCACCATAACCCGCATTGAGTCCGGTCATGTGATAAACGCTTTGCCTGCTGCTACCGGCTATTACCCAAACTCGAAACGGATTACAGCCAGGGCGAAAGGGCATTGTCCTAGAAAGTTTTACCGGCGCGCGAAATCAAAACCCAAGTGACGAGAAAATCAACCGCGCCTCGTCAGCCAAACCATGCAACCAAAAGGCGAATAGACGGCGATCACAAAACCATCCTTGTGAGAGCAGAAGCCAATCCGCAGTAGTCCGAGGAACGCTTCTCTAAAATCTGAAACCGTTGGCCGGTCATTTTTATGTTTGAAAACTATCAAACGCGGCGCAATCCCTCCCGACCGCATAAGGGGGGAACCGATTCAAAGTATCGCCCACAAAACCCCACAGCAAGTCGAAGGCGCGCAGGCACTTGGCACTAGCCCGCATGGGCTGTCTGCAAACAGGTACCAAACTAAACAGCCCGAAGGGCAAACCTCCGTAGTGAGTGCTTACCTGTTTCCTGTAGACTGCTTTTTCCGCTCTTTATTGCGTAGCCTAAGGCCGTACTCGTCAAAGCTGCTCAGGACGGTACAACCGTAAAGTGTCTCAAATATACAACAGATTAAAGGCAAGTCCTAATACTTGATGGACTACGTCCCACCCCACCCCCTCTCCGACTGAAAAGTAATTATCCGGTTTGGTGTCCAGTTGACCGGCTGGCTGTGGTTGCGTAGCCGAAGGGGTTTGGTTGTTCAATAGCACGAGCGGCTAGCGAGTTCCTTAATGGTGGTGCTGGATGATGAGATGAGTTGGAGGGTGATGGATTGCCTGGGTGGACGGACTGGTGAATGGCATAGAGAGGGTGGGTCTTGACCCTGTGATGTTAAGGGGGGTCACAAGTTATCCCCCATAAGAATTTTCGTATATTCAGTAGGTTATGAATATGATAAAGGGTTTGAGAGTCGAACTGGTGCTTTTATGGGGTTGTGATATGGGTTGATCTGCTGGTTTTAATTTCGTGTTGCTGCTCAATAAAAGTGTTGACATGGTTGAAAAAAGGAATAGACTGCGGAGTATCTTGCAACATATCTTAACTAACAACGAAGGGGTTGAAAAATGAGCAAACCGGAAACCATTACGATTGACGAAGTGAAGTATGTTCGTGCTGACTCTGTGGGTAAAGAAACGATCAAGCCGGTGTATGACGGGGAGTTTCAACCGTTCGAGATTGGCGCGGTATACCTGATTCGAACCGTGACCATGATCGAAGTCGGGCGCGTGGTCGCGGCAAGCAAGCAATGGGTGATTCTTGAAGACGCGGCCTGGGTTGCGGATACGGGTCGCTTTGCCGACGCTTTGAAGAAATGGCAATTCAACGAGGTCGAGCCCTTCCCTGATGGCTTGGTTGGTGTTTCGTGCGGGTCGATTGTGGACTTTGTTAAAGGCAAGGAAACTCTGCGGAGCCAGAAATGAATGCCTGTATAATCAGAGCGGGGTTTGATAGGTCGTGGTCGGGGTCTCGGTCGGGGTCTCGGTCGGGGTCTCGGTCGGTGTCGGGGTCGTGGTCTCGGTCGGGGTCGGGGTCGGGGTCTCGGTCGTGGTCTCGGTCGGTGTCGGGGTCGTGGTCTCGGTCGGGGTCGGGGTCGGGGTCTCGGTCGTGGTCTCGGTCGGGGTCGGGGTCGTATTGAATGGAGGGCTGAACATAATTCAGCCGCACCATTGCTCGGAGTATTTGAAATGAAGGTTCGTATGCAATGCGAAAAGACAGATCGGGAGCAGCGCCTGGAACGTAAGCGGCAGTATGAGCGGGCGCGTCAGCGTGAAACAAAGGCTCGTCGTGATTTGGTATCATCCATACCAGTTGGTGATCGTCAGGCCGCTAAAGACCTTGAGTACGCCGAGAAGAACCGGCTGAAGGTTGAGGGTGATGTTACGGTGCATCGGTGCTTGTGAGGGGGTGTATGGTCGAGATTAGATGGGTTAAAGTTACGCCAAAGGGAGAGTACAAGTTGCAGTACAGGGTTCGGGTGAATGTGCTTGAGGTCGGGTTGCAAGAGCCTATTTGGTCAGGCTGGATTGATGTGCCGATTATTGAAAGAGAGTGATGGGGGAGAATGATGACGAAGGACTTTGGGACGATAACGAGTGGGATTGATGGAGAAGTCAGGCCGTCAGTGGTTCATCTGGCGGCATTGGTTTTTGAATTAAGGCACGACATTGCGGACGCACAATGCGCCTCAAAACTGATGAGCGAGGCGTATGATCGCATGGTACTGAAGTACGAAAAACGGATTTCCGAGTTGGAGCATCAGCTTCGACCTTTTGATTGAGCATCAAGACGCATGGATATTTGACCAGTCGTCGCCCTTAAATGGGTCAGATAGCCGGGTTCCTTAAGTGGATAAAATGAAGCCAAATATCCAGCCGTGTTGGTGTAGCTCAGACGGGAGAGCGGCGCGAATCCTTAGCGTTGTCGACAAACGCGATGGTGTGTGACGGTCGAAGGTTCAATTCCTTTCACCAACTTCAGTTTTACCCGTAGCACCTCCCTGAGCCGCAAGGCTCTTTGGCCGCAAAGTCCCCACTTTCGCGGCCTTCTTTTTGTGTAAATAAATGTTGCAATTACCGGCATGGTGGTTTAGAGTTCGCGTACTGGCATAGCGCCACAGGGCTTAATGAAACAAGGAGAATCACATGGCAATTCGCACAGAGATAATCGTATGGGGAACGGCACCGGAAGGCGCTGTTGTGGCAAAAGCTGTTTTGACAGTCGTTGGCGCTACCACTGGAACGCAGTCTTTTGATGTGGTAATGGGTGTTGCAAGCGTTGACGTTAAGTTGGACGCTGACAGCTACACAGCAACAATCCAGGCTGTAGATGCAAACGGTGGTCCGGTCGGCGCTCCTGTGACCGACACATTCACTATCTCAACACCTGCCGTGTACAGTATTCCGCTGTCCATGACTGGCACGACAGCATGATTCGCCGGATGATTCTCAGGTTCCTGTGCTGGCTGCTCGGCATTCGTGTCAAGCACCATCACGGACATGGGTTGATTCCGGTATCAATGAGCGGTAAAACTTTTTAACCAAGCAAGGGGGCATCATGGCAACAAATCGTATCTACGTGGTAAAGAATGGCGACAAGGAACGTCTGATCGAAGCGTCCAGCAAGTCAGCAGCTTTGTCTTACGCGGTCAAGACCACAATGAGCGTCGAGTTGGCCTCTCAGGGCGACTTAGTTCGCCTGTTGGGCGACCGCGTTGCGTTGGAAACATCGACTGACGCGGCGGGGGAATAATGGACTGCCTGCCTCTTGATGACGTTTGCAACCTGCAAGCCTCATTCGAGAGGCGTGTTGGCGAGGACATTCCTTTGCCTCGCGTTGATTTTGAATTCAAGAACACCAGCCTGTACAAAGTAGGCGATGAATGGGTCATCGTCATTCACGAAGAGGACTATCAATCATGGCACTGACAGCAAAGCAGAAAGAAATTAACGAAAAACAGCGCAAGGAAGCTCTTGCAAACAAGAGCAAAAACGTGCCGCGCAACAAAGATGAAGAGGCCGCTGTGAAGCAAAAAGCCGCGAAAAAGTCGATTACCATGTCCGATAAGGCCAAAACTGGCGCAGTTGCCAGCACGTTCGGCGGGCTGCTCGGCGGCGCTGTGGACGCAATCAAGGGCCGCAAGGGTCGGGCTGACGAGTAATGTCCAGAGTTGTTCCTACTGTCATCTGGCGCAAGGATGTGAAGGCGGTCGTGCATCGCATCTTATGGTGGATGTTGGATGCCGGGGTGCCTGGAAACATCCTGCGTCACGGATGGCAGCTTGCCGCCGCCAAGCAGCTTGGCATTCATCGCATCACCCTTCACCGGCAGATCGAGGTAATGGTTCAGGCCGGTATCTTGATCGAAGGAAAGATGAAGGGCGAGGTCATGCTGAACACCAAAATCTTCGACCAGCAGGCTGACCGTTCGCAGATTCGGATGGAGAAGATCACAAGGGGTAGATTGAAATGAAATCCGCGAAGCAATTTTTAATGTGGTTTGTTTGCATAGCGTTTGCTATAGCTCAAGTAATAAATCATCTTGACGCATCTGCCTATGTAGCGGCATCGTTTATCATTCTTTCAATGTCCGATTGAAATGAACAGCACTCACGCCACCCTAACCGAAATCTACAGCGATCACTTCGACAAACTGGACGAAGAGGGGCGCGTCAGGTTCCTTTTATCGCTGAAGCATAAGGCGTATGACGATATGGACGACGACGCGCTGAAGGCGTTCAAAGTGCTTGGTGAGCGTTGGCTGGAAGAAAGGATTGTGTGACTGTCAAAAAACCAAAGGTATCGGTATCGGGCGATGAGGTAACGATTGACGTACCGAAGAAAACCACATTCAACCTGAAAAACTTCTGGTCGTTCTGCTCCGCTCTGCGGGTGGACACTAAGGAAAAGGGCGAGATTACTCTGTCTCCCGACAATCTGTTAGGCACGCAGGTTTATTTCATCGAACAAATATCCATTGGCATCAACGAAGGCTGTCACCACTTCGTCATCCTGAAGGGGCGGCAGCAGGGTATCACCACCATTTGCATTGCTCTCGACCTGTACTGGTCGTTCAAACACAACGGCATGAGCGGGTCGCTCGTCACTCACAACGAAGAGTCACGCGAAATGTTCCGCGCCACGATCACGATGTACATGGCGGGACTGCCGGACAAGTGGAAAGTGCCGGAAGAACGACACAACCGCACACAGCTTGTCCTCAAAAACCGTTCCAGACTGTCCTATCTGGTAGCAGGGACGCGCAAAAATACCAAGCTGGGTAAGGGTGGCGCACTGACCTTCCTGCACGGCACGGAGGTTTCCGAGTGGGGTGACGAGGAAGGCATGGCATCCCTTGAGGCTTCGTTGGCCGAAGAGAATCCAGACCGTCTGTTCATTTTCGAATCGACCGCCCAGGGCATGAACCACTTTGTCGATATGTGGGAGAACGCCAAGGACGCGCACTCGCAGCGCGCGATCTTCATCGGCTGGTGGCGCAACCAGTTCTATGTCAAGAAGAAGGGCTCTGCCGAGTACCGCGTGTATTGGGATGGCCGTATCTCGCCGGAGGAAAGGAAGTGGGTGTCGGCGGTGAAGAAGCTGTACGACTTCGACATTACCGACGAGCAGATAGCTTGGTGGCGCTGGAACATCGCGGAGAAGACGCGTGACGAGCAGTTGATGTACCAGAACCACCCGCCGACCGAGGACTACGCCTTCATCATGTCCGGGTCGAACTTCTTCAACACGAACAGGATAACCGATGAGTACAAGATTGCAGTCAAGCTGCCCGTCAACAACTTCCGGTTCATGCTCAAGGACAACTTCGAAGACACCGAGCTTGTCCAGTGTTCGGAGAAGTTGCAGAACCTCAAGATATGGGACTTCCCGAAAGCAGGGGCGCACTATGTTATTGGAGCAGACCCTGCTTATGGTTCGTCAGAATGGGCTGATAGATTTTGTGCAAGCGTCTATAGGTGCTACTCGGACGGTATGGAGCAAGTAGCCGAGTTCAACACGTCCGACTGTTCGCCCTACCAGTTCGCTTGGATAATCTGCTATCTGGCCGGGGCGTACATGATGGAGTCGTCATCCACCTGTATGTTGAACCTTGAGATAAACGGTCCGGGTCAGGCTGTGCTTACTGAAATGAACAGCTTAAAGAGGGTTGCGGCCAATTCTCCGAACGGTGGTGGTCGTGGATTGCTGAACATCGTGTCGAACATCCAGAACTTCATGTACAAGCGTCAGGACTCGTTCGGAGCACCGAGCGCGTACCACACCCGCACGAACACGCTTGAGAAGGAGCGCATGTTCAACGCCTTCAAGGACGGATTTGAGCGCAGTATGATTCGCGTCAAGTCGTCAGGCTGCATTGATGAAATGAAAAACATCGTGCGCGAGGATGGATTCCTTGGAGCGCCTGGACGCGGCAAGGATGATCGGATTGTTGCCAGCGCCCTCGCCACTGTCACATGGATTGACTACGTTAGAATTAGGCTGGTGCAACAAGGATTGTCTCGGCAGGCTTGCCAGAAGCGTGATGCTGACGGCACAACGGGCGGGGCGGGAAAGACCGTGGAAAATTATCTCCGTGGAATAGGAATGTCCGCATGAATAAGGTCTCAAAGCCCGCCGATGAGGATTGGGAAATAATTCCCCAAGATGAGCTTCGTCGGATGTGCTCAAGGTATCGTGGGCCTAACAGTCCGGGTCCGCGAGGTCAGCCGCGCAGCACCAAGATCAGGTTTTGGGATTTGGCGATATTAATGAAAGACCACGAGAATAATTTCAGGAAGTGGATTGCCGGAAACTTGAACTACGGAAATATTCGTAGGCGCAGGCTGTCGAGAATAATTCGGCTCGTAGATGCCGGAATGATTACCAAGATCAAGCACGGAAAGTACGTGTTCCATGACCACCCTGTAGGTGAGCCGGTCAGGGAAATGAGAGTGAACATCGGAGTGGGAGGTGTATCGTTGACGAAGGTGCAGCAGGCCGCGCCTCCGAAAGTAATGCCGAATTTCGCAACAATCTTCAAAGGAAAATAAAATGCCGCTCTACGAATACGTTTGCATGGCCCACGGCAAGTTCGAGAAGCTATGCTCAAGCTCTGCCGCAACCCCAAAGTGCCCCCATGGTTGCTCAAGCAGGATGGTTCAGAAGCTGGTCAGCGCCCCGAATATCGGAACGGCGCGCACGAAGAATATTGACGCTACCTTGCGCGGGCTTGCTCAAGATCACGGCCTGTCCGACATGAATAACAACGGTGGTGATACCGGCGCTTTCATTCAGGACAAGAACTTTCTCAAGGCTCAGAACAATATGCAGCAGCAGATGCTGAGCGGGCAGACGTATGCCGGAGGTTTGGGTAGTGGCGATAACGCAATTCCGAACACCTTGCAATCAAACGGCTTTGTGAGTGACAATGCGCTCACTAGCGATGTGGTAAAGTCGCAATTGAACCAGCCTAAACCCCTTATCCAAGCAAGCTGGGACGGTAAGTGAGGACTAACACATGAAAATACCAACAGAGCCGAATGAGCGCGATCAGTTCTATGAAGAGTTGATTCGGAAATGTACGGCCTCACAGGAGGGGCGTGCGCAGAACTATGCGATGCTCCGGCACTACTACCTCCATGGACGCTCTGCCGAAGAGGATGAGACCCCCTACAACAAAATCTTCTCCCACATCGACACCCTGACTGCGTTCCTGTTTGCGTCGGAGACAACCAAGTTCTCAATCCACCTTCCGTCCGGTGAACCTGAAACCGAGTACCTGCGCCTCAAGCCGCTCAATCGGGCAATGAACGATGTTTGGCTTTCGAGCAATGCCGACCAAGTATTCTCCCAGGCAATGACGTGGAGCCTTGTGTACGGCAGCATGTTCATCAAACTGATCGTGCGCGGGAGTGAGATTCATCCGTTCACTGTTGACCCTGCCTCCATTGGTGTACTGCGCGAGGACTTGCCGTTCACCGACCGTCAGGAAGCATTCACGCACAGCTACTACACAACTGTTTCACAGCTTACCAAAGACCTGTCGGCGCACCCGCAGCAAAAGCAGATTATCGAGAGCGTTCACGCCGCGCCGGTCAGTCAGATGGAGCAGACAGGGCTGGACAGGATTCTTGTTGCATCCACCTCACCAAACGTCACCGGCAATGTGAACTCCAATCTGGAAATGGATATTCAATACCTGCCGGAAGTGGATGAGGATTTGGTCAGGATGCACGACCTGTACGTGTGGAACGACGAAGAGAACGATTACCAGATTGTCACCCGCCCCGACAGCGGAACTACCATCTACGACCGCAAGAACTTCTTCATCAAGGGCGAGCATCCCTTCGTTCAGATATGCCCGACGCCGATGTACTCGTACTATTGGGGAATGTCGGAAGTGGCCGGGATGATCGGATTGCAGAAGTGGCGCAACGAGCGCGTGGCGCAGATCAAGAAACTGCTCAACCTGCAAGTCAAGCCTCCTACCTCCATGACCGGCTGGATGGGATTGTTGGAAGAGAAGCAATATGCCGCATTCTCCGAGGGCTCATACATCAGCACGGAAGGGATGCAGTCGAAGATCGAGCGGCACGCACCTACCCTGCCGCAAGACCTGTTTGCCGAGATACGCGAGATTGACGCTGCGTTCGCGGAACGCTCTGGCCTTCAGAACATTCTCATGGGTAAGGGCGAGGTAGGAGTTAGATCAGGGCGTCAAACGTCCGAGCTTGCCCGCCTGTCCAGCGCGCGCATCAAGAAACGCGCCCTGGTCGTTGAGGACGCACTGGAAGGCATGGCAACCATCTTCCTGAAGATTATGCAGAAGTACGACCCGACTGAATATCGTGACGACAGCCCTGAGAAAAACACTTTCGTTGCAGACCAATTCACGCAGCACTATGTAGTGAAAGTGGACGCTCACTCCAACTCGCCTTTGTTTGTCGAGGACTTGAAGGAATTGGCAACCGAAATGCTTCAGGCAGGCGCGATCAACCGGGAACGGTACATCGAGATTATCAGCCCGCCCGACAAGGAACTAATTCTTCGCGAACTCAAAATCATCGAGAAAAAACAGGAAGAGGCGCAGAAGGCGGAACAGGCGGCGGAAGCGGCAAAGAATCAGCCAAAGGGCGATTCTCAACAGTCGGCGCAGGAGCAGCAGGGATTACTGGAAAAGATCAAGCAGCTTGTCGGGATGGGAAAATAAGTGGGTACTCACTTGACAGCCGTGTTTTATTAGAAGTAAAGTGCATTCGGGGTATGGCTGCTCCCTTTGAAAAAAGTGGCCCAACTTCTTCAATGGAGGTTTATTATGGCCCGTAAAGCCCGTAAACATGGCCGCAAGGCACGTAAGTAATCTTACGACTGAGGGGCGTCCGTCAGCGCCTTCTCTTTTTTTCACCAAATTCGAAGTAAGTGTTCACAGTTTAGGAGTGATGACATGGCAGGCGATAAAGTAGGCACAAAATTAGCTGCACAGTTTGGTAGCATACTGCTCGGCTCCGCGATGGGCGTGAACCTGAACACCGCCACCAACGTCGATACGGTCATTCCGATGATCGACACTCCAACCAAATTCCGCGTTCGTGCCGTGGCAATGACCAACGGCTCGATCAACCCAACCACAGCGCGTTTCACCATCAATACAGCGGTAGCGGCAGGCGGCGTAGCGGTTGTAACCGCAGTCACCCCTTCTCTGTCGTCCGCTGCTGTTGTGCAAGACCTTTCGATTGCGTCTACCAACACGATCAGCGGCATTGGCGCTCTGTACCTCAACCTTGGCACCGCGCAAGGAGCAGCGGCTACGGTTGATATTTACGTCTACGGCGACATTTACACGGCCTAAACCATGCCAATAAGCGGCGCACGATATATTCCTGAAGGCGTGGCAGTAGTCACGACGAGTACGCGCGACCCGATGGTTGACAGTTTCGGGCGCGGCAGAGTGTCGCTTCCGAGCGTGATATTTGAGCAAAACTTCTCCCAAGCACCCGCCGACCCGATTTGGGAAAAGACCGCCTACGGCTCTGGCACACTGACCAACACGGCCAACTCCGGCACGACCAGCCTGAATACGATCGTCACAACATCAGGGAGCGGTTACTGGATTCAGAGCTACCAGTACATCCGGTACGCACCGGGCATCAGCACCTTGCAGCGTTTCACCTTCACGTTCGCCCCTTTGGTCGCCAACTTGACGCAGCGCGTCGGCATGTTCTCAGATCAAGCGGCCACCGGCAGCGCCCCTTCCGGTATCGGCGACGGCCTGTATCTGGAAGCGGTCGGCACAACGATCAATCTGGTGTTGCGCAACTATATCGGCGGAACGGTCAATGAAATTCGCGTTCCGCAGAATCAGTGGACGATTGACCACATGGACGGAACAGGGCCGACAGCGGGCAATCCTTCCGGCCTGAATATCAATTGGGCGGTTCCGCAGCACTTCATTATGCAATTCCAATACCTCGGCGTCGGCGTCATACGCATGGGGTTCAATACTGGATTCGAGACTGTTTGGGTGCATGAGTTCGTCAGCGTCAACGCTCTGACAACGCCCTACGCCCGTACCGGCTCATTCCCTGTTCGTGCCGAGATTTACACGACCGGCGCGATACCGGCAGCGGCTACCCTGCAACTCATCAATATGGTTGTTTTGCAGGAGACTGACGGTACGCGGAAACGCGGCTGGCGGTACTTCTCAGCCAATTCTGGAACGACTGCCAGCGCCATCGGTACGGCGAATGCTCTGTACCCGCTACTTGCTGTTCGCGCCCTTCTGACAAATGACCTGACCAAGCGGGCTACGATCATCCCTGTTCGGGCGAGAATAACCGTCCTGACGGCAGGAACCGGCACAACGGCTATCCAATGGGCGCTCGTCGCCATGCCTACGCCCATGACCGGAGCAACCTTCGGCATCTTCCCGGCCCCGTCAAGCATCTGTGAAATCGACCAAGGAGCGGCAGAGGGAACGGCTGTTACCGGCGAATACCTGTTCAGCGGCACCCTACCCAACACTGTTGGTGCATACGACTTCGATCTTACCCAATGTGACGACAATCAGATTCGTGTCGGGCAGAACGCGGCCGGCAGTTTGACCATCACCGGAATCAATGTTTTGGCGCTGGCTGTTGGTTCTCTGCAAGGAACAACCACCATTGCGCCGACATTAGCGGTTTCACTGGATTGGAAGGAGATTTACTGATGCCTGACCAAATTCCACCAGAATTGATGAAGGCAATGCAAGGGGGCGGCGGTCAGCAAGGGGGCGCACCGGCAGCGGGCGCTACACCACCGCCATCCGGGCCCGTATCCGCGCCGATGAGTACGCCGCAGGACAACGCGGGCGAGAAGCACGCGGCAATGTCGCAGGTTCAAATGGGTATCAAGCTGTTTGAGCAGACCCTTTCCGCGTTTGGTTCGGATTCTGACGAGGGAAAGACGATCTTGGACGTATTGAAGAAGTTATCCAACACGTTTGGCAAGAGTCAGGATGCAGGACGGGCGCTGATTCCGTCAGAGATTATGAATATGGTGTCGAGTATGCCTCAAGGTTCAGGCGGTCAGCCGCCACAAGGCGCAGGCGCACCACCAGGCGCACCACAACAACCACCAATGCAATAAAGGAGAACGAAATGTCTGAAAACCAACTGTTCAAACCGAAGGCTTACCCTATCCGCAAACCCACCGAGGTTGCCAAGCAGCATGGCCGCATCCTCAATCCCCCTCGCATGAGCGAGATTGGCGGCATGGACAAGCTGCATGAAACGTACGGCAAGACGGTCAACAGCTTGAAGTTGCGCAAACCGGGCGGAACGATGTAAAGTGTGAGTAATCACTAACTGTGAAAGGGGCTAAACATGAGTGACGTATCGTTGGAAGGGTTAAGTCAGGAAGCAATTGTTGGATTGGCGCAGATTGCCAAGGGTTTGTCCGACAATCCTGAGACTCGGACAGGTTTTTTGAGTTTGGCGAAGAAGGCCGACCCGTCCATGAGCATTCCTGAATTGGACATTGCGAACCAGATTACTTCGGCTGTTGCCGAGGAACGCGCCAAGCGTGAGGCTTTGGAAGCGAAGATCATTGAGCGTGATGCGCGTGAGAACGTGATGAACCGGCGCGATGCGCTCAAAAAGTCAAAAGGGCTTTCTGACGCAGACGTTGCCGAGGTCGAGAAGATCATGGTCGAGAAGGGTATCAGTAACCATGATACGGCAGCGGAGTTCATGGTGGCGCAGCGTCAGTCTGCGAAGCCAACGCCGTACCAGGCCGGTTTCGGTTCACACCAGAAGCCGCAGGTCGATACCAAGCCATACGGCGGGAATATCGCTCAGTGGGCACGGAATGAAGCGGCGAACACGATTTCTGACATTCAGAGCGGTCGCATTAAAGTTTGATTGCAGTAAAAAGCAGGGCTGTGTTTAATTAATAGGAGGCTACAATGCCTGTACTTGGAAGTGGAATTTTACCGGCTGCGGGTGCCGTAGCATCCGAACTAACTGCGGTGACGAGAAGGGCTTTTATCCCCAAGCTCGTTGTCCAAACCTACGGCTCTACGCCGTTGCTGTCCATGCTGATTGCCAATAATCAGTCTGCTTCGGGTGGCGCGTCGAGCGTTACTGTGCCGGTGCAGGGTACGAACATGGTCACGACTCAGGCTTCGGATTACTCCGGCACCTTCAGTCAGCCGTCCGTTCAGCCCGGTATTCAGAATGCTGAGTTCAACCTGAAACTGTCGATTACCCCCATCCCGTTCTTGGGTATGGAGGCCGCGGTTCAGGTGGACTATGCCGTTATCCCCATCATCGAAGCCCGCATGAACGATGCCGGTAATAACTTGGCAGCGTTCTGGTCGCAAGCCCTGTACAACAACACTTCGAACAACCTGCAAATGATCGGTTTGCCCGGTGCGGTGGATGACTCTACCAATCTGGTCACTTACGGCAACATCAGCCGTTCAGCCAACCCGTTCTGGAAATCCAAGGTCTACGCCGCAGCAGGCGCAAACCCGACCCGCCAGAACGTCCTGCAATACCTGACTGGTACTGCCAAGGCCGCAGGCGGTGAAATGCCGAACTTCGCCGTGTGCGGATTCGGAACCTGGGCGCTTCTGGCTCAAGACTTCGTTGGACAGGAAACCTACATGGTCACTCCCGGCGCGTCTTTCGACAAACTGGAAGATGGCCCGCGCTCTGGCTTCCGCGCGCTGATGGTTGCAGGAGTGCCGGTGTTTGCCGACATGAACTGTCCCGAAGGCACGATGTACATCCTGAACAGCAACTACCTGTCCATGTACATCCATGAGCAAGGCGCGTTCGCGTTTACCGGCTTCGAGTCTACCCTGTCGAACTGGCAGCTTGGCTACGTTGGCGCGGTGGTGAACATTGCCGAACTGGTGCTGACCAAACCGACCTCCTGCTCTCGTGTGGGCGGCTTCAACTACCTGACCATCTAAGGAGAACGACATGGCATTTAATGCAATGGGTTACGGGGCTAAGACATTAGCCAACCCTTCAACCGCAATCACGCTGGTCAGTGGTCAGTATGCCGTCCTGCCTTCCGGTCAGTACATGGTTACGCTCGGCAAGTATTCCGTCATTCAGTGGTACGACCCTGTATCTACCACATGGCGCAACCTGAACACGGCCTACAACGGCATTCCGTTCTTCTTCTCGTCCGATGGTTACAACTACCGCATCATCAACCTGTCCGGTTGCGTGGTCGGCGCTGTTGTCACCAACGGTGGCACCTCGAACGCAGCCAAAAACGGTATCTGGCTGGCAGGCTCGAACAGCACAACCGGCGTGACAATGACCACCACGGCGGGCGGCAACGCTCCGGCACTGACGGCGCAATTCAACGTGATCGTCGGCGGTGCCGTGAATACCACCGTCACCGTGACCGCAGGCGGTTCCGGCTATGTCGTGCCTCCGTACATCCAGTTCTCCAACCCGCCCACCGGCGGATTGGCAGCAACCGGCTACGCCGTTCTGACCGCTGGCGCTGTTTCGAGCGTAGTGGTCACTAACCAAGGCGCAGGTTATACCTCGGCTCCGTCCATTACCGTCACCCCTGTTGCGGGCGACCCTGGCACTGGCGCGGTACTGACTCCGGCTCTGGTCACTTCGACTACTGGCGGCTACGGCCAGGCCTGCTTGGTCACGATGGCGAACTACGGCGGCGGCTATGCTGCTGTGCCGACGATCACAGCGGCAGGTTTAACCTCTGTGGCGGCTACGGCAGTAACTTGCCTGTCCGTCATCACAGCACCTACCGTGTCGTCTGCCACTGGCCGCGTTGCGAACCAATTGGTGTACTGCGCCCAAAAGACCGCAGCCACCTTGTTCGGTTCGATGACCAACCCGGATTATTCGACCAACTTGTTCACCATGCGCAACGGCCTGGGCAACTACAACACGTCCGCTTCTCTGGCTACTCAAACCATCCTGGATGGCGGTATGAGCCAATTGGACGTGTCCAACCTGTGCGTGTCGATGGACTCTCCCGCAGCCGCTTCCGGTACTGCCACATACGCCTCTGGCGCGTCTGGTGGTGTTGCAAGCGATACTTCGTGGGTCTTGCCGGTTTAATCTTTGGAGGGCTGACCAAATGCTTACAGTTACCAACGGCAATGAATTCAACTTCGCTGGACGATTTGACGGAGTTGATTTTAGCTTTCCCGCAGGAAAAACGACCGCTTTGCCGGAGGATGCTGCAAAGCACATCTTCGGCGTTGGCTTGGCCGACAAAACAGACGTACTGGTGCGGCATGGCTGGATGACAAATGGCGCAGCCTTTGCGTCTGCCATGTCAATCCTCAACAAATTCTCCTTCAATGTTGCAGATCAGGTCGAGGCCGGTGAAATAATCGAGGTCGAGATTCCTGCTAACGATGAGGAACCAGAGCAAGGCTCAGCCCCCTTGCAAACGGGAAGTGCCGCAGAAACCTCCAAGCCTGACGGGTTGGCGGTGGAAGCGGCACAACCCACTCCTCCTGTTGTTGAAGAGGAAGAAGATAAGGGCGGCGCATTGGGCTATTTCAACAAAAGCAAGAGCAAGAAAGGTAGCTAACCGTGGCTTCCAATCCGCCCTTACTGTCGGATTACCTTACCGGCGTAAGGCGGCTTGTCCATGACGCTACGGGAAACTATTGGTCTGATGCCGAGCTTATTGACTACATCAATCAGGCTCGGTATCGGGTTGTTGCTGATACCGGATGCAACCGCGTTCTCCAAACCGTTCCTCTGACGACCGGCACGGAGACATACTCCTACGCAATAATTCCGAGCGGGATAAGCACCTTCGACGTGCTGAACCTCACGATCTTGTGGGGCGGTATGCGCGTGCCGCTGACTTACATGCCGTACACAGAGTTCAACCTGAAGATGCGCAATTGGGTGTCCTATCAAGGTCGTCCGGTCGCGTTCTGTGTGTACGGAAACAACACGGTATATGTAGGCCCGATTCCAGATCAAACCTATTCCTCCGAGTGGGACACGGTAGTAGCGCCAGCCACGCTGTCATCGTTGGCAACTCAGGACACAATCTCTTTCCCGTTCACCGAGCCGGTGATCTACTACGCCGCGTATCTGGCTAAAGAGAAGGAACAGAGTACGGAAGAGGCAAACCGTTTCCTGCAAACCTACAACCAAAAAGTCGGCTCCGCTGTGAGGTCGTCGTTCACAAGACGCATTTCCCAGCCGTTCCAGTAAGGAGCGAAAATGGCCGAATCGCGGGATACCAAAAAGAATCACTCGTTAAGAAACTTCAAGGGCGTCAACACTCAGGCCGATAGGAAGGTCATAGACGACGATGAGTTCGCTTGGCTAGAGAACGTCATCCCAATCGGTAATGGCAACGCCAAGACCGTTTACGGCCCGTCTGCGGCCCTCTACGCTCTACCGGGCGGCAAGACCTGTTACTACATGGACGAAGGGAACATCAACGGTGTTTCCTACATGTTCATGTTCTGCACGGACGGCTCGGCCTATCAGGTTAATCTACTCACCTTCGCGCAGACCGTTGTAGGCGCTGCCGGAACATTCTCTGGCACGCATACCAGATTCGCCCAATGGAAAAACGAGCGCATTGTTTTGATCGACGTATCAAACGGGTACTTTGATTGGGATGGGGCTACGCTGACTGCGTACAAGGGAACGGTCGCTTCGGTAAATGTTGTTAATGGAGGGCTTGGGTACACCGCAGCACCAAACGTGACTGGGTCTGGAAGCGCAACATTCACCGCCTATATAGGGGTTGATCTGGCCGGCGTAGTCACGGCAGGAACTGGATATTGGGTAGGCGACGTATTAACCATGGATGCCGCAGCATGGTTTCCGATTACCGGATTTATTCTTCCTCAAATTACCGTGTCATCGGTTGACGCAAGCGGGGCAATAACCGGAGCAAATATAAGCACCATTGGATACGGTCAAACCGGACTTGCATTTCACGTCCACTTCATCGGGGGGCATGGAAGCGGGGCAACTTTCAACCTGAACGAAAGAATAGTGAGCGTTTCCGTAAACAATCCAGGCAGTGGGTATACCTCGGCTCCTGCATTGAATGTTGGATATTTCGGACTATCTTTTTTTACCGGAACAATTTCAGGAGCGACCCTGAACGTAACGATTGCCACATTAGGAACGCCTATAGCCATTGGGCAGACCATCATCGAAGCCGGAGTTGGCAATCTTGGAACTATTATTGCATACGGAACTGGAACGGGAGGAACTGGAACTTACCAGTTAAGCGCATCCTATACTCGCCCAACCCCATTCACAATGATTGCAACAGGCACTGGCGGCTCCGTGACCGCCAACCTTTCCATCAGCGCCAGCGGAACGTCAATCGGCACCTACGCGGGCCGCGTGTGGATTGCCAGCGGCAGATCAATCATATTCTCCGCGCCGAACAGCTACAGCAACTTTGACCCGACGCAATTGGCCGGTTCGCTTGTAATGAGCGACGAGACAATGAAGGGTTCGATTGTTCGTCTGTTCTCCGCAAATGATTTCCTATATATCATCGGGCAGAATTCGGTTAACGTGATTTCAAACGTGACTGTCACTCAGCCGGTGTACAGCACGACCGGCGCATTGCTCATTTCTTCCACAACTATTTTTTCTAACACAAATATCACTCCATCAATCGGCACAACGATGGGCGATTCTGTTGTCTCGTACTACAGATCAATCATGTTCGCCACTGACTACGGCGTTATGTCGCTGACCGGCTCTACGCCACAAAAGATTTCAGACCCGCTGGATGGTATGTACCAAAACATTGACTTCACGCAGCCCATCAGCGGCGGCGTGGTCGTGATATTTAACATCCTATGCCTGTGCTATCTGGTGAAGTACAACGACCCCGTTGCTGGCGTCACTCGTCAGTTGCTCTGCCTGTTCTTCAACAAGAAATGGTATTTCTCTTCTCAAGTTGAGGGAATGAATTTCATAGCGACAGCGTATCCCGTTCCAGATGTTCCGAGCGTATGGGCCACGAATGGAACAAGCCTGTATAAGCTGTTCTCAAATTCCACTGGCGCGGTATCTCAGATTATTCAGTCGAAGCTGTGGGACATGACCGACCCGCTTGTGACGAAGCAGGTTCTTAAATTCGGACTCGAAACAATCTCGTCGCTGCCTTCTGCGCTTACGGTGAATATCGACACTGACGTTAGAACCACGAACTACTCCGCGACTGGCGGGAGCGTGATGCTGTGGTACAACAACCTCAACCAGCCTATAGTGTGGACTAATAATTTGAGCCAGCCGATTACGTGGTATTCGACCGGCTATGTGTTCGCAAGAAAAGACGTTTCCAATGTCGGTAACTACGTGGGAATAACAGGAACAGCGACTACGCCCGGAGTGACGTATGTTGGATTCCATTTGCAATACGAAAACAGAACGCCTTGGACTGGCACACCATTTTAGGAGATAGATATGGCCGCAGTACCCAATTTATTTACGGCAGTTACCAGCGCGACAGGAGCGCAACTGGACGCTAACTTTGCGGCTTGCGCAGGGAATACGGAACTTGCCGCATATTCTGGCTCGTCCTTAGTTGGGTTTTTGCAGGCAGGTAGCGGCGCTGTTCCGCTTACGGTTCAATCGCAAGAAAGAATGACTATTACTCCGCAGCAGTTTGGAGCTATCGGTGACGGGGCGCACGCAGCGGAAGATACAGCAGCGTTCGCGGCTTTGATAACATTTGTGCAGACAGCGGGCGCAACGCGCGGGCATAAGATAATTATTCCCGCCGGATACTACAACCTGACGGCAGAGTTGGCTTTCACTTCAACAGCATTGCTTCATAACGTATATATCGAGGGTGAAGGAAAACAAAATACCATTCTTGATTTCACGGGGTCGCCAGGAGGAACTAACGGAATTTCGTTTAACCTTGGGGTTTATTTTGGCGTTAAAAATCTAACCATTCTGCACGCACCTGGGGATGGTATTTATATCGGTAAAGGAAACAGTGGCGCAAATTATAGCGCCCATTACATTCTGGAAAATATTCACGCGATGAGTTCTGGTGGGCATAATTTCCATTTCACAAATACATACCTTGGCGTGTTGAATAGCCTGTTTGGGGAAGCTAACACAGGGGACGGATTTAGATTTGATGGATTTCATACCTCCATTAGTGGTCGTGGCTGTGATGGCTCAACATCTTCCACTGGTAATGGCTGGACGATTAACGGAATGATTTATTCTTCCTTTGAAGCGTGCGGCGCTGAGACTAATGCGTTTTCAGGATGGGCGTTGTCGAATTTGTGCGGCGTCACGTTCAATGGGTGTGGAGCAGAAAGCAATCAGCGTAGTGCGTTCCAATTAACAACTTCAACTGCATCTGCCGTAGGAGTTCCGGCAGCAGCGCAAGATATTCACGGGGTAGTATTTAACGGATGCTACTCTCTGCAAAACTCAGCCGCTGGGGTTGGTACTTTCGGAGAATTCATAACGGCATCTTCAGGAGATTCACGCCCGATAGACTTTGTGGTTATGGGCGGTGACGGAGTGCCAACTGCGGCAGGCGACAGAGCATTCATATTATCTGGTGCTTCTGGCGCAGTTACGATGCGCGGCACAGGCTTTAATCTGAAGAATTACTCAACAGCAAACTATATAAGCGGAACCGCGTTTGATTACACGGCCAGAGAAGGCGTGTGGACGCCAAATCAAGGGACAGGAGTTACGTTGGTTGGTAGTTTTTCCAGTAGCGGGACATGGACAAAAGTTGAAAATCAAGTAACTCTAAACTGGTCAATAACAGGCAGCACTTCGGTAGCTCTTGTGGCAGGTGGGCAGATATGCACAAACTTGCCTTTCACCACAGCGGCGGCGAGCAGTGGTAATGCTATTGTTAGCACGAGCTGTACGAATTTAGTTTTGTCTGCTGGTAACGTGTACTCTACTTCTGCTGTTGGTGCAACTCCTACAATATACTTTTCAGCAACTTATCTAGCTAACTCTTAACCGTGACGTACGGAGTCATTAAAAATGGACATTACGATCTTCACCGACACTCCATTTGGCGATGATGCCGCTATGAAGGATTTTTTGTTTTCGAATTCTCAGGCGCACAGCTTGGTTGCAAAGACTCTTGAGGGGTTGGGTACGGTAATCAACTCGCAGCCGATTTCGGACATGAGAAGCGAGAAGGATTGGCTGCTTGTCCACAACGAAATTCATCAGGAAGAATTAGCGGCGCTCGGAATAACTCAGCAATCGGTTGATCTGAGCGAAGTGGACTTGAAGGATGAAGCGCAGTATATTGAGTGGATGCAGCAACATGCTTTCATGCACCAGTATGTCAACGACGCATTGGGCTTGGTATAGGAGAACATCATGACATGGTTAGGTAGCGAATTTGAAAAATTAACCGGCTCTGATTTAGGGGCTTTGCGCGACAACATGCAGCAGGGATTTCATGGGGGCTCGTTTAGCTCTGGCGGTCTGGCTGCTATCCACGCCTTCGACCCGCTTATCTCAAAAGAGCGCGTCGGTAACGCCATGAACCGAAGCGTAGGCGGCAAGGACATTTTCAGCCCACACACAATGGATAGGCAGGCCAATGTTGCCAATACTGCCGGTAAGTTGTATGCCTCTTATGCGGCAATGAATGCTATTGGGGGGGCGGGTAGTAGCGGAAATGGTACTGCTGCCGGTGGCGGGGCAGAAACGGGAACGGGAACGGTAAATCCAAGCGATGGTATGACAACAAGCCAGTTGCCAGCGGATTCTCCGCCTAGTGGAAATGTGTACACCAATCCAGACGGAAGCGCTGTAGACGTTCCTCCGAACCAAGCGCCAGGATACACTCCGTCAGCGACTACAACGACGACCACACCCCCTACAACATCTACCGGATGGGGGGCTACGGCCCTGAAATACGGGCCGCTTGCCATTTCTGGAATAAATGCACTTACTTCCAGATCACCCAGACCCACGGATGCGCAGAACCAACAATCCGCAAATGCAGCAGCCCAACAAGCTCAAGGCCAAAAGTTGCTTGATCAGTACAATAGCGGGCAATTGAATGCCGCAGATGGCTACAATGTGGCTCAGTGGGAGCAGGGGCAGACTGAGGCGACCAAGCAATACTACGCCAAGGCCGGTCTTGCTGATTCTTCTATGGCTCAACAAGCTCTTGCCGGTGTGCAGCAGCAGGCCTCGGCAATGCGCCAGCAGGTATTGCAGAATTATTTGTCGAGCGGCATGAACGCCCTTGGAGGCGCGTCGAACGCCCTAACTCCAATCATCAGCCAGCAGATTGCCGCCGACCAGCAAGCGCAACAGGCTCAATCTCAATTCTTGCAGACAATGGCGCTGATGAGCGCGTCTTCGTAAGGGGTACAAAATGGCAACGACACAAGAAGTAGAGCAGCAGCTTCGTGATAAAGCGTCCGAGGTGTTGGGAACGAAAAATCCTCCCATTGCGCCTCCCGTTGTAAAACCTGTCGCTCCGAAGGCGGGGGCGGGCAAGGCCGTGCCAAAGACTATTGCCACGCTAGCCGCAAAACAGGCTATGGGCATTGACACCATCCCGCAAGGCATTATGTCCGACACAAAACAGATCATGGCTGACCGGGATAAGCAGCTTGCCGCCAATCCGTTGCCGTCCGAGCCGCTTGCCAAGTTCACGCCTGAGCAGCAGAAGTCGTTCTCTACACTCTCGTCAATGCTTCTGGTGCTTGGCTCCCTGATGGGCCGCAAGACCATGGCCCCGGCCACCGCCGCGCTGAACAACATGACCGGCGTTATGCAGGGCATCAAGCAAGGCAATGCCGAGGCGTACACGAAGAACAAGCAGGAGTTCGACGCCAACTACAAAGTGGCGATGGAGAACTACAATCGCGCGCTTGATCGGCGCAAAGAGATTATGGCCGAGTCCAAGGGTGACTTGGCTGTTGAGAAGGAACTGATGAACCAGTGGCGGCTAAACGAGGGTATCAGCGAGAAGTATTCTCACGACCAGATGACGCACGACATTGCGCTTCAGAAGCACGGCGTTGAGCTTGCCAAGGTGAAGAACCAAGTAGATCAATGGATGGCTGGCCTAGTCAAACCTGATTTGACTGCGCAAACCAAACCAGCCAAAGGCGCTTCTGCCGATGTGACGCGTCTGAACCTTGAGCGCGACAAAGAGATTGCCAAAAGTCCGAAACGTGCTGCCGAGATCAATGCGCGGTTCGACCAGCAGATCAAGGCGATGGGCGGCGGTGCCGCTCCTGCATCTGCCGCGCCTTCCGGCAAGCCCACCCCTTCGCAGTCGGATATTGATTACGTCAAGGCGCATCCCGAGACAAAGGCGGCGTTCGTCGCTCACTTTGGCGTAGAACCTGATGGCTCAAAAAAAAACTAAATGACCCGTCTTGGTATAGGTCAGACGGGTCTGAAAAAGGCCAAGGATTTTTAGGACAACTTCCGCATAAAGATGGAGGGGTGTCAACAGAGATTAGCATTGGTGTAGAAATAAATGGTAATGAAATAGAGATTCCTTCGTTAGTTCCTACGCTAACAAAAGATGAGGTTCAATGGATGTTAGACGGAAATAAACCAACCGACTCGATTGTGAAAAAATCGACTGATTTTGCGAGAGCTAGAGTGTCTCAAGGGAAAAGTGTGTTCGCTAATCACGATGACGGGGATTATTAAATGGCAGACGCACCGGCATGGGCGGCGAGTGAACCTGCACCGGCATGGGCGAACGCTCCTGCCGAGCCGCCTGCCCCTGCTTGGTCGGCTGCTTCGCCCGCACCGGCAGCACCTGAACCCGAGAAACCCTCAACCCTGACCTCCATAGGCCGGAACGCCGCTGCCGTAGGCGACCTCGCGCTTGGCGTGCCGGCGTGGGTAGCAAAGATGGGGCAGACCGGCATAACGGACGTTGTAGCGGCGGTTTCCGGAGACCCTCATCCATTGCAGTCTGCCACCGAGGCAACTGAGGCCGATTGGGCCGATGAACACTTCCTGCAAGCCCCGCTTCAAACCACGTTCGGTATTGACCCTGAAAAAACCGCTGTCGGGCAGTTCATGGGCAAGATCGGCGGCGCGGTGGATAAGGTTGCTGACGCGGCCACTCAGTCATCCGGCAACTCAGAACACGGTGCGCTGGTCAGGCAGGCGGCGAATATCGTCATGGCGAAGGCTGGCGACTTACTGATCGGCGGCGGCAAGGCGGCAGGAAAGGTGTCAGAGCTTGCCAGAAAGCGCATGGCCGAGACCACCCCCACCGGAGCTACGCCAGCACCAGAATGGGTCACTTCGAAGGGTAAATCTGCCTCCACGCCCGTTGATAGCCCTGAAATAGTAGGCATGAAGACTCGCAAAACGAACGACGACTTCATTTCTTCACCGGATGAGGGTGATTTACCCCCGATTGAGTCCTACGAACCGAGCGCAGAGGCCCACCAGTCCATCCACGAGGCATTATCTGACCCTGACCTGCATGCGGGGCATCCAGAGGCCGTGGAGGTTGCTCAGAACGTGGCGGCAGAGAAGGTTAAGGGCGCGGTCCAGGCGGACAGGATTCGTTCTTGGGATTTGAAGAAGGGCGAGTATATCTCTCAAGGAAAGAAGCAGTCTGGTGGCGTCAATAAGGCGCTGGCAGCCTATGTCGGCATCACAGCAGGAGGCGCGGCGGCAGGCGCTGCCCTATCCGACGACCCGCTGACCGGCGCATTCGAGGGTGCTGGTGCAGGCTTCGCCATGGCGCGAGTCGGCCATGTGCTGCACGACTACGGTGCTGGTGCATCCTTAAAGGCGGCGGTCGACGTTCTGAAGCCTTCCGTTGACCCGATGCGCAAGGCGGCGGCGGACGTGCACAACGCTAAAACGGCCAATGTGAAGGCCAAGATGCGCGACGTGGGCGCGGTGCAGCGCGCGTACATGCGTGACGTGCCCAAGGCTCGGCGCGAACACATTACCCATGTCGTGCAGTCCGGCGACCTGTCCAGCCTGTCACCGAAGGAGCTTTACTACGTCAAGGCGGTCGAAAAACTGTATGGCCAGATGGGTACGGCGGCGCAGCAGGCGGGCGTGATCGGCAGGCTGATTGGCAAGGATTACGTCCCGATGATGTGGGATTTCAAGGATGCGTCCACCAAAAAGTTCTTTGACGACCTACTGGCCTCCGGCGCGGGCGATGCGGCTGGCGCGGGCGCTTTCACCCCCCACTCCCTGAAGCGCAGCATTCCGACCTATTTGCAGGGCATGAAGTCCGACCAATTGAAGCCGCTCACCCTGGACCATGCCGAATTGCTCGGCCTGTACGCCAATTCCGTCATCAAGGCCACCGAGAACGCGAACGCGCTGTACACACTGAAGTCGATGAAGCTGGCGGACGGCCATTACGCTGCGGAGCCGCTGAGTAAGGAAATGCCGAAGTCCTACATTACCGACCACAAGATAAGCGGGCTGGAAGGCTTTGGCGTCCATCCTGAAATGGTTGACGCTGTGCGCAGGGGTTTCGACGACTACCGACCAGGCGCAATCCAGAAGGCCATGCTGTCCGTAGCCTTCGCGTCCAAGCGTATTGCGGTCAGCTATTCCATGTTTCACCCTATGTCGCTGCTGGTGGCCTATACCGGTGCGGGCGGCAACCCGTTCGGATTCGCGGCGGGCGCGACTGCGAGAGGTGTCGAGAAACTGACCGGAAACCGCATCAAAATACCGTTCAAGTCTGCCGTTGACGCGGCGCGTGACCAGTACCTGAAGGCTGGCGCGGGCGATATTCCAGACTTCGCTATTCGAAACGGCCTTGAGATCGGAACGACGCTGGAAGATACGGTTGGCCGGGATTCGTTCCTGAAGATGACTGGCGCGATTGATAAGGCGCTCGGTGGCGACGTTACGGGCATCAAGCCTTTCACCGCTACCGACAACGCCGTGCATGAGTTCACATGGGGCTATCTGCACACCGGCATGAAGCTGGAAACCTTCGGGCGCGAGTTCGAGAAGATGCTGGCCGACCCGAAGAATGCGGGCAAGGACGTGAACCAGATTGCCGCCGATGCCGCCAGCTACACGAACAATATCTTCGGCGGCCTGAATTGGGATAGGGTGATCGAGGGCATGAAATCGAAGTTCGGGCGCGGCATGGCTGGCTCGGCCTATTCCAAGCATGGTCGCGCGGTACTGCAAACCGTCGCATTCGCCCCGGACTGGCTCATGTCAACGATGCGCTCATGGATTCAGGCCGTTCCGGGATTGGGCGAGAATGCAGCCGTGGCGAAGATGCACCGAGCATACCTTGCACGCTCCCTGATGTACACCATAGCTATCACCGACGCGCTGAACCTGTACTACTCCGGCCACCATGTTTGGGAAAACGACTTCCGCTCTCAACGCCAGAAGGATGCTGACCCTGAAGATGAGGGTAGGAATGCGCTTGACGTTATCCACGATATGACCTTTATCGACATGGGCGACGGCACGAAGATCGAAGGAAATAAGCACCTGTTCGAGTTCGCCCACGCCATGACCGCCCCGGCCAAGTTCGGTATGGGTAAGCTGTCCAGTATCGTGACTGACCCGTTGAACGCCTCCATGAACAAACAGTGGCTGTCGCCCACCTGGGCGCCCAAGATCAGCGAGGGCGGCACGACCGGCGAGAAGGCGGGAGACTACGCGAAATGGTGGGCGAAGCAACATACCCCAATGTCCGTGCAGCAGTTGGGTAGCGGCTCGTTCGGCGGTACAATTGGCTTCCCGCGCACAGGTATCTCGACCGACAAGCGCGAGGAATTGCGGCAGCAACAGCGGGACTTGAAAGAAGAAAGAGGGCTGAAATGAGCAAACCGGCGAAGGCAAACGGCATCAATCCAGATATTGAGAAGCACTTGAACAAGTTGATGAAGGAAACGATGAATTCTCAGGAAACGTCACTTACTGACAAAATGAAGATCATCGACCGTATGCTAAAATTGGAGCAGTTGAAGCAGAAGATGGCAGATGATGGGTTCGGAGGTGGATTTTCTGAGCCTGACGAAGAGTAACCAGAGGGGGCTGAAAATGACGGACGAAGATCAAGTTTCACAGGTGAAGCATCTATTGCGCTTCATTCAGATTGGTAGTAGGGTTTTATCCGCGAGGATGAGCATGTTGTTGGCGCTGTTGCTGACCTTCGTGCTTTTCCTCTGGGCGCTGTCCACGGCGGACAATACTCGGCTGGTAGCGGCAACCATCTTCGCCGTGTTGGTCTACTTACCGACCGTATGGCTTGATGTGCAGGAAAGAAATAGGGCTGTTACAAAAGGAGATTGAAATGTCGAACAAAACATTTATCTACGGCAAACCGCCACGCATGTTCCTTGACAGAATTCCCGTCGAGAGTGAAAGACGTTCATGGAATAACCAGAACTTCGGCACAGGCCAAGACGTACATAATGCACCGTCTATTCACACGATGCACAACCCTGTAATTTTCCGCTTCGAGGCGAAAGGCGCAGGAAAGCCGCAGTCTGGAACTCAGGTCGTGGATTCAAAAGCTCCGGTCAAGGTGTGATTATGGAAATCTTCACGAACCACGCAGATGCGTGGATTGCCTTTGTGGGCATGTTCTTCGCCGCCATTGGTATTTATGTCGGGATTCGTGTTGATTTGAAGTTGATGCACGAGCGCATAAAAAACGCCAAGGAAGATCAGAAAGACCTTGAGGCAAAGGTGGAGCGTCATGTGGAAAACTCTGCAATTCACTTTCACCAGCGGGTAAATGATTCTGGATTATGGCCGAAGGTTGGAGGTTGATATGAGTTGGCGCTACGAACAAAGAACCGGTAAGCTATTCGACCCTTCCGGTATCCACATTTATACCGGATACGCGGGCGGTAACTGCGGCGAGAATCCTGAAGGTGTGAACAATCCAAACCTGCAAGGCGTCAAGTGCGTAGGCCCGCTGCCGACTGGCAAGTTCACTTTTGGCGAGGTCGTTCCATTTTCCAAACTCGGCCCGTATGCAATTCCACTCATTCCAGACCAGGCGAACGAAATGTACGGTCGCGGTGACTTCTTTATGCACGGCGATACCAATCCTCCTGGCAACGCATCCGAAGGCTGCATTATTATGCCGCATATCGTTCGCGTGAGAGTGCACGGCTCACCAGATCAAGCGTTGGAGGTGTTCTGATGTTTGAGTGGGTTAAAAAAGGTCTATCCGATGACGTTGGTGCCATGGACGAGGCGCGTGTTGGCGCCATGATTACCGTGCTCACATTCCTTGGGTGCGCCGTAACTTCTGTCATAATGAACGAGCATCACGATTTCAAGATGCAGGATTTCGGAATGGGGTTCGGCGCTATGGCGGCAGGTATCGGCGGCTGGTTTGGATTTAGAGGAAAAAATTGACTCTCACCTCTCTCGAAATAAAAATTCTCGCGTTCATCGTCTACACGTTCGTTTTGCTTGGCGGTGGGTATTACGAAGGATGGCGATCTAACCATGACAAGATCGTTGAAATTACCGCTATCGCAAAGGCGCAAGACGCTGCCACTAAAGAAAAGGATGCTGAACATGCAAAAATCACAGAAGACCTCAAAACGTCGATTAGTGCCACTGGTAAGCGTCTTGATGATGCTCTTGCCCGCTTGCACAACGCCAGTACCGGCAAGCTGCCCCCAGGCTCCATCGGTTCCAAAGTCCCTGATGGTTACACCGCCGTTGAAGGCGGAACTTGCCAAAGTGCTTTCTACGACAAAGCCCTGAAAGCGGAATTGCTTGCAGAGCAATGGCAGGAATGGGCGATCAGGCAGGGAATTCCTGTTTCTGAATAGACCGCTCCATTGCAATCAGCTTTTTCGTACACTCAATCGCGTATCCGCTTTTCACTTGGGCGGACGTGAAACGAAGCACCCGCCAACCGAGCAGAGCGGCCTCTGCGTACTTCTCGCAGTCATTTGTGAACCCAACCCCTGTGCCATGCCTGCCACCTGACCAAACGCCGCCCTCGACCTCCGTAGCCACTAGCACGTCAAGGAACGCGAAGTCGAACCGCCACCGCCTGGTAGGATGGAATTTGTACTCACGATGAGGATTGAATCCCTCGGCTCGGCAATGGAGGGCAAATAACTCTTCAGGCACGCTGACTTTTTTCATTTCAATTTTCCAAGAGCGGCATAAGCGCCCTCAATTCGTTTATCGAACACTTCCTTTTTTGTCACCGACTCATTGGCTGAATAATTTCTGCAAGCCGGGGTAGATGAATGGAAGAACGTGCCGCGTTCAATCTCGCTATTCGCAAGTGCGCACGGTCGTCTATCGTGCGCTTCCATCCCGCGATCTTGAGGATTGGTAACGTCATATTTCCAGAACCGGCAGGAGGCGCAGGTAGTCACGCATCCTCATCGCCTAGTCTAAATCGGTCTCAGGGCTATCTTTGGTGTTTCGGATGGCATCAACCAACTCATCCCAATATTGCTTGTCAGCCACTGCTCCAACAAGTAGATGCGCAAAGTCATCTTGACCGTTTCCATCACAATCTCCAGCAAGCCACTGCCAGCGTTTAGCATCTTCGTTTGATTGTTCTTTTTGGAAGGCACAGCAGGATTGGGCGAATGCGAGAAGTTGCTTACCTGTAAACAAGGCATCATCTTTTGCGTAATATGAAATGGCTGTTGCTT
>Ga0265325_10000481_pt1 | contig 28874 bp, 25 predicted proteins | sample 41420metaG_FD_202090 | JGI IMG/M metagenome (GOLD analysis project Ga0265325, IMG submission 202090) | Rhizosphere microbial communities from Carex aquatilis grown in University of Washington, Seatle, WA, United States - 4-14-20 metaG | ecosystem: Host-associated > Plants > Roots > Rhizosphere... | reverse complement strand
TGGAAATTGTTCGGCATCTTGTCGACGAAGAACGGGCGGCCCTGTCTTCGATAAATGCTCGCCCGCTTCAGATATTCGGCGCCGAGATCCCGAAGCTCGGAAGTTGAAAGCCTGCCGAGTATTTCGGGATAGTCCGACACAGGTTCTTTTCCACGCTTTCCTCCAAGCCGCCGCGCGATTGAACGAATATCCGGAAGCTCCATTGTGCCTTCGACTGCCGAATGACTCGAGAGAATCTGCTCAACCAGGGTCGAGCCGGACCGCGGCAGGCTAACGACGAAGATAGCGTCCGGCGACAAATCGCCGGACGTTTTATGTTCACCAAAAAACTCCCGCGAAAAGAGCGCCTTTGAACGCTGCAGCAGATCGGTCGTGTCATCTGCGTTATAGCGCAACTCTCGCCGTCGAAGCGCGTTCGCCCGCTGATAATGTTCGAAAGATGCGCCGTAGCGTCCGTCGTCCTCCAGAGCCTTGCCGAGTGCAAAGTCCAGGTGAAATCGGTCTTCATTCGAAAGTTCGGTGTGAGCCAACTGCGCCTGCATGACATCGATGTCGGCGGGCGTGAAATGGAAGGTCTTCAGGTTGGCAAGGCTCCACCATGCTTCGCCCAGTGTCGGGAGAAGCGCAATACTCTTTCGATAGGCCGTGATGCTGTCTTCCTGACGGCCGACCGTCTTCAGCGCATGGCCGTAACTCATCCAGGATTTGGGCTGGCGCGGATGTTCTTTCAGAAGAGTTTCGTAACACTCGATGGCCTGGGCATAGTCGCCAATTCGCACAAGCACCGCCGCCTTAAGGGCACGATAGTTCGGATTTTTTTGATCTTCGCGCAGCAGAATGTCGACCTGCTGGAGCGCTTCGCGCGATTTCGTTTGCCGCTGAAGAAGAAGGGCGTAATTGTGTCGCGCGGCCGTGAAGCCGGGGGCCAGTTCGAGGCAGCGCGCCAAAAGATTCTCGGCGTCCTCGAGCCGTCCAAGACGAGCCCCGGTCTCCGCCAGCATGCGGATCGCAGCGACATTCACCGGATGTGACTTCAGGAAGTCCCTGAGCGAGCGCTCGGCCACAGAGAGCTTGTTTTCACAAAGCGCCGATGCAGCTTCGATGAGAGCAGGATCCCTCGTCGAATGTCGAATTTGTTGAGCCATGGCCGCATTCGCCAGTTCGTCGCTGCCTGCAAGTTCATATTGCTCGGCCAGCGCCTGCCACACCTCGGCCGAAGCCGGGTTTAGCTTTGTCGCATTCTTCAATGTCGTGATGGCCGCATTTGATTCGCCCCTGGCCGCCAGAACACGCCCCAACTCCAGGAACACCGTGGCTGCTTTCGGCTGGTTTGCCGAAAGGGTCTGCAATGTCTCGAGCGCGGCGTTCAGGTCGCCCATTTGGCGCTGCGCCACGCCCAGAATGAGCATCGCCTGTGGTTGGAGCGGAACCACTTTCAGGATTTCGCGCGCCTGTTCGGCCGCTTTGGCGGGCTGGCCAGTCAACAGCCGGCCGGCGTGGCCCAGCGCCGTCGCGAGCGATCCCGTCGGTTCTGCAGTTTGTTTCGACACGTGCGTTCCTTCTGCGCCATGAGAAGGTTTTGCAATGGAATCTGTCAACTGCGGGGTTCAGACATGGCGCGTTCGGCCGCAGCGACGATTCTTATGGTTTGAAGAATGCTCGCCGGATTGACGCTGATGGAGTCGACGCCCCAGTTAACCAGCATTTGGGCGACCTCGGGGTAGTTAGCGGGGGCTTCGCCGCAGATTCCCACGTGGCGGTTGTTGCGATGCGCGCCCTCTACCGCGAGGCGCAGCATCTCCGCCATGCCTGGGTCCCGTTCGTCAAAGTCGAAGGCGACGATCTCGGAATCGCGATCCACCCCGAGCGTGAGCTGGGTCAGATCGTTTGATCCGATCGAAAAGCCATCGAAAAGCTGTGCAAACGCATCGATGCGAATGACGTTGTTCGGAATTTCGCACATGACGTAGATCTCAAGGCCGTTCTCTCCACGCACCAGTCCATTCGCGGCCATTGCTGCGATCACGCGTTCGCCTTCGGCTTCACGCCGGCAGAACGGCACCATGATCTTGAGATTTGCCAGCCCCATCTCTTCGCGTACCCGTCGCAGGGCAGCACATTCCATCGCAAAGCCGGCTGCATAGTTGGGGTGGGCATAGCGCGAGGCGCCACGAAACCCGATCATCGGGTTGGCTTCGAGCGGTTCGAACTGCTGGCCGCCCAAAAGCTTTGCGTACTCGTTTGTCTTGAAGTCGGACAGGCGGATGATGACGGGCTTGGGATAGAAGGCAGCCGCGATCATTCCTACGCCCTCGGACAATTGGCGAACAAAATAGTCCTGGGGGCGGGCGAAGGCGCGCGTGAGTTGCCGGATAGTCCGGCGCGTCGCCGAGTTCGAAACGCGATCAAGGTTTGCGAGGGCCATCGGATGGACGCCGATGAACTGATTGATGATGAACTCCATCCGCGCCAGCCCGACGCCGTCATTGGGCAGCATGGCGCTTTTGAATGCGAAGTCTGGATCGGCGAGATTGAGCATCACCTTCGTGCGCGTCTTGGGTACATCCGACAGGGCGAGATCCGTCACTTCGAACGGCACCGAGCCTTCGTACACGTGGCCGATGTCGCCCTCCGCGCATGCGACCGTGACGATCATGCCGGTCTTCAGCTTCTCAAGGCCATTTTCGGTGCCGACAATCGCCGGAATTCCCATCTCGCGTGCGACGATGGCGGCGTGGCAGGTTCGGCCGCCGCGATTGGTGATGATTCCGGCGGCTTTTTTCATGATCGGCTGCCAGTCCGGTGTGGTGGTATCCGCGACCAGAACTTCACCGGCTTGAAACGCAGCAAGGCTGCGCTCGTTTGTGACAACGCGAACTTTTCCGGTCGCGATGCGCTCACCGACCGCCCGGCCGGAGACGACAGCTTTTGCTTTTCCGCGCAGCGTGAAGGTTTTCACGGTGTCAACCGCGCGCTGTGATGCGACGGTCTCGGGTCTCGCTTGCACGATATAGAGCTGTCCGTCGACGCCATCCTTCGCCCATTCGATGTCCATGGGAGTCGGATGGCCACTCAAAGTCGAGTAGTGATCTTCGATCGTGAGTGCATTCTCCGTGAGCGCAAGCGCTTCCGCGTCCGAGAGGCAAAATGCGGCTCGATCGACCTTCGACACGGCCCTTTCTTGGGTCGTTGCATGTGCTGTGCGCTTTGAAAATGTCAGCTTGAACTGTTTCTTGCCCAACGTATGGCGAAGAATGGTTCGCGCTCCTCGCAGGAATGTCGGCTTGTGGATGTAGAATTCATCCGGATCAACACGTCCCTGGACGATGTTCTCGCCGATCCCATAGCTACCGGTAACGAGGACGACGTCGCGAAAGCCGGATTCCGTGTCGAGCGTGAATATCACGCCGCTTGCCGCAAGGTCAGAGCGGACCATCTTCATGACAGCGACAGAGAGGGCGACTTTGAAGTGATCGAATCTGTTGTCGTTGCGATAGACGATCGCGCGGTTCGTGAACAAGGAGGCGAAGCAGCGCCGGCACGCCTCGAACACTGCATTTTCTCCGCGGATATTGACGAAGCTCTCATGCTGACCGGCGAAGCTGGCGTTGGGCAGATCCTCCGCGGTGGCGGAGCTTCGAACGGCAACGGAGACATTCCGACCGTATTGTTCTTGCAATTCGCGATAGGCTTGCCCGATTTGATCGCGCAAATATTGCGTTCCTGTGGCCCGATGGACGATGCGCCTGGCTGCAGCAGCGTGCTGCGCCAGAGCGTGAACGTCGTTTGAAGGAATAGATTTCAAGAGTTTGCGCAGCTCGGTCCAGGCGTCCGCGTCATCCAGTGCCTCGCGATAGGCGTCGGCCGTAACCGCGAATCCGTTGGGGACGCGCAGACCCTTAGGCGTAAGCTGGGCGTAGAGTTCGCCAAGCGATGCCGTCTTGCCGCCGACAAGGGGAACATCGCGCATTCCCAAATCGCGAAACCAGCGTATATAGGATTGGTTCGGCATCGTTTTCCGGGCAGTTCTCAGCATCCACATTGCCGCAACTCTGCGGACGGATTTTGATCCGGAACAAGAAGCATCGGCGGTAAAGCCGGATTTAATCCGTTTTGGAGACGCGTGGGACTTGTTTCAGACCCAAGCCCCGTGCCGTGAGGACGCCGTAGACCGCTATCCAAACATAACAAATGGCAGGCACCAGAAGTGACGTCGCAAGCGTCGATGCGTCGGCAGCGGCGCCAGTGATCAAGGGCACGATCGCGCCGCCGACGATAGCCATGCACAGCAAACCAGATCCGTTTGGTGTTTCGGGACCCAACTGTTCGGTTGCCAGGCTGAAGATCGTCGGGAACATGATGGAATTGAAGAGACCCACGGCGATGAGGGCGTAGGCGGCGGTTGGGCCTGACGTCTGCGAAGAGAGCAGAGCGAGCAATCCCGCGCCGATGGCGCAGCTGGTGAGCGCAAAGCCTGGTTTGACGATGCGCAGCACGAAGGCGCCGGCGAACCGTCCGATCATCGCACCGCCCCAGTAGAAGCTGAGCAGTTGCCCCGCGCGCTCGGCCGTCACGGCGAGCACGCTCGGCTGCATCAGGTAGTTGATCATCACGCTGCCGATGGAAACTTCTGCGCCGACATAGACGAAGATGGCGAGCGCCCCGAGGACAAGTCTGGGCCGGCCGAGCAGCGAGAGTATGGCGCCCAGTCGCGCCTGTCCGGCAACCGGCGGCGCGCTGCTTTTTCTCAGGAACCAGAACAGGGCCGCGAGCGCCAGAAACATCAGCGCAAACGCGAAGAATGGCAATTGCAACGCGTGCGCCTCTGTCTTGCGAAGTACCGCGAGTGCCGTCGGTGTCAGACCAGCGGCATGGACCGTCACGCCCGTGCGCAGTATCAACACAGCGCCGACAGACGGCCCGATCGTCGTACCAAGCGAATTGAATGCCTGCGCCAAAGTCAGGCGGCTATGTGAAGTTTCTTCGCTGCCCAGAAGTTCGATGAACGGGTTCGCTGCCACCTGCAGCATGGTGATGCCAGCCGCGACGACGAACAGGGCGAGCAGGAATGCGCCGAACGAACCCATTTCCGCCGCCGGCGTGAAGAGACCATACCCCGCTGCTGTCACAACCAGGCCCAAGGCCGCGCCGCGAACGTAGCCGATACGCGACAATAGGAGCCCGGCCGGAATTGAGAAGATGAAATAGCTGAGAAAGAAACTGAATTGGGTCAACATGACGTCGGTGTAGGAAAGTTCGAACAAACCCTTCAGTTTGGGAATCAGAGTGTCGTTCAGGACTGTTGCGAAACCCCAGGCGAAAAAAAGAAACACGACGAGTCCCACAAGAAACCGCTGCTGACCACTTTGTGGTGCGGCAGGCTTCGCGTCACTGGCCATGTGTCGGGCTCCCGGCTCTCGATGACTGGAATTCAATGCTCGCGCGCGCCGCACCGATGAAAGCCGAGTTCTCCGTTAATATTAGGCGCGTCGGAATCGCTCTGACATAGTCCGAGAGCCGTCCCTTGCTGTCGAAACGGGCACGGAACTGGCTCTGTTGGAGAATGGGTTCGATCTTTTGCGCGATCCCACCAGCGAGAAAGACACCGCCGCGTGCGCCGTGAGCCAGTGCGAAGTCACCCGCGACCGTTCCATAGATCGCGCAGAACATTTGCACCGCGTCGCGGCAGCCTTGATCGTTTGCACAGCGCAGAACGATTTCTTCAGCGGTCAAAGCGACGGTTTGGTGTCCGTTTATCTCGGTGAGTGCGCGATGAAGATTTTCGAGTCCGGGTCCCGACAGTACGCGTTCGATCGAGACATGCTCGAAACGCCGCGCCAGGTTTTTCAGGACGGCTATCTCGCCGTCATCGCGGGGCGCAAATCCCGCATGTCCGCCTTCCGTCGCCACAGGAGTTGCGTGTCCGCGGAAACGTGCAAGGTTGGAGGCGCCGAATCCGGTTCCTGCGCCGATGATGGAGATCGGTTCGCTTTCAAGCCCCGGCAGGTGCGGACCGATGGTGTGAAAGTCATTCGGGCCAAGTGCGGTCACCGCGAACGCAAGCGCTGCAAAATCGTTGATGAGGAGCGCGTCCGCAAAGCCAAAGGCGCGCAAATCGTTTTCTGTTATCCGCCATTTTCTGTTGGTGAGGGATACGGAGCCCGCGGTGACTGGGCCCGCAACGGCCAGGGCGATTGCGCCTGGAGCAACTGCGAGACCTGAGCGATCGAGATATAGCCGCAGCACAGAGATGAAATCCGGGAGATTTCCCGCGATGTCCTGCATGTGGTCGATCCGCCAAGGCGAAACAGATGGATCTACAATCGCGAAGCGCGCATGCGTTCCGCCAATGTCGCCGACGAGAATACGCTGACTCATGGCTTCAACTCGCGCGCTGCGAGCGTCACTGGCGTGCTCGCGGCGATGTCCAGCGCCGACGTCCCGATGCTCGCCGAGTAGGCACCGGCCCTGACTCGCCAGAGTTCAGCGCTGCTGTCGAAGTCCGCGAGAGATCTGGCTTCACCCGTGATCGTGACGATCCTGCTTTCGCCCGGCTTCAGGGAAACCTTGTTCCATCCGATTAGACGCGCCACTGAGCCTGGCGTCGGTGGCGTCGCATAGAGCTGGACAGTTTCCGCCCCTTCGCGCGTACCCGTATTCGTCAAATTGACGGTTGCGACGATCGTGTCGCCGCCCGTTGCGGATAGCTGGTTCAGCGAAAAAGTCGTGTAGGACAGGCCGAAGCCGAACGGAAACTGAGGTTTGATGTTCTGCTTCTCGAACCAGCGATATCCGACGTCGGCACCCTCAGAATAGGCGACGTCAAAGGGTGCATAGGATTGATCGATTTCGGTCAGCGTGGGACGCGGCAATTGCGCCTCGCTCTTCGGAAATGTGACCGGCAACTTGCCAGAAGGATTCACATCGCCGAACAGAATATGAGCGAGCGCTGTCGCGCCGCCGCTGCCAGAAAACCAGGTCTCCAGAACGGCAGGAACCTTGTCGAGCCACGGCATCAGTACGGGGCCACCGGTCTCCAGCACGACGATCGTATGCGGATTGGCAGCAGAAATCGCGCTGATCAACTCATCCTGGCGACCGCCGAGCGACAGGCTGCGAACGTCCTCGCCCTCGGTCATCCATTGCTCAGCGAAGACAATAACAACATCCGCGTGAGCGGCCCGCCGTGCCACGTCCGCCAGATCGTTGCCCTCGATGTATTCCAACTTCGCCTGGGGAGTTTCTGAAGCAATGGCCGCTAGTGGAGAGGGCGGATCGTATATCTCGCGGCCCAGCGGCATGATGCGCGTGCCATTCGGCAGAATATGCACGGGTCCACCGACATAGACGTCATTGTCGGAATTGTATCCGAGTGGAACGACCTGTGACGAACCGCCGCCCGACAGCATTCCGACATTTGCGTGCCCGCCAATGATGGCAATCGTCTTGACGCTTCGACCGAGCGGCAAGATGGATTGTTCGTTCTTGAGCAGAACGATGCCTTCCTCCGCACTACGCTCCGCGACATCGGTATGCGTCGAAGGTTTGTGGGGCGGCATGGGAAAATCCATGAGCCCGTTCGAAAACATCGTGCGCAGGATGCGGTGGGCCATATCATGTAGCCGCGCGGGGAGGACGGAACCGTCCGCGATCGCTTTCTTCAGCGGGTCACCAAAGAATTCCTGCCGGTCGAAGCCGGACGCCGACTCCTGGTCAAGCCCGCCATTGGCTGCCGCAACCGTGCTGTGCACGCCACCCCAATCGGACAGCACCCAGCCAGGGTAGCCCCAGTCGTGTTTGAGAACGTGGTTCAGAAGGAAGTCATTCTCGCAGGCGTAGACGGTGTTGTACCGGTTGTAGGAACACATTACCGCGCCGGGATTGCCATGCTCGATCGCAATTTCGAAGGCGAGCAGGTCGGATTCACGGGCGGGCGTCTCGTCGATGCTGGCCCTTAAGACGGTCCGGCCAATTTCTTCATCGTTCAACGCAAAGTGCTTCGTCGTCGAAATGACGTGCTGGCTCTGAATGCCACGTATCTGCTCGCCGACGATCGTTCCCGCAAGCAGGGGATCTTCGCCGGCATACTCGAAAGTGCGTCCGCTGCGCGGTTCGCGCGTCAGATTGAGTCCGCCGTCCAGCACGACATTGAAGCCGCGGTCGCGCGCTTCTGCTCCGATCGCGGCCCCGCCAGCGAAAATCAGATCAGGATCCCAGGTTGCGGCATTCATGATGCCGGCCGGAAAAGCAGTGGCCGTGTCGCCGGGCCGCATCCAGTTTGTATTGGCGATGCCGACGCCCGCGTCGGTCTCATGCAGGGCAGGAATACCCAATCTCTCAATGCCCGGCACATAACCGGCCGAGCCCGGCAAAAGCGGGCGCAGTTCAGGCGGTGCCTGTTTGATCCACGTCATCTTGACGTTGGCGCCGTAGTATCCCTTGAGCAGCAAAAGCTGCTCGTCCTGGCTCATTTGAGCCTGAAGGAGATCGGCACGCGCATCTGCCGACAGGCTAGAATCCATCCAAGGCTGCTGAATAGGTGGTTGAGCGGATGCAGTCGCACCCATGGCGAACGCCAGGAGACCAATCCCGAGTGTTCCCCATAAGCGGCGCATGCTCATCTCACCAAATCGCTCGGTGATCCTATACCGCGGCTTTGGCGGCGCCAGCCTATCGCGGAGCGAGACGATGTATTCGTTTTGGGGATAGCTCGCTACGCAAAAAAAGCGGCCTCGTCCCAGGGGCAGGAAGGGACGAGGCCAGACGGAGGTTGGACTATTCGGCAGCCGCTTGGACTTGCGGCGTGCCACCCTCCATAGCTTCGAGAACGCGGGGATCCTCGAAGATTGGTATGCCGGCAGTTTCATATTTCTTGCGGGCGGTCGGCGTGATGAGGCCAACGCGCGCAATAGCCGGAAGCATGAGGTCCTTCAGGGAGTGAATTTGTCCCGGTGGCAATTCTTGCGTGATGCCTGCCTTGGACGCGTCTTCAACTCCGGCGAAGAAATCCTTCTGATCGATGCCGGAATTGACCAGCACCTGCACGAAGCCCGGATCGAGCTTGTTGGCAAGGCCGTCGCCCGTCATCATGGTGGCCTGAACAATCAGATTGACGGCGTTGAAGGTGAAATCGGCCAGATCTTCGCGCGACGCTTCATCGAGTTTGGCGATGACCGGTCCGAGATAGGCGTGGCCGAATGAAACATGCCGCGACTCGTCACGCATGACGTTGAAAGTCAATTGTTTGAGGAGCGGGCAGTTGGTCGAGTGATACATGTTGTTGAAGGCGCCGAGGGCCAGGCCTTCGACAATCATGTTCATTCCGATCATGACCTTTTCATAGCGATCCGACTTCAGCGTCGCATCGATCAGGGCCTTCAGCCATGGTGACATCGGGTAGACGAGGGCGATCTTCTCGCAATACCGGGCATACACCTCGACATGACGGGCTTCGTCCATGGTCTGCGTCGCGGCATAGAGTTTTGCGTTCGCGTCGGGAACCGAATGGGTGACGCAGGCTGCCGTCATCAACGCGCCTTGCTCTCCATGGAGGAACTGCGAAAGAAGCTGGGCCGTCGAATGCGCATTGAAGGTTTCCTGCTGAGACTTGGAAAGCTTCTTGAAGAACGGCATGCGGCTGTAGATCGAGGAGCGGTCCGCGATCAGGGGGCTCGAGGGATCGACCTGCGTGTCCCAGGGCAACAGCTCATCCGAATCCCATTGGTTTTGCTTGGCGCGCTTGTAGAGGTCTTCGACCTTACCCTTGCCGAGCGCATAATCGAACGTCCACGCGATCTCCATCGGGTTGCGATAAAGATCGTCGGGGGTCATCGAAACTTCGTATTTTCCCTTCTTAACGATCCGTGCCTGCTGGGCTTGAGCCATTGTTTTCTCCCTTGGACTCTCTGATCCGATTGGAAGGATGACGCGACCGTCAGGATCGAAAACTGATCCAGATCAACATTGCAGCCAATCAACTCTGCCGCTCAGTATTGGGACTCCGGAGTTGTGACGGTCAGACCATTGAGCGCGGCAGTTGCAACAATTTGGCAGGCCAAACGGCTGTTTTCTCTGGGGTCATTGGCGAATTTCAGCATGCCGCGCTCGAGGTCGTTCATGGGCGTTAGGCGGTCGACCCATTCGGGCGCGACATAGACGTGACACGTTGCGCAGGCACAGGCGCCGCCGCAGTCGCCATCAATACCCGGAATACGATGTTTCAAGGCAGCGTCCATGAGGGAACTGCCCTCCGGAACATCGACGGTGCGCTTTGTGCCGCTGTGCTCGATGTAGTTAATCTGGACCATTGTACTTGCGTCTCTCCCAGACGTTTGACTTGTGCCGGATCTGCTTGAGCAGATGTGATCCGATTGTTTTGATTTGCTTAGCGTGGGCGCCGGAGCTTGTGTTTGACACAGGTCAAACCGGGAAGCGCGCAGATGTTTGTGATGCGCGCGCGTCAACCAAGGAAGAGTCTGAATGGCGAAAATCGTCACGCTGACGCCCAATCCTGCGCTCGACATCGCGACGCATGTCGAAAAGCTTGTGCCTTCGCATAAGCTTCGCTGCGGCCCGGTGCGCCGCGATCCCGGTGGCGGCGGAATTAACGTAGCCCGCGTGATCCACAGGCTCGGCGGAAAAGTCGTAGCGGTCTATGCCTGCGGCGGCGGATCGGGAGACGAGCTGAGAGACTTGCTGCGCAAGGAAGGCCTCTTGCATCGCGCGGTTCATGTCACGGGACATACCCGTGAGAGCTTCAACATCACCGAAGACGCCTCGGGCGAACAGTTTCGCTTCATCCTGTCGGGTGATCCGATGAGCGATAGCGAATGGCAGCGCTGCATCGATGTCGCGATGTCTCTCGTTGCCGACGGCGACTATGTGGTTGGCAGCGGAAGCCTGCCACCTGGTGTGCCAGCGGACTTCTACGCACGCGCCGTGCGCATCGCCAAAGCAAAGGGAGCCAAGACCGCGATAGACACACAGGGGCCGTCGTTGAAGGCCGTTGTCGAAGAAGGCGTGGACGTTCTCAAGGCAAGCGCTCGTGAGATGGGCGAGTATCTAGGTGCGACAGCGGCTACGCCGGAAGGGTGGCGCGATTCGTGCCGTGAACTTCTGAAATCCGGGAAGGTGCGGACGGTTGCGGTCACGCTGGGCGAGGAGGGCGCAGTTTTGCTGACGCAGTCAAAGGCCTGGCATGTCGCGGTGCCAAAGGTGAAATCGTCAACCACGGTCGGCGCAGGCGACAGCTTTCTGGGCGGATTGCTCTTCAAACTGGTGCAGAATCGGCCTCCTCCCGAAGCGCTGCAGTACGCGGCATCCGCCGGTACCGCGGCTTTGTTCACCCATGGCACGGGTCTGTGCGAGCCGAGCGAAGTCGAGAAGTTGAACGCAGGACTGAGCGTCCGGGAGATTTGATGCGGGCGATGATATTCGAAAAGCCTGGCTCGCCCTTGGCATTGAGGCGCGATTCAGCCTTGCCTGAGCCAGCCGCAGATGAGGTGCGCATTCACGTTCACGCCTGCGGAGTCTGCCGTACCGATCTGCACATCGTTGATGGCGAGTTGGTCGAACCCAAGTCGCATCTTGTGCCCGGCCACGAAATCGTCGGCACTGTCGAGGCTCTGGGTCGAGATGCAAAGAAACTGAAAATCGGCGACCGGGTCGGCGTGCCGTGGCTAGGATGGACATGCGGCGCCTGCGACTACTGCAAGAGCGGTCGTGAGAACCTCTGCGATCGTGCGCGCTTTACCGGCTATCAGATCGATGGCGGATATGCGGAATACGCGGTCGCAGATGCGCGATACTGCTTCAAGCTTCCCGATGCATACGGCGACGCCGAGGCCGCCCCGCTGTTGTGCGCAGGCCTTATCGGCTATCGCGCTCTGAAGATGGCAGGGAGCGGAAAGCGCATGGGACTCTACGGCTTCGGCGCTGCTGCGCACATTGCCATTCAGATTGCCCGGTTTCGTGGGCAGGACGTGTTCGCATTCACGAAGCCCGGCGACCACGCGGGTCAGTCATTTGCCAGAAGCCTGGGCGCTGTCTGGGCCGCTGGTTCGGATCAGCCGCCTCCTGAACGACTCGACTCGGCAATAATCTTCGCGCCTGTTGGTGCGCTCGTTCCGGAAGCGTTAAGCGCGACGTGCAAGGGCGGAACTGTCGTGTGCGCCGGAATTCATATGAGCGACATTCCGTCGTTTTCTTACGATCTGCTCTGGGGCGAACGCAAAATTCAGTCGGTGGCCAACCTGACCCGCGCTGACGGCGAAGAATTTTTTGCAATCGCGGCTGAGGCCAGAGTTCACACGACGGTCAAAACCTATCCTCTCGAATCGGCCAATGCCGCATTGAGCGATTTGCGTGCAGGCGCGCTCGAAGGCGCCGCGGTACTTGTGCCATAGGGTACAGGTGTTCGGTTCACGTTGCTGTCGAGTATTCCAGCTTCACAACGTTGACTTGGGTCAGAAATTGCGTGCGCGGCTGGCGTAGTTTTTTATGTGTTCACTAACGGGAGATGGAACAAAAAGCGAAAGCCTGTAGTGTCTCCGAACGTTCCTTCGGCAATAGAAACGCGGGTTGCTAGGCGATTGACGCAGAGTTCGCCGTTCGACCGAGGATAGATTTGTGGTGAATTTTCGCGGGTTGCTCCGCACAATTCCGTTTTTGGCATGCGTTTATGGTGGTGCGATTGCGGCTGGCCCGACCGCTGCGCCGCCCGATCCAAATGCTTTGGCAATCGAGTCGGTTCTGTCTTCCGGTTCGGGCATCTTGCCTGCGTACCTTGAACTGCTGCGGACATTTTACGCGGCGCGGCAGGATCGTCCTGCCTGGTACGATGCGCGCGGGGTGAATGGGGACGGCAAGCTCGCCGTTGCTGCGATCACTTCGTCTAGCGATGATGCCTTGGATCCGGCGCAATATGAGTTGGCCAACGTTTCACGGCCTCTGACCGCGGTCGATCCGCAAAATGTCGCCTACCGCGACGTGCTTCTAACCGCTCAAATCATGCACTACGCGTCCGACATTCGTGACGGACGCGATTCTCTGAAGCGCGTCGATCCGGATATCGACATACCCATGTCTGGCTTCGACGTTGCGAAAATATTGAATCAGGCGCTGACGGAACGGAAGCTACCGGAATTCTTTCAGTCTTTGCCGCCGCAGGCGAGCGCATATCCTTTTTTGAAGACAGCACTTGCGCGCTATCGCGCGATTTCCGCGAACGGTGGCTGGTCCGACATTCCTGCCGCAAAACCGTATGACGCGAAGACGGCTACCGCCGAAGCTCTGGTCGCGCTCCAGACGCGACTGGCATTTGAAGACGCAGAGCTCGTGATCAGCACGCCACCCGATGTGACCGAGGTTGACGCCGCGCTGCGGCGCTTTCAGGTCCGCAATGGTCTGGCGGGAGATGGGGTTGTCGGACCGACGACGCTCGCCGTGCTAAACGTGCCGGCTTCGACACGGGTGGCGCAGATCGTCGTGAATATGGAACGGTTGCGCTGGCTGCCTCATGCTCTCGACAAGAGCTATGTCGAGGTCAATGTTCCCGATGCAACCTTGCGCGTTATCGATGACGGCAAGGAAGTACTGACGTCGCGCGTGATTGTCGGCCGTCCGGCTGACCGCACGCCGATCTTCCGAGCCGAGATCACGGACGTCGTGGCAAATCCCCCGTGGAATGTTCCAGCCAAGATCGCGCGCACCGAAATCATGCCCAAGGTCCGCAAGAATCCGGACTATCTGGCGCGCCACGACATGGTCATCACGAACGGACAGGTCCGTCAAATGCCAGGGGCTAAGAATTCTCTGGGACTCATAAAGCTGAACGTCAGCGATCGATTTTCGGTCTACCTGCACGACACACCAGCCCGCTCGCTCTTTGCGCGCGACCAGCGGTTTCTCAGTCATGGCTGCATCCGCGTGCAGCAGATCACGCCGCTCGCCTCTTATGCGATCACAGGCGACATCACGGGTGGCGTCGATCGCCTTTTGACTGCAATCGCCGCGGGAGAGACAGTTCATCTGCCGATCCCCAGTGCCATTCCGCTCTATGTCGACTATTTCACGGCGTTTCCGGCAGGCGACGGGACGCTCCAGTTCCGCCCGGATATCTATGGCCGCGACGCCCGCACGGTCGCAGCGATGGCGGGCACAACTTCCGCACAAGTCACTGGTTCAATTGGAAATTGCAGCCGCGCCGGCTGATGTTGTTTACATATTAAACATTGTTACGTAAGTTCCGATTCTCCAAACGCGGATGCACAAATGATCGGGAACAAGTCCCGCCGGCATTTCCTTGCATGTTTGGGGGGGGCCGTTACAGCGACGACACTTGCGGATCCGGCGGCCGCGAGTTTGATCGCACCAGAGTCTCGCACTCTGAATTTCGACAACCTGCACACTGGCGAGAAAGCCAGGGTGGAGTATTGGGCCAATGGCCAATATCTGCCCGACGCCCTGAGCGAGGTGAATTTCATCCTGCGCGATTTCCGCAATGGTGAAATCCATCCGATCGAGCCGAAGCTTCTCGATCTGCTGACCCAACTCCGCACGACCATCGGAAGCTCGCAGCCTTTCCAGGTGATATCTGGTTATCGGTCGCCGGCAACGAACGCGATGCTTCGCGAAACGGGACACGGGACCGCGACCAAGAGCCTGCATATGCAGGGGCAGGCGATCGACATTCGCGTGGCGGATTGCGCGCTGACCGATCTTCATGCGGCAGCGGTGCAGCTGCGGCTGGGCGGCGTCGGCTTTTATCCGGGGCCGGACTTCGTCCACGTTGACGTCGGTCGGGTTCGCTACTGGTAGAACTACTGGGCGGCGAGGGCGGTCGGCACTGACGTCTGCCTGTTTATGCGCGCAGCCAGTTTTTCGAGATCCGGCTGACCGAGAGTCTCGTGCGCCAACAACTCGCCGGCGCCGTCGTCGAGAAGCTGGCGGTTATTCATGAGCACGTCGCGCGCGGTTTCGAAGGCGCTTGCAATCAAGTCCTTGAGCGCGCGGTCGATTGCAGCGGCCGTTTCATCTCCATAGGTTCGCGGCCGCCAGCTCATCTGGCCGCCAAGCATCGGTGCGGCTTCGGACTCATACGAGACCTGGCCCAACTCGCTCACCATGCCATACCGTACGATCATGCTGCGCGCCAACTCAGTCGCGCGCGCTAAATCATCCGACGCGCCTGTCGAAACCTGGTCGAACACCAGGCTCTCGGCGGCGCGGCCTCCCAGCAGAACAGCGATGCGATTGAAGAGCTCGGTGCGATCCAGAATGAAACGGTCCTCGATCGGACGCTGCATCGTGTAACCGAGGCCGGCGATCCCGCGCGGAATGATCGAGACCTTTTGCACAGGATCGGTGCCGGGCAGGGCCATCGCAACCAGAGTGTGTCCCATTTCGTGGTGAGCCACGATCTGCCGTTCGTGCTTTGTGAGGATGCGGCTCTTCTTTTCGAGGCCGGCGACGATCCGTTCGATTGCCTGATTGAAGTCTTCGAGGTTTGTGGACTCGCCACCCCGCCGCGTGGCCACGAGCGCGGCTTCGTTCACCAGGTTTGCCAGATCGGCACCGGTGAAGCCCGGCGTGAGGGCCGCGACGGCGTCAACGTCGAGACCGGGAGCGATTTGAATCTTCTTGATGTGCACGCGAAGAATCTCGGCTCGGCCCTTTTTATCTGGACGGTCGACAAGCACCTGACGGTCGAAGCGACCTGCGCGCAGAAGTGCCGGATCGAGTATCTCGGGCCGGTTTGTAGCCGCCAGCACGATGATGCCAGCGCTGGGGTCAAATCCGTCCATCTCGGCGAGAAGCTGGTTGAGAGTCTGTTCCTTTTCGTCATGTCCGCCCAACGGCGTATCCATGCCGCGCGAACGGCCAAGCGCGTCCAATTCGTCGATGAAAACGATGGCCGGCGCACTTGCACGCGCCTGCGTGAAGAGATCGCGCACACGCGCGGCGCCGACGCCCACAAACATCTCGACAAACTCCGACCCGGTGATCGAGAAGAAAGGCACGTTCGCTTCGCCCGCGACGGCGCGCGCGAGTAATGTCTTGCCTGTCCCAGGCGGCCCTACAAGTAGCACTCCCTTTGGAATCCTGGCGCCGAGGCGGCCATAAATCAGCGGATTCTTGAGGAAGCCGACGACTTCTGCCAACTCCTGCTTGGCTTCATCCACACCGGCGACATCGGCGAAGGTTACCTTCAGATCGCGTTCCGCATAAACCTTGGCCTTGCTGCGGCCGATCGCCAGCAAGCCACCCGCGCCCGCTCCATCGCCCGCGAAGGGCCGAAGCAGAAGCATCCAGAGGAAGAAGAATCCGACAGTCGGCAACAACCAGGACAGAAAGCTGCCGAACATGCCAGAGCCGGCCTCACCGGAGAATTTTATCCCAGATTTCTGCAACTCCTTTGCCAGATTGTCGTCAACACGGGTTGTTTCGAAGCTCTCAGGCCCGTTCGGGGAGGGCTTTAGGTACTTGCCCGTAATAACCGTGTCGCCGATCACGAGATCATCGATCGCATGCTTGTTCAAAAGCGACTTGAATTCGCTATAGGAAATTTGTGGAGTGATGCTCCAGTTGCCCGCAAGATCGCGGACCACGAGGACGACAAGCAGCGCACCCAGAAGATAGACAAGATCAAAGTGGATGGAGCGCTTTTTCTTTTCGGCCATGGTCAGCTACTGACCTCAGCATGGGACCCGATCCGAACCCAATCGCCGCCGACCTTGCGATAGCTCTTCTTGACGGCGGCCCATGCGACGCGATGGGCGATCTCCTCACGCCGCGTGCCGGAATCGGAGTAGGTCTTCCAAGCATGATTGAAGGCTTCGCGGAATATGCTCTGCGCATGGTCAGGCAGGCGTACGCGCACGCGAAGCGGAAGGTCCGAGTTGACTTGGTAGGGCATGGCTTCTGTCCAGGAAAACCGAATGAACGTTATTCGCAAATGCGACAAAAAACTTGATGTGGATCACACTTACCGGGTTGAAAAGCCGGTGTTCAGCGTATTTTTCCGTCCACAATCGTCACGATCCTGTCGGCCTTTTCCGCAAAAGCGTGGTCATGCGTGACGGCGATCACGGCTCTTCCTTGCTGGCGAGCCAGGCCGCGCAAAATATCTTGCACGACACCGCTGGATTTTGTGTCCAAATTTCCCGTCGGCTCATCGGCCAGAATGATGTGCGGGTCATTGGCCAGAGCCCGGGCGATAGCAACGCGCTGACTTTGTCCGCCCGACATCTGCTTGGGAAGTTTGCGCACCTGATCGTGCAAGCCGAGGTCCGTCAACAGGTCGCGTGCGCGCGCTTCGATCTGCGCCTGCCCGAGTTTACCCAGACGTTGCATCGGCAGCATGACGTTTTCACTGGCGGTGAACTCCGGAAGCAGGAAGTGAGACTGGAACACAAATCCAAGATGCGTCAGGCGCAAGTCGGCAAGCCTGTCTTCGGCGCAACGCGTCGTCTCTGTGCTGTTTAGCCAGATGTGACCCGTGCTCGGTTGATCAAGAAGGCCAAGCAGATAAAGCAGAGATGATTTACCCGAACCCGACGGTCCCGTGATCGCGAGAAACTCTCCGGCGTGAACCTCGAGGCTTACATCTTCGACGAGGGTCACCGGAATATCGCCGGGCAAACGGCGCGAAATGCTTTCAGCGCGCAATAGGGTATCCATCATGACCCTCCGCGCAGAATGTCGACGGGCTGCACGTGGGCGGCCTTGCGCGCCGGTAGAAGTGCGGCGAGCGTCGCCGCCGTGAATGCAAACATTCCGGCGATCGCAAATTGATACCAGCTCCAGTCCATGGGAATGCTGATCGGATCGGAGTTGCCGGGCACTCGGAACGAAAGCCCCATGAACGCGGTCATCATGGCCATGCCCAGCGGCAGCCCGACCGCGCAACCGGCCACACCCAGGACGCAGCCTTGGGTCACGAATATCCATTCGATGTCGCTGGCGTGAAAGCCCATGGACTTGAGAATGGCGATATCGCGCTGCTTTTCCATCACGACGGTGGAGATGATGTTGTAGATGCCGAACGCGGCGACCACGAGAACAGCGCTGACGACCGAATACATGATGATGTTGCGGATCATCAATGTGCTCATGATGTCCTCGGACGCTTCCTGCCAGGACACAGCCTTGTATCCGATATGTGACTCAATTTCCGAGGCGACTGCTCTTGCCTGATAGGCGTCGTTTAGCTTGACGATGATGGTGTTGATGCGGTTCGGGCGGTCCAGCAGTGCTTGCACCCGTTTGAGAGCGACGAAAGCCTGTGTTTCGTCGTAGCTGGCACGGCCGGTATGGAACACGCCCAGTATTTTGAACGTATGGATCTGTCCGGTTGTCGCCGCGACATTCAGGTTTTCGCCGACGCGCAGGGACATTACGCGCGCCAGCTCGCTGCCGATGATGATGCCATCGGGATTGGCGATGAGATCGTCGATCGAGCCGATCGTCATGTAGCTGTGAAGCGTCGAAACGGTATTTAGTTCTTCGGGCACGACGCCGTTCAGCGAGATTCCGACATCCTTGCCGGCAAAGCTGACCAGCGCCTGGCCAGCGAGCACGGGCGATGCCTTGAGTCCGTCAATCGCCCGCAGATAGTCCAGAATCTGAATATAGCCTCGAATGCCGCGTGTTTCTGTCTCGGGCTTGACGCTGCGCACATCGAGTGCCGCAGTCGGAAACATCGTTTCCGCCGGCTGTTGCCGCGGATTGCGATATTCGTCGGTGATGTTGATGTGCGGGGTGTTGTCGACAAGTCGATGAATGAAATCGTTTTCTGATCCCAGCATCAAAGAAGAAATTGTCAGGAAGAAGGCCACACCAAGTACGATGCCGAACAGCGAGACGATGCTCTGCCGTTTGCGCGCCAACAGGTGCTTGACGGCGATCGAAATGAGCAACGGGTTCACTTCGAAACATCCGCTGACACGGCGTTGACCGACTCGCCGTCCGTCAGGGTCGAATCAGGTTTGGCGACGACTTTGTCCGCCGGAGAAAGTCCGCTTGAAATTTCTATATCGGTCTTTCCTGAGATGCCCTTCACAATGTTCTGGAGTCTGGCGTGTCCGTCCCTGACAACCCACACGCTATTGGACGTGACGGCCGTGGACGGTACCAGAAGCGCACGGGACTTCTCGTAGGTGATGATATTGGTTTCCGTCGTCATGCCAATCTGCAGAGGCGTCGCGCCTTCCAAAGTGATGCGGACACGGTAGCTGCGAGCGATCGGGTCGCCCTTTGGAGTGATTTCCTGGATGTGACCGTTGAAGACGCGGCCGGGAAACGCATCGGCGCGGATGAGGACCTTCTGGTCGGGCTTGACCAGCGCAATGTCCTCTTCATCCACGTCGGCGGATATCCGCAGGGGAGAAAGACAGGACATCCAGAACAAAGGCTGGTTGATCGGCAGGAATTGTCCCACTTCACCGTCGCGCCGAATGATGCGGCCATCGGTCGGCGCAGTCAGCGTCATGTAATCGGTTTGAGCCCGCGCGATAGCGACGGCGGCACGCGCCGCGTCCCAGTCGGACTTTGCCTTGTCATAAGTCTGGCGCGCGATGACCCCGTCTTTAACGAGCGCGGCATCGCGCAGATAGTCGCGATGAGCGAAGTCTTCCTGAGCAACGAGCTGCGTGACGTTGTTGCGAACGTCTTCGCTTTCAAGCTTGGCCAGGACCTGGCCCGTCTTGACGACGGCGCCTTCGTCAACGAGGAGCGCAACGACGCGTGCTCCGATCCGGGGAGCGACGGGGAGCATGATCACCGGCTCGACGGTTCCCGTGGCATAGACAGCCTGGACGGCTTGGCCGTAGCGGGGCGTCGTCACCGTGACGGTCGGAGGAGAGAGCAGCCAGTATGCAGCACCGCCGCCGACGCCAAGCAACAACACGCCGAGGATCCAAAGTGTCCGGTTCATACGCAAAAAAAGCCCGATCGAATTCAACGAATTCGTATGCGAGTTCGCGCGGACGGTCACTGATCAGAATCAATCGCAACTAAGGGCACGCAGCGAAATGCGCCGTGCGCAGGAAAGATTCAGCCGACGTCATTGCCCAAAAAATCGTGCTATCGTGGCAGTTGTCCTGCCGAAATCGATTCTAGCGGCGATGCTCAGTGCGCGGTGTCGTTCGCGTGCGCATGTTCGCGCGCTTCGGGATGCTGCTCCAGGAAGTGACGGAATGCCCCCAACAGTTCGACCGCGTGACAGACATCTTGGTGATGAAGCGCGTCGCGGACGTCATCGATCATCATTCTGCGAATTTCGCGGGCGCCGCCTGCGCGGTGCAGAAGATAACTCGCCAGCGCCGCCGCTTCGATCTCCGGCAGATGCTCGTGTTCCGATATCGCAGCGACTTCCGCTGCATCCAGGCCGCATATTCCAAAGCAGTCTTCGAGAGTGATCATGGCAGTCTCTCCTGACCGACGAAATCAATCACAATAAAAATGTGACACTCGCTACGAAGTCGGGCATTGATACCGATCAACTGGAATCAGTACTATTCTGACAGTCAATCCGCCGTTTATGTTAGGAAATCCCTCCGTCGTTCTGACGAAATGAGGCGAGCGCTGTGACGGCAAAAATCGAATTGCGCGGCGTTCGCAAGAAATTCGGCTCCAAGGTGGTGCTGGACGGTATCGACCTGACCGTCGACGCCGGAGAGTCGCTCGTCGTCATCGGCGGCTCGGGCAGCGGGAAATCGGTGATGATCAAGTGCATTCTCGGCATCATTCCGCCGGATTCAGGCGTAATCCTGGTGGATGGCGAGGACATCACGCATCTTCACGGCCGTGAGCGTGACAGGATCCTGAAGAAATTTGGAATGCTCTTTCAGGGTGGCGCGCTGTTCGACAGCTTGACTGTCTGGGAGAACGTCGCGTTCGGCCTGATCCAGGGCCGCGGAATGGAGCAGAAAAAGGCCAAGGAGATCGCGTTCCATAAGCTCGCGACCGTCGGCCTGCCCGCGGAAGTTGCCATGCTGTCTCCTGCGGAACTGTCGGGCGGCATGCAGAAACGCGTGGGCCTTGCCCGTGCAACGGCAGCAGACCCGGAGATCATCTTTTTCGATGAGCCGACGACCGGTCTTGATCCGATCATGGCGGATGTCATCAACAATCTCATCGCGACCACTGTTCGCGACGCCGGTGTGACGGCGCTTTCGATCACCCATGACATGGCGAGCGCGCGCAAGATTTCGACGCGCATGGCGATGATCTACAAAGGCAAGATCGTCTGGGAAGGCCCGACCTCACAGATCGACGACAGCGGCAACGCGTTTGTGGATCAGTTCATCCATGGACGGGCCGAGGGTCCGATCCAGATGGAGACTCGCAGTTGACGTCTCGCAATTCACCGCCGCGCAAATCGCGTTGGAGTTGACAATGGACTCGACGGCCGGTGCGCAGCGAGACGTCATCGCCTTTCTTTCCAATGCCGGGAGCTATGGCGAGGGCGGCGCCGTAGAAATTCATGAAACCCACGGGTCGTTTGTTTTCTTGAGCGGTCCACGCGCATTCAAGCTCAAACGCGCGGTGCTATTTCCCTACATGGACTACTCCACGCCCGAGAGGCGCCGGCGCATGTGCGAGCGCGAACTGGCGGTCAACCGCCGCATGGCGCCCAGCCTTTATGAAGAGGTTCGGGGCATCGTGCGCGACGGCGCAAAGCTTGGTTTTGGCGACGCGAACGATCCAGGGGCCATTGATTGGGTCGTCGTGATGCGCCGTTTAGATCAATCCGATCTGCTGGAAGCGCGCCGAGCGCAGGGCAAGCTGACACGCCAGGACATGCTCGCGCTCGCCGATGCAGTCGCGGGCTTTCATCAGATTGCAGAACTGAAGGAGGGATACGGCGGCGCGAGCGGGATGCGCGCCGTGGTCGACGAGAGCGTATCTCTGCTCGCCGAGTCATGCCACGACGTGGACATGACCATGAAGGTCGATCGCTTTGCCGAATTGTGCGAGCACTGGCTTGCCCGGGTTCGGGCCGTGCTGGGCTGGCGACGGCAAGTCGGTTTCGTGCGGCGGTGCCACGGCGATTTGCATCTCAATAATGTCTGCATAGTCGCGGGCGAGCCGGTCCTGTTCGATGCGATCGAGTTCAACGATGCATTTTCCTGCATCGACGTTCTTTATGACTTTGCATTTCTGCTGATGGATTTGGACCGGCACGGCCTACGCGACCATGCGAACGCTCTCCTCAATCGCTATCTGGAACGGACAGGCGACTATGGCGGGCTGGCGGCGATGCCGCTGTTTCTGGCGTGTCGCGCCTCCATTCGCGCGCATGTCGCGATTTCGACCCTCCACACGGCCTCCGCCGGATCGGTAGACGCGGCCGAACCGGCTCGATTGCTAGACGCCGCCATCTCCTATCTGGAGCCGCGTCCCGCCGAACTGATCGTCATCGGGGGCCTGTCGGGAACCGGAAAGTCCACGCTTGCGCGATTGCTCGCACCTGCCACGGGAGCGGCGCCGGGCGCCGTTGTGCTGCGCAGCGATGCCATCCGGAAGGCAATGATGGGTGTGCCTGAAACCGTGAAGCTGGATGAGAGCGCCTACGATCTGCGCACCAATGCGGCTGTGTATGAACGTTTGTACTCGGCGGCCGACACCGCTTTGCGTGCCGGACAGTCAGTCATCGTGGACGCCGTTTTCGGTCACGCCGACGAACAGGAGCGCATCGAGTCCGTGGCCCATCGCGTTTCTGTCGAGTTTCACGGACTGTGGCTGACGGCACCGCAGGCGATTTTGGAATCACGAATCCGGCAGCGGTCGGGCGACGCATCCGACGCGACTGTCGAAGTTTTGCACCGGCAGATGAATCAGGTGACTCCGCCCTCGCACTGGACCGAGATTTCTGCCGCGGGCACTCCAAGCGAAATATGGTCGAAGACGGAGTGGGTCCTGGGGCTCGGTGCGAAGATGGCCGTTTGATCGACCGCACCGAGCGACAATTCAGTTTGGCATCGCTGAATTGAAGAGCAGACTCTTGTTTAACCGCGATTGATTCGCGGGGCGGGCAGGGACTGCATGGCGGCGCTGAAGGATCGCGGATCGAAAAACCTGCGCGGCGTACGCGCGACACCATCCATTCGATCGGATTCACGCGCCGTCAAACGAAAGGCTCCTCATTCGACTCGGCCGCGGCGCGGCCATATCGGTGAACTGGCGGTGGAGTGGCGGCGCTGTTCGCCGGGCACCAATCACATCGCCAACCTTGGGGTCTGGAGGGTGGGCTCGCGCCGGCAAGCTGAACGCGTCAATCGGACCGGTGACACGCACTGGCAAATGCGGAAGCGTGACGCGAAGGCGACTGGGACGATGCATTCGGCAACATTGCCTTGAACACTGTGACTGTTCCTGCGGCCATAAACCTGCCGATTCCGCTCCTCACGCTCGATTATCTGGGTGTTGGCCTGTTTGCGCTAACAGGAGCGCTGGCGGCTGCGCGGCGGCGTCACGACATCGTCGCGTTCATCGCCTTCGCCATTCTCACCGGCCTTGGCGGGGGCACCTTGCGCGACCTGCTGATCGGCGTACCGGTATTCTGGATGCATGCGAGCGGCTACATGTTTGCGTGCGTCGGCGCGGCCGTTCTGGTCTGGATCGTCGGCGAACGGCCGTGGCGCTCCATCGCGCTGGATTGGTTCGATGCCGTCGGATTGGCCGCCTATGCCGTCCTCGGTGCGGCGAAGGCCCTGAACGCCGGCGTTGCGCCGCCGGTGGCAGTGGTCATGGGCGTTCTCACGGCGACGTTCGGCGGAATTCTCCGAGACCTGTTCGCCGGTCAACCGTCAGTTCTCCTGCGCCGTGAGATCTACATTTCGGCGGCCGTCCTGGCCGCGTTGATATTCGTGACGGCAACGACATTGGGTTTCGGTGCGCTAGGCGCAGCGGTCGTCGCTTTCATCATGGGGCTGGGACTGCGCGGCGGGGCGATCGCATTCCACTGGACGTTGCCGGGATTTGAGACTGGCGTGAAGATCGACCGCGAAGATGCCTGAGCTCAGGCCAGGACGTCTGCCGCATCCTTGTGCTGGCGAAACCAGAGCGCAGCATAGCTGCAAGTCGGCGTGATTTTGAATCCTTCCGCGCGCGCCCTTTCGACAAGGGCGGTCATGAGTCGTCCTGCCGCGCCGGTGCCACGCAGGGCAGGGGGTGCTTCGACATGCGGGATGACGACTTGCTGGCCGCTGCGCCGATAGTTCGCAAAAGCGATGAGCCCGCTTTCTTCGAGCTCAAATCGCTGCAGAGCGGTGTTGTCGGTGAGGGTCATGACGAGCCGGCGGGTTGCGAGATGGCTTGTTGCTGGCTACCGCGAATCCTGTCCAATACGAAGAATGGCGCATAGTAGAGGACGGTCGAAAACAATCCGAGCACGACCAGTAGCGGGATATACCAGGGCCAGTCCGGCATGAAGTTGAAGACCGTGGCGAACGGCGGTTTGGCCCGCAGGAAGGCATAGTTCGCGCCCAAGACCCAGTCGAAGAATCCCGCAACGCCGGCATACACCAACGTCCAGCCAATGACGCGCGGAAGCGAGGCAGGATAGGGCCGCCAGCCCAGGCCGAAGGTCATGTAGAGCACGGAGGCGATGATCCCCCCGTGGAAGAGGAAGAACAGAACAAATTCAATGTCTGGAAACTCGAACTTCACATCGGGTGTGAGCATTCCCTGCAGCGTTCCGGCTAACGCCCAGAAGTAGGCAAGCTCATAAGTGCGCTGGTTCGGATAGACGAGCGTGATGACCGTCATGACGGTCGCCCAGTCGCACAGATTGAGCGGAAATTCGTTCCCGAGCCCCAACCAGCCCTTTGCGTACAGCAGATACATCCAGCCGAACCAGTTCACGGTCATGAGGCCGGCCAGCGACCAGCGCAGCACGCGATCGAAATGGGGACGTGTCCGCGGCCGAATCGCAGCGGACGCGACAACGGGCACAGCGAACGATGCGGCCATGGCGATCAGATGCGGTCCGCCAAAAAGGGCGAAGGGCACGTTCACTGGTTCAGACCCGCACCATCAGCTTGCCCCGGTTCTGACCGGCAAAGAGGCCTGCGAGCGCAGACGGCATTTTCTCAAACCCCTCCACGATGTCGACGGCGGCCTTGATCTTTCCCTCGTCAACCCACTTGGCCAGCGCCGCATCGGCCTCGCGCTTGCGATTGTAGAAGTCCGAGACGATGAAGCCTTCCATCCGAATGCGCTTTGTGACGAGCAATCCAGGAACGTTTGCCGGACCTGGCGCGAGTGTCGCCGTGTCGTAGTTCGAGATCGCACCGCAGCACGCGACGCGACCCCAAATATTCATGCGCGAGAGTGCCGCCTGAAGCATTTCGCCGCCGGTATTGTCGAAGTAGACGTCGATGCCATTCGGGCAGGCATCCTTGAGCGATTTGTGCAGATTGCCGGACTTGTAGTCGACGGCCGCATCGAAACCGAGTTTGTTGATGAGCCACGTGCACTTGTCTGCGCTGCTCGTGGTGCCGACAACGCGGCAGCCCATGAGCTTGGCGATCTGTCCGGCGATCGTGCCGACGGCGCCGGCCGCGCCCGAAACCAGAACTGTCTCGCCGGGGCGGGGCCGACCGACTTCGAGCAATCCGAAATAGGCGGTGAGGCCGGTGATACCGAGTGCGCCCAAAATATGTTCCGGCTTATGCCGCTTGTCGTGCTTGGACAGCGTGCGCGCGGGCACGGCGGCATATTGTTGCCAGCCATAGTCGCCGCTGACGATATCGCCGGGCTCGAACTTCCCGTCGTTCGATTTCGCGACTTCGCCGATGCCCCAACCGGCCATTACTTCGCCTGGCTGCAGCATGGGGCGATAGGTCGGCCCAATCATCCAGGCGCGGCTGGCCGGATCGAGCGAAAGAAGTGTCGTGCGCACCAGAACTTCGCCTTCCTTGGGCTGTGGCATCGCCGCTTCCTGGAGATTGAAGTTCGCCGGGCTTACCTGGGCATTGGGTTTGCTCGCATATATCCATTGCTTGTTCATGGTCATACGTCGTCTCCCACTGCTGCGTTGACTTTGTTGTCCGCAATTTCCAATCCTGAAGCAGAAAAATGGAGGACGCCATGAAATACCGCAAGCTGGGTGCAAGCGACTTGAATGTCTCGGAGATTTCGCTGGGCTCCTGGCTCACCTACGGCGTCGGGGTTGAGAAGGACAAGGCCGTCGCCTGCGTCAACCGCGCCTTCGAGCTCGGCGTCAACTTTATCGACACCGCGAACGTCTACGGACGCGGCGCGGCGGAAACCGTGCTCGGCGAGGCTCTGGCCGGCCGCAAGCGGGATTCATATGTGCTTGCCACGAAAGTCTTTGGCGACATGGGCGACGGCAATCAGGGACTGTCGCGCGTGCAGATCGAAAAACAGCTTGACGCATCGCTGAAGCGTCTGCGCACAGATTTCGTCGATCTCTATCAGTGCCATCGCTATGACGCGAATACGCCGCTCGCCGAAACGATGGAAGCGCTCACGCGCGCCGTGAAGAGCGGCAAGGCGCGATATATCGGCTTCTCGGAATGGTCACCGCAGAACATCGAAGACGCCATCGCGATGCCGGGCGTTGAGCGTTTCGTCTCCAGCCAGCCACAATATTCGCTGCTATGGCGCCGGCCCGAAGCAAAGGTCATTCCGATCTGCGCACGCAACGGCATTTCCCAGATCGTATGGTCGCCGCTCGCGCAGGGCGTTCTAACGGGCAAGTACGATCCGAACTCACCGCCGCCGGCCGGTACGCGCGCGACAGTCGACAAGATGAGCGGCGCCATTGCGCGCTGGATGGAGAAGCCGGTTCTCGAAGCGGTGCAGAAGCTAAAGCCGCTCGCAAAAGAAGCCGGACTGACGATGGGCCAGTTCGCGCTCGCCTGGGTGCTGCGCGAACCCAACGTTGCCTCCGCCATTGTCGGAGCGAGCCGCCCGGAACAGTTGGATGAAAATGCCGCTGCGAGCGGCGCAACGGTCGATCCTGCGCACTTTTCCAAGGCGGAAGCCATCATCGCCGAAGCATTGCCGCGTCGCAGTTGATCGGCCTTACGTAAGGGAATAGCAATGCCGGGCTTGCGCGCGGCGTTGCGGCGCTATTTGCTGGTTCAAAGAGTCAGGGAGTAGTCAGAATGTCAGCAGCCGCAACAACCACAGCCCCAAAACCCATTGCCCCCTTTGTTGTCGTGTCGCCGGACGGCGCGCACTACATCGCAGGTTCGAAATGCGGCAAGTGCGGCGAAGTCGTTGTCGGCACGCGCGATGTGTGCGGAAAGTGCGGCGCGCGAAAGTCGGAGTCCCACATCAAGCTCGCCAACACTGGCAAGCTCTACAACTTTACCGTCGTGCACCGGAACTTTCCGGGCGTGCCCGTGCCGTTCATATCGGCAATCGTCGATCTCGACGGTGGCGGCACGCTTAAGGGCAACCTGCTCGACGTTGAACCGGATCCCACAAAGATCAAATTCGACATGCCGGTGAAGGTCGTGTTTCGCGACGCCGGCCGCAAGGACAAGGAAGGCAATTCCTATCTTGCGTACTTCTTCGTACCCGCGAACAAAGCCTAAGGAGAAATGCGATGAGCGACGTCTATGTCGTAGGAACGGACATGATCAAGTTCGGGCGCTTCCCCGAACGCACGGTGCCTGAGTTGGGTGCACAGGCGGCGCTGATGGCGCTGGACGATTGCGGCCTCACGATCCAGGACATGCAGGCCCTCTACAGCGGCAACCTCTTTGAAGCATCGGGCGGCGTGGGTCAGCGCATCCTGCGCGAAATTGGCCAGACCGGTATTCCGGTCGTGAACACGGCGAACGCCTGCGCCACCGGCGCGACCGCTTTTCGCGAAGGCTGGATGGCAATCAAGGCAGGCATCTACGACGTCGTTCTCTGCGTAGGCTGCGAGCAGATGGGCAGCGGCCTTCTCGGCGGCACCGGCGGCGGCAAGGGTATTCCGACGGAAGGTTTGCTCGGCTCCGGCACGATGCCGAGTGTTTTCGCCCATGTGGGCCTTGAGCACACCCGCAAATACGGCACGACGTTCGAGCAGTTTGCCAAGGTCTCGGTGAAGAACCACCACCATTCGACGCTCAATGCGAAGGCGATGTACCAGAAGGAAACGCCGCTAGAAGAAGTGATGGGCGCGGAAATGATCTCCTATCCCAACACCAAGCTCATGTGCTCGGTGAATGTCGATGGTTCGGCGGCTGCCGTTCTCTGTTCGGAGAAGAAGGCCAAGGAACTGGGATTGATGGGCCGTGCAGTGAAGGTGCGCGCGTCAGCTTTGTCGAGCGATCCGTACACCTCGCGCAATATCGCCATGATGGACTTCAACGCGGTCACGCGCCTGGCCGCAAAGACGGCCTATGAAATGGCCGGCCTTGGCCCGGACGAAGTCGATTTGATCGAGCTGCATGACTGCTTCGCCACTGCCGAACTCGTCCACTACGAAAATCTCGGCATCTGCAAGGATGGCGAGGCGGGCAGTCTGATTGACTCCGGCGCGACACAGCTCGGCGGCAAGATCCCCGTCAATGTTTCGGGCGGCCTGCTTTCAAAGGGCCATCCGCTTGGCGCGACCGGCATCGCCAACATCTATGAAATCACCACCCATCTGCGCGGCGAAGCGGGGAACCGCCAGGTCGAAGGCGCGCGGATCGGACTGACCCATGTGGTTGGCGCCGGCAGCGCGTGTGCGGTGCACATTCTCGAGAAGGCGTAAACCCGTCACACGGAAACGCGGACAAATGGGCGCGGCGGAGATAGACTCCGCCGTACCTACTTGAAAACATTAGACTATTCTCAATTTGTCGAGAAATTCGACACAGCAACTAGCACAAAATGAAAGGCACCCGCGAACGTCAGGCGCT
>Ga0265325_10000478_pt1 | contig 28974 bp, 22 predicted proteins | sample 41420metaG_FD_202090 | JGI IMG/M metagenome (GOLD analysis project Ga0265325, IMG submission 202090) | Rhizosphere microbial communities from Carex aquatilis grown in University of Washington, Seatle, WA, United States - 4-14-20 metaG | ecosystem: Host-associated > Plants > Roots > Rhizosphere... | reverse complement strand
GTCATTGGAAGCGTCATCGCGTACAAAGTGGTTAGCGCGCACGAGCTTTCCTCCGGCAAGGAGGCGCTGCTCGCCAAGCAGCGGGCCGTGGCAGCCACGCTGGGAGCCGAGTGGTATCCGATGCGCGGCGAGCTGGAGAGCGGGATCGTCGCAGCCGCGAAGGACTACGCAGGCGACCTGGTCGACTCGCGTGCTCGCCGGCGCGACTGGCGTTCGCAGCCGGGGTTGTACCTGAGGATTCGCGTAGCCGACGCCAAGGACCCGGCCTCGGTGCGCGGCGCGGCGGCCGACTCGCGGAAGGACGCGTTCGCCAGTTGCTTGCTCCGCGAACCGAGCGAACACGGGGCCCATGGCGAGGTCGCTGCTTTCGCCGAGCAGCCTTGGAACTTGGCGCAAGCGTACGGGGCGACGCGCGTCCTCAGTGACGACTGGGTGCAGTCGGTGAAGTCGGCCGACGACGAGCTCCGCCTTCGGGTGTTCCAAGAACAGTACGACAAGGCGGTGCGTGACGAGATTCCTTTGGCGGTGGACGTGGTCAAGCGCGCCCGGTTTTTCCTGCTGGTGCTCGACGAGGACGTCCCGGAGGCAGCGGCGTCGGGCGACGGCGGTGCGCCTACGGAGGAGCAATTGCAACTCGTCTCGCACCCCGCGAGGGTTCACCTCTTCGAGCTGCCCGGCGGCAAGGAGATCCTGAGGCTGCGACGATCGGGCGAGGGGCGTCTGATCCCCGCGGGCGAGAGGGTGGTCACCGACGCCGAGACGCGCGCCGCCATGCAGCGACAAGCGAACAACTGCGCGCTCGCGGGCACCGTGGAAGAGGAGCTCGGGAAATAGGAGGCCTCTCGGCCCCGACAAATCGCGGAATCAGACGATCGATTGGCGGTCGCGAACCGCCCAGTCGTACACCTGCGCGTAGCGGCGCGCCGCAAGGTCCCAACCGAAGCGTTTTCGCATCGCCCGCCGCTGCATGCTTCGGAACTGCTCGGGCGTCTCCCGATAGGTTTGCACCGCCCACCGTACGGTCGTCACGAGCGAGTCCACGTCGAGGTCCCAGAGCTTGAACCCCGTGCCCGCTCCGGTCACCGGGTCGAAGTTCTCGACCGTATCGTCCAACCCGCCCGTTGCCCGCACGATCGGCAGGGTCCCGTAGCGCTGGCTATACATCTGATTGAGCCCGCAGGGCTCGAACCGCGACGGCATCAAGAAGAAATCCGCCCCCGCCTCGATTCGATGCGCGAGTCCTTCGCTGAAGCCGATCCAGGCGCGGAAGCGATCCCCACCGTGGTGAGACCGAATCATCAGGTACCCCTCGGCGGCTCGGTCTCCAGAGCCGAGGATGACCACCTGCGTGTCGAGTTCGAGAATGCGCGAAAGGGCGGCCAGGACGACGTCCGTTCCCTTCTGCTCGCTCAGACGCGACACGACGCCGATGAGCGGCACGTCGGCGCTCTCGGCGAGGCCGAGTTCACGCTGAAGGGCGCTCTTGCACGCGGCCTTCCCGGAGAGATCCTCGGCGTCGAACGGCGCCGCAATTTCTGGATCCGAGCTCGGGTTCCACACCTCTTCGTCGATGCCGTTGAGGATGCCGACGAGGTCCGCACCTCGGAAGCGCGTCAGGGCGTCGAGGCCGGCCCCGCCTTCCCGCGTGCGAATCTCTTGCGCATAGCGCGGCGAGACCGTCGTCAGTTTCGTCGCGTGATAGAGGCCGCCCTTGAGTGGATTGATGGCGCCGAAGTCCTCGAGCGAGTCCGGCCGGAACTCGCTCCAAGGAATGTGCGTGGCGGGTAGATCCGCCGCGGGAAACTTCGCCTGGTGGGCAAGGTTGTGAATCGTCAGTACGGTCGCCGACCGCCCAAGAGGACCGGAAGCCTCGATGGTATTGAGGTAGACGGGGAGGAGCGCGGTCGGCCAATCGTGGACGTGAAAAACGTCGGGAGTCCAGCGAAGGTGCCGGCAAAGCTGCAGCGCACCGCGACACAAGTAGGCGAACCGGACGAGGTTGTCGGCGGCGAAAGCGCCTGGCGGATCGTAGAGGTACCCGCGACCGAACAGGCGTTCGTGGTCGAGCAGGTAAACCGGAACGTCACTCCCCGGAAGACGTGTCTCGAGAACGGCCGACCAAGCATTGCCCGCGCCGAGCGGAACGCCCATCGGCTCGGGACGGGCAGTGAGTCCCGCCATCGGGATGGCATCGTAGCGAGGAATGACGATGCGGGCGTCGTGACCGAGGGCGCGGAGAGCGCGGGGAAGGGCACCGACCACGTCGCCGAGGCCGCCGGCCTTGATGAAATGAGCGCACTCCGACGCGACGAAAAGGACTGAGGCCGGGCTTACCATCTTGCCCTCCGTTTACTCGGCAACGCTCGTCCTAAGCACGGAGAATTGCTCGCCGCCAGTTGCGCGGGTGACACATTTTTCCGTCGCGAACGGAAGACGCCGGCGCCAACCTTGGAGCGCTGTTGTCTAGACCGGAGAGCATCGTAATGTGCTCAGCGTGTCACGAACCGCGCTGCGGGTCCTGGCGGCTGTCGCGTTTCTGTCGACCTCCGCCGCCTGTTCCGTCTTCGACTTCCTGAATCCGTCGGTCGACAGCCCGTCCGACGACGCTTCGACAGCCACCATCGACACCGACTCGGGGGTCGGTACGGCATCGGGGAACAGCGCGCCCACGGCGAGCGCGACGATCGGCTCCTCGCCTCCCTCTCCCGGTGGTGGGGGGACCGACGCCTCCGCGGGCCCGAACGTCAGCGGGGACGGCGGCAAGATCCCCGACGCCAACCGTCCGCCGCCCACGCGCGGGCCGACAGCCGCGACCCCCGGCGTGAACTTCCCATTTCCGCAGAACCGCGAGAGTAGCAACTGCGTCTACCCGACTGGGTATCTGAACCAAGACGTGCAGGCTGCATACGCGAAATGGAAGAATGACCTAATCACGTCGTCGGGGGCGGGAGGTTTTCGCCGCGTGCAGCGCCTGGCGAGCGATCCCGGGCTTCAAGTCGGTTCGACGGTCTCCGAGGGAATTGGCTACGGAATGCTGATCGCCGTGTACATGAACGATCAGCAGCTTTTCGACGACCTCTGGAAATACGAGCAATTGCATCTCGGACAGTGTCCGTCGAGCACGTGCCCCCCCATGGAGCTCATGAACTGGTACATCTCGGCGGACGGTTCGTCGGCGCTCGGCACCGGGGGTGCCACCGACGCGGACGAAGACATGGCGTTTGCCCTCATCATGGCCGACCGGCAATGGGGCGGCCAGGGGTCACTTTCCAAGACGTACAAACAGACCGCGATCGACCAGATCACCGCAATATGGGTGCTCGAAGTCTATCAGAGCAATCTCATCAAGCCGGGGACCTGGGGCGACAACAGCACGGTCAATGTGTCGTACTTCGCCCCAGCCTACTACCGAGTCTTCAAAGCATACGGCGGTACTCTTCCGATGAGCGGCGGCGGGAGCTGGAATCCGGATTGGGATTCGACCATCAACACGAGCTACACGACCATCAACAACGCCGTCAGCGCGGCGAACGGGAACCAGAGCAACGGCCTCGTACCGGCGTGGTGCACCAGCGCCGGATCGCCCAATGGGAGCGCGCTTCAGTCGGGGAACCCGACGAACTATCAGTACGATTCCTGCCGGACGCCGTTTCGCATAGGGCTCGACTGGTGCTGGAACGCCGAGCCACGCGCAAAGGCGTACGTCGGCAAGACCAGCGGCTTTTTCAGCGGCATCGGCGCCAACAACATCGTGGACGGCTACAAGCTCGACGGGACCCCGCAGCCGCAGAATCCGGGCAAACAATCGGCTGCGTTCATCGGCCCGGCGGGCGTCGGCGCGATGAGCGCGTCGACCTATCAGCCCTTCCTGAACGACGCGTACGCCGCGGTCGCCACCGACACGCTCTTCGCCGGAGGTACGTACTACGAAGAGTCGTGGACGGTCATGTCGCTCTTGATGATGACCGCGAACTTCCTCGATTACACGAAGGAACCGTGAGAACTACTTCCTGGCGTCCATGGCGCCCGGGGCGGTTCATCTCTCCCCTGCTGGAGCTCGGTCCGCCAAACCGTTCGGTCCTCTAGACCTCGAACTCGGCCTTCTCGAGGATCTCGGTAACCCGCCACAGAAAGCCGTTCGCCGCTACGCCGTCGACGACTCGGTGGTCGTAGGACAGTGCCATGTACATCACGGGGTGAACCGCGATTTGGTCCTCGCCATCGGGCGATTCTACGACCACGACGCGCTTCTGGATTTCCCCCATCCGCAAGATGCCGACGTTCGGCTGATTGATGATGGCTCCGCCGAAGAGGTTCCCTTTGAGGCCGGGGTTGGACACACTGAAGGTCGCGCCGCTCAGGTCGTCGATCGTGATCTTTCCGCTCTTCGCTCGCTTCGCGAGATCGTCGATCGCCCGGACGATGCCACGGACTCCGAGTTCGTCCGCCCGCCGGACGACCGGCACGACGAGACCGTCGGGCGAGTCGACCGCGACGCCGATGTTGATGTCGTGGAAAATGACGTACGCGTCGTCGAGCACCCGCGCGTTTATCGACGGGTTCTCCCGGACTGCGCGCGCCGCCGCGACAACGACGAAGGCCAGCATCGTCAGGCTCATGCCCTCGGCCTTGTAGCGCTCCTTGTGGCGATCTCGCAGCTTGCTCGCCTTCTGCAAGTCCACCTCGGCCACGGTGACGACGTGGGGAGAGGCGAACTTCGAGTAGATCATGTGATCGGCGGTGATGCGCCGCCGACGCGTGAACGGGACGACCTTGTCGTCCGCGTTCGGGCGATACGCGGGCACTTTGAAGGCGCCGAAGCCCACGCCCGGGATGGGGGGAACGAAGCCGCCGCTGCTATTGATGAGCTGAGCGAGCTGCTGCGCGCGCGCCGCTGGAGTAGCGGGCGCCCGTACGTCGGCGGCGGGAGGCGCCGCGGGCTCGTGGTTTCCGGCGGCACGCATGACGTCGTCCTTCGTCACCCGCCCGCGTTCCCCCGTACCCTGTACGCTCGACAGATCGACGTCGTGCTCGAGCGCCACTTTGCGAACGGTGGGCGTCGCCAGGGCGCCCATCGTTCCGCGGGCGCTCGCGACCGGCGCCTGCGCGACCGGCGCCTGCGCGACCGGCGCCTGCGCGACCGGCGCCTGCGGCGGCGCGGCGGCCGGTGGGGGAATCGAGACCGGCGGGCCCGGCGAAACGGACAGCGAAGCGCCCGTCCCCTCTTCGATCTGCGCGATCACCGCTTTGACCGGGACGACTTGGCCTTCCGATGCGAGAAGCTTGGCGACGCGGCCTCCCGTCGGCGCGGGCAAATCGCTGTCGGCTTTGTCCGTGGCGATGGAGACTATGGGCTGGTCTTTCTTAACGACGTCTCCTTCGCGCACGAGCCACTTTGAAATGGTCCCTTCGGCGACGCTTTCGCCGAGCTGGGGAAGGGTCACGTCGATGAGCATGGATACCACTGGTCCCGGCTGAGTTGTCGCTAGCGTATAGCCTTGCCGCTCCAGACCGCAATCGCCGATCAAAGGCCGCGACGGCGGAGACGGGCGACGAAATAGCCGTCGGTTCCGTGCACCTGGGGCAAAAGCCGAAAGAAGGGCGTCTCGCCGAACTGCGCACGAATTTCCGGTTCTTCGAACGGCGACATCCCGAACTCGGGACGTGCCAGCAAGATCGCGTCCAAGACATCCTCCCCTTCTTCCCGCAGGACGCTGCAGACGACGTAGACGAGGACCCCCCCGGGCCGCACGTGCGCAGCCGCCGCCGAAGCGATGGCGATCTGGCCGCGAGCCATCGACACGAGGTCGGGCGCCGCCCGACGGAGGCCAATCTCCGGACGGCGGCGGAGCGTACCGACCCCCGAACACGGTGCGTCGACGAGCACCCGGTCGTACATCCCGGTGACGTCGCCCGAACCGACCGTCCAGTCGACTGCGAACGCCGTGCGCACGGCGAGCCCGAGACGGGCGAGCTCTTCGCGAAGTCGTTCCAGCTTGGCGGGGTTTGCGTCGCTCGCATCGACCGCACCTCGCTCGCCCACGGCGCGGACGAGCACCGCCGTCTTGTTGCCTCGTCCCGCGCACGCGTCGAGGACGGACTCGCCGTCACGGGCACCCACGGCAAGCGCCGCGAATTGGGACCCCTCCTCCTGGACCGTCCACGCGCCTTCGTCCCACCCCGGAAGCCGTTGCGGCTTGCCGGCCCCCCGCACCAGAATGGCGCGCGGGGAGATGCGCCCCGCTTCGATGCTCGCTTCGGGCGCTGCGGCGCGAAGCCGCTCGACCCAGACATCCCGTTCGCCGGCGCGTTCGACGCGCAAAGCGACCGCCGGCGGCTGCGCCCCACATTGGAGCAACGCGCGCGCGTCCGCGGGAGAAAGGGACCGCTCCAGGGCTTCGCGCAGCCACGCAGGCGCCGAAGAAATGATGGCGTCTTGCCTCGCGGCTTCATCGAGCGACTCGGCGCGTTCGGCTAGCTTGCGAAGCACGGCGTTGGCGAACGAAGCCAGCTGCGGACCGCGGCCAAACCGGATCGCATCGACGGCCTCGCTGACGGCAGCGAACGCGGGGACCCTGGTGAAGTAGAGCTGGTAGGCGGCTGCGAGTAGGTGCCCGCGAACGCGCGCGTCCAAGGCATCGATTCCTCGCGGCGCGAACCGAGCAATCTCGCGCTCGAGCCACGGCAGCACGCGCAGGGTGCCGTACACGAGCTCCGTGGCGAACGCGCGATCGCGCGCGTCGAGCTGCACCGCGCGCGCGAGTTCGGCGTCCAGCGCGGCGGAAGCAAACGCACCGCTCTTCTCGACGCGCGCGAGCACGAGGGCGACCAGGTCGCGCGCGCCCGGCTTGTGCCGCGACTGCGGCCGCCGATTCACGACCAGAGCTCGCGAACCTGCGTCAGGATCACGTCCCAGCGTCGCTCCACGTCGTTCTTGAAGGCCACGAGCATGAGCAGCACGAGCATCACCATGCCGACAAGGCTCGCCACCTCACGAATGCGAAGCGGCAGGGGCCGCTGTCGCGCTGCTTCGAAGAGGAAGAAAAGGAGTTGCCCGCCATCGAGCACGGGGATCGGCAAGAGGTTGATGAGACCGAGGTTGACCGAGATGAGCGCCATCGCCCAGACGAAGTACTCCGCTCCCCGGGCGCCCGCCTGTCCCGCGATGTCGTACATCGTGATGGGCCCGCTGACGTTGGCGAGCGAAACGCGTCCTTCGAGCAGACGAAGCATTCCGACACTGATGAACTTGATGACGCTGACCGTTTCTTCCACGCCTCGCCGAAGGGCGTACGCAAGCGGATGGGGATTGGGAACGAGCCGGTCCGGCGCAGTTGGCAGCCAGTCATCGGTTCGGAACACGTACCGCTCGTAGTGCTGCCCGAATTGATCGTCCCACTGCTCCTTGCGCAGCTGGAAGAAGCCGCGCATGGGAGCGCCGTCGCGCGTCCATTGGAGCTCGTGCATCCGATCGGCTCCGGCAACGAGCTCGCCTTCCATCGCACGCCAGAGTCGCTGCGCCGCACCGTCGAGCGTCGTAATCCGGTCGCCTGGGCGGAGGCCCGCGCGCCACTCGCTGGATGCCTGGGGAACGAACGCCACGTACATGTCCGCGCTCTCGATCCCGGTGCGGTCGAGCACGTCGGCAGCTCGGGCGTTCTCGTCGGCGGGTGGAATGCTTCCGGGCTCTCGGGGCAGCGGCGTCACCGTCGCCGCACCGGGTTCGAGAACCGCCAACTCGCATAGGCCGCCGAGGGCACGCGGGACGTCGACGGGACGCAAGTAGCTGATCACGACTTGGTCGCCCCGGTTCTGCGCGAGCGCATCGACCAAGTCGACGAACCGCTCGATACGCCGCCCGTTGACGGCGGTCACGAGGTCGAACGTGCGCAACCCCACCGCGGCCGGAGCGTCGCGGCGCGCCACGCCGATGACAGCCGCCGGAAAACGTGGATCGATGCCGATGCGCCCCCGGTGCTCCACGATGTCGAGCTCGCCCACTTCCGCCTGGTCGACGGGAGACACGGTCACGTCGATGGCTCTTCCGTCGCGCTCGACGCCGAGCTTCACTGGTTGACCGGCCCGCCGGGCGATGACGTGCTGCACTTCGGGGAAGCTCGTCACGGATTGACCGTCCACGCTCAAGATGCGGTCGTTCGGCTGGAGCTTGCCATCTGCCGGTTTGCCGGCATCGACCACGCCCACGGTGGGCGGAAGAAACTGGTCGTCTTCGAGGAATACCGACGTATAGAGAGCGACCGGAAAAAGCAGGTTCATCGCCGGGCCCGCCAGGACGATGACAACGCGCTTCCAAAGAGCTTGCGCCTCGAAGGTTCTGCCGCGCTCCTCGGGGAGAATCGGTGCCGCGCGCTTGCTCTCTTCGAGCATCTTGACGAAGCCGCCGAACGGCAAGAGCCCCAGACAGTACTCCGTTTCCTTGCCGCGAATGCGGACCAACCGGGGCCCGAATCCAATCGAGAACGTCAGCACCTTCACGCCGAAAATCTTGGCGAACGCGAAATGTCCCGACTCGTGGATGAAGATGAGCGAGCTGACGAGAAGGACGAAATACAGAAGGTCCACGACAGCCGCCTCTTGAGTAGCACAGGCTCAACGCGCGCGGGGCCACCCGCTCACGGCGCGCGGCGGCGAGCCCACGCGGCCATCGCGACGAGAACGCCCGCCGCGGCGAATGCGGCCGCTCCCGCTTCGCGACCCGAGGCAGCGCAACCGTGCGCGCGGGCGCTCGAGGAGGGCGCGGTCCTAGGGGCGCCGACGGTCCGCGGAGCCGTCGCCCCGGCGTCGGACGGGCAACCGGGCAGCGCTGCGCATAGCATCTGCCAAGGGGCGCCGCTGCACTGGAGAGCGGCGCTCGATCCGGACGCGCAGGCGAGCAGAGGCTGCGCGACCAATTGTGCCTTCGCCGCAAACGTGGCGCCGTCGTCACTGGACATTCCGGCGATGAAGCCGCTGGGCACGTCGGAGCACGCCCAGACGTCGGCGCCGTGGGTCGCGAGGCACTGCACGTGGACCGCCGACACGTGCTGAAAGGCGAGGCTGTCGCGCGATCCGGCGAATAGACCGTCTTCGACGCTCCCCGCATAAATCGTGGCCCCGTCCTCGGACAACGCGAACCCCAGCATCTGACCCGAGAGCGACAGCGTGGACGTATAGGTCTGACCGGCGTCCGATGTCACGAGCAACCTCGATGGCTGGCCCAAGGTCCGCACGTAGACGCGATCGGCATTCGCCGGGTCGACGGCGCCGATGAAAATCTCCGACTCGAGGGTGGAGTCGATCGGAACGGGCCTCTCGGACCAGCTCGCGCCGGAGTCCGTCGAAACGAAGAGCGACGCCCTGCGCGTGGCATTCGCACCGCGGACCGCGGAGACGTATACCCGGGCAGGGTCCGACGCAGCGAGCTCGATGCTCGTCACGAGCGCGGTCGGGTCGATCGGAGAACCGAGGGACGACCAGTGGCCGCCGTCGTCCTTGCTCTCGTAGATCTGCTGCAAATACCCGGACCCGCCGTCGGCTCCGGTCATCGAGCCGTATGTCGACGTCAACGCCATCACGTCGTCGGAGGCGCCCGGCCTCACGACGAGGTCTCGGACCAGCGCGCCGCTGAGCGGACCGACGGCCATGTTCCAGTCGCAACCCGAATCCGAAGAGACGGCCAGCCCGTTCGTGGTGCCAGGAGCGGCAACGATGCCAGTGGCGGTGAGAGCAAGGACCGGATCGGAAATCGAGGTCGAAAGAACGCCCACTACGTCTTCGCAGAGCCAGCGCCAGGTGGCGCCGGCGTCATGCGAAAGGAGAATGCCGAAGGTCGTTCGCAAGACCACGAAGTCGGGGTCGCTCGGCGAGAAGGCGAGTTGATTGGCGGCCGGGTAGCGCCCGTTGCCGAGCGCGGGGGAAGGGCAGGAGAAAACGAGCGCCCCGACCACTGTCGCAAACGCGAGACTGCGCACGGGCGGAGTCTAGCTTCGTACTTGTCGGCGCGTTAGGAGCTCATTGGATCGAGCCTCACGCCTCTCGCAATCGGTATCCGGCACCCCGCACGGTATCAACCATCCGTGCGTCGGCACCGAGCTTGTCGCGAAGCCGGCTGAGGTGAACCTCGACCAGGTTCGAGCCGGGATCTTCGTCCATACCCCAGACTTGCGCGAGCAGGTCTGCGCGGGACACGACGGCTCCCGCTGCCTTGACGAGAACCGAGAGCAGGTCGTACTCGCGTGGGGTGAGCGGGAGCGGCTTCCCCCGAAGCGTGGCCGACCGGCGGGCCCGGTCGAGCTCGAAACCATCCCAGACGGTCCGCCACCGCTCACGATGACGGCGAAGGGCTGCGTGGATTCGCGCCGCCAACTCGTTGGCGTCCACGGGGACCGCCACGAAGTCGTCCGCACCTGAATCCAACGCGAACGCGCCCTCCTTGCGAGCGCGGACGACAGCGATGATCGTCCCTTCGTAAGCAACCGCTCGGAGCTGGCGGACAAGGTGTATCGGCTCCTGCGCTCTCTCCGATGTCGTCTCCGATGTTCCGATGATCACGACATCTGCGCGGAGCACGTTCGCCGAAAGGATCGCGTCGGCTAGACAAGTGGCCAACTGAAAACCGAAGGGGTGGAGAACTTTCGCGAGCGGAGACGTCCCGCCCTCGAGCTCGACGATCGTGACGGACAAGGCGGCTCGCGGCCTTACAAAGGTTGGGCCATGTGAGGCCGCGCGAGCAACGACGGAGAACCGCCCGAAATCGACACCCCGATGGGATCCTCTGTCGCGCTCGAGCCCGTTCACTGGGACGCGCCCGGCGTGAGTCCAGATTACGCGTTCGTAACGTGTGGAGCCCATTCCTGCATATTACGAGCGCGTAATGAGTCGGATTGCACGCATTCGAGGGGAGGGTGAAAGCCTCCGCGTCATTCCCGGATAACCCCCTGGAGCGGGCAGGAGGTCCGGACTTGGTTCTCGCGACGACGAAGGCACGTCAATTGCTGTGAGCCGGCCCCCTACTGTCTATGGCGGACACTTCCACGTTTCTCGGATCACGCTACTGGGTTTCTGGATATCCACATCTCGTAGAGCAGTGGGACACGGAGCGAAACGGAATCCTCTCACCAAATACCGTAAGCGCCGGCTCGGGGCGGCTCATCTGGTGGAAGTGCCGGAACGGGCCGGATCACTCGTGGCGAGCAAAACCAAACAACCGCACCGGGGGCGCCGGATGCCCGTTTTGCGCGAACAGAAGCGTTTCGGTGACCAATTGCCTGAGCACATGCGCGCCGCGAATCGCCGCCGAGTGGCATCCCGACAAGAATGGACTCGTCGGGCCAGACGCGGTCACGGCGACGTCGACTCGTGTGTGTTGGTGGCAGTGTTCCAAACGCTCCGAGCACCAATGGCGCGCCGCGGTCCGAGACCGTACGCGAGGCGATCGGGGCTGTCCGTATTGCACCCGCAAGCTCGTGTCGCGCGACGGTTCCCTCGCGTCTTGGCACCCGCGAATCGCAGCCGATTGGCATCCGTCGCGCAACGGTGACTTGTCGCCGAGCGACGTCGCCCCCGGTTCCAATCGCAGAGTGTGGTGGCAATGCCGCGACGATCGCAGCCACTTCTGGCAAGCCACGGTCGACAATCGAGTCCGTCGCGCGTCCGAATGCCCGCACTGTCGTCGCCGCACCTCGTCTCCGAGCAGCGTTCAACCACGCACTAGGACCCCGTCATGATCCAACGAATCGTCGCTGGCGCACTGCGTGCGCCGTTCCTCGTGTTCGCGGCCGCCGCCCTTCTGGTCTGCGTGGGCCTCGCCGCCTACAAGCAGCTCGACATCGAAGCGTATCCCAATCCCGTTCCCCCGCTGGTCGAAGTCATCACCCAGCCTCCCGGTTGGAGCGCCGAAGAGACCGAGCGGTATGTCACGATACCGCTGGAGATTGGACTGTCGGGCATGCCAGGGCTCGACCACATTCGGTCGCAGAGTTTATTCGGGCTTTCCGACGTGAAGTGTTACTTCAACTGGAATACGGAATACAGAGACGCGCGGCAAGAGGTCATCAACCGAATTCAATTCGTCGCCCTTCCCGCGGGCATCCAGGCACAGCTCTCGCCCTGGAATGCAATTGGCGAGGTCTTTCGCTACCGCGTCGTCGGCAAGGGCTACACGCTGAAAGATCTCAAGACCGCCGAGGATTGGCTCCTCGAGCGCCAGTTCAAACAGATTCAGGGGGTCATCGACGTCACGAGCTATGGGGGCGAGACCAAGGAGTACCACGTCGAGGTCGACCCATACCGGCTGCGCGGCCACGGCGTGTCGCTCGCACAGCTCACCTCCGCTATTGCCAACGCCAACCAGAACGTGGGCGGCCAGCGGCTCTTCATGGGCGAGCAGAGCTACGACGTTCGCGGCATCGGACTCGTCGGGTCGCGCGGGGTGCCGGTGCGCGACATCGAGAACACCGTGGTCTCCGAGGTAAAAGGCACGCCCGTACGAGTCAAGGACATCGCGGATGCCGACATCGGACATGCTCCAAGACTGGGAATCGTCGGGTACAACGAAGATCCCGACGTCGTTCAAGGCATCGTCCTCATGCGATACGGCGCCGAGACGCCGCGCACGCTCGAAGGGATTTACAAGCGAGTCGCGTACATTCGAGAAAACCACATTCTCCCGCCAGGGATGGACATCGAGCCCTACTACGACCGCGGCCACCTCGTTCAACTGACGACCCACACGGTCCTCGAAAACCTCGTCGTGGGCATGGTGCTCGTGACCGTCGTCCTTCTCCTCTTCCTAGGCCACGCGCGGGCAGCGCTCATTACCGCGCTCAACATTCCGCTGGCCCTCCTCGTCGCTTTTTGCGGTCTCGTCAGCACGCACACGTCCGCTAATCTCATCTCGCTCGGTGCAGTCGACTTCGGCATCGTCGTCGATTCGACCGTCATCATGATGGAGAACATCTTCCGTCACGTTGGCCCGCACGGAAAGGGCACGATGCTCGAACGCATCGAACAGAGCTCCCGAGAGGTCGCCACCCCGATGACCTTTTCGACGCTCATCATCGGCGTCGCGTTCCTCCCGCTCTTTACGATGACCGGCGTGTCCGGCGTCATCTTCGCTCCGATGGCGCGCACGTATGCCTTCGCGATCGGCGGCGCCATTTTTCTCGCCTTGACGCTCACTCCGGTGCTCGCTTCGAAGCTCATCCCGGCGCAGGCCGAGGAAAAGGAGAGCATCATCATGCGGGTGCTGCACAAGGCCTATGCGCCCTTCTTCGACGCGGCAATGCGGTTTCCGAAAGCTGCAATCGCGTTCTGCATGCTGCCGATTGGCCTTTCTATCGTCCTCTTCCCTCTCCTGGGACGCGAGTTCATGCCCAAGCTCGAGGAGGGCAATTTCTGGATTCGTGCGACACTGCCGATGTCGATCTCGCTCGACCAGAGCGCTAAGTACGTCGGTCGGATGCGGTCGATTCTGCGCGGGTGTCCCGAAGACCACTCGATACCCTGCGACGACGCGCACCGGAAATATCCGGAAGTCGAAACGGTGGTCTCGCAGTTGGGCCGCCCCGACGACGGCACCGACGTTTCGGGGTTCTACAACATCGAGTTCTTCGCGCCGCTCAAGCCGTTCGACGAATGGCCGAGCGGGGTGACCAAAGAGAAGCTCACCGAGGTGATCAATCGCGAGATGAGCGAGGCTTTCCCCGGCATCGTCTTCAATTTCTCGCAGTACATCAGCGACAACGTCGAAGAGGCGCTCAGCGGAGTGAAGGGAGAGAACTCCGTCAAGGTCTTCGGCGCCGACCTCGAGAGCAACGAACGGATCGCCGAGGCGATCGTGGACGTGATGGGTCACGTTCGCGGTATCGCCGACCTCGGGCACTTCAAGTCGCTGGGGCAGCCGAGCATCAAGATCACCCCGAAGCGAGAGACTTGCGCCCGATACGGCCTCAACACGGGCGACGTCGACGCCGTGATTCAGGCGGCCGTCGGGGGGCAGGCCGTGACGCAGGTATACGAGGGCGAGAAGTTCTTCGACCTCACCGTGCGGTGGAAGCCGGAGTACCGCTCGAGCCTGGAGGCTATCCGCGAAATCACCGTTTCCACGCCGGACGGCATGCAAATCCCGCTTGGTCAGATCGCTGACATTCAGGTCGCGGAAGGACCCGCCATCGTGTACCGGGAGGACCTCGTCCGTTACTCGCCGGTCAAGTTCAGCGTGCGGGGTCGGGACTTGGCGAGCACGATTGCAGAGGCGCAGGCGACCATCGACCAAGCGATCCCGCGGTGCGATCGAGTCGGTGCGGGGTCGAAATTGTGCCGGCCCTACGATACGCGTCTCGAGTGGGGCGGAGAGATCAACGAGCTTCACGAAGCGGAGAGTCGCCTGATGCTGATCATTCCGATTACCGTCCTCCTCATCACGTTCCTGACGTACAGCGCCGTCAAGACGTGGACTGACACTCTCCTCGTCATCATCAGCATTCCCATCGCCTGCACCGGAGGGGTCCTGGCGCTGCTCATCACGGGCATCAACTTTTCGGTGTCTGCCGCGATGGGGTTCATCTCGATCTTCGGAATCGCCATCCAGGATGCGATCCTCGTCGTGACCTATTTTCAGCGCCTGCGGGCCACCGAGGGTCACGCGATCGAGCTAGCCGCACGAGAAGCGGCCGAGAAGCGGTTCCGCCCCGTACTCATGACGACCTTAGTCGCCACCCTCGGGCTTCTGCCGGCAGCGCTCTCGAATGGAATCGGCGCTCAAACGCAGAAGCCGCTCGCGGTGGTGGTGATTGGGGGGTCGCTCATCCTCGCCATCCTGACTCGGGTCGTTCAGCCGCCGCTTCTGGTCGTTGCCCACACCTGGCTCGAGACGCGTCGCAATCGACGAGGCCCGCCGCCCTCAGCAGACGACGCCGCCCTCGCCTAGGCTTCGGCTAGTCCCAAAAGGAGCGCCGCATTCACTAGCGCGGAGCAGCGCCGTCGTTCCCGGGTGCCTTCCACGCCGTCTCGCTCGGGCGCTTCACGCGCTCGGTCCAGAGTTCGTCGGACTCACGACCCAGTCTCGCCGATTCACCACCCAGTCTCGCCGACTCACCACCCACTCGCCGACTCACCACCCAGTCTCGCGAACTCACGACCCCGTCGCGCCAACTCACGACCCCGTCGCGCACAGCCCCCTCGCGCGGGCGGCCGCCCGAATCGCGAACGCCTGCAAACGCGCTTCTTCGACGCGTCCGCAGGCGGGGCTCGCGCTCGCCCGAGACGACTCTGCGTTCGTATCGCAAAAGGCGGCCTCGGCCAGCGTCGCCGTCAGCTCGCGCCACGCCGACTGCCTCGACCTCCGCGCTCAGCCTGTAGCGATCATGGCCCGAATACACGACAGGGCTCCTCGACGGGAATTCAGAGACCGTCAATCCGCCGATAGCGGTGCCTTTTGCTCCGGGGTTTGCGCGGGCTGTGGGGCTGGCGAACGCCGGGTCGACGGCGGAGGCGGGCCGCCCTTGTCCTCCTCGGTGATCTTGAACTCCACGCGACGGTTCGCGGCGCGACCTTCGTCCGTGTCGTTCGTCTGGAGGGGGCGGGTGAGGCCGTATCCCTCACTCTCGAGCCGGCCCGTTTCGATCCCATGTTCGACGAGCCACGTCCGGACACTTCCGGCGCGCCGCTTGGACAGGTCGAGATTGAAATCAGCCCCGCCGTGGCTGTCGGTGTGGCCCTCGACCCGCATCTTCTTGATGGTCGGATTCGCTTTGAGCAGCTGCGCTATTTCGAGGAGCATCGGGAAGCTGTCCGGCAGGATCGTGGCGGAGCCGGTCGCGAAGTGCACTTGCTGAAGCACGCGCACCATGCCGTTTTCGAGGTGGATGAACTTCGGGCAACCGTTCTTCTTGGGATCGGGATCGGGTTGTCCGGGTTCTTTCGGACATGCGTCTTTGGCGTCGGGTATCCCGTCGCTGTCTGCGTCGTCTTCGGGGCAGCCGTCGAAATCGTCGATGCCGTCCTTGTCCTCCGGTTCGTCGGGGCATTTGTCGTAGAGATCCGGGATGCCGTCCCCGTCGCGGTCGGCTGGGGCCGGGCAGCCGTCCATCGGGTCCGGGTCCTTGTGGTCCTCGGGCTCGGTCGGGCAGGCGTCGATGTCGTCCGGGATGCCGTCGCCGTCCGTGTCTTTCGTCGATTCGACGATGTGCGTGTGCACTCTGACGCGGGCGTCGGGCGAGCCGGGATTGCTGTCTTCTATCGGCACGTATGCGCCTATGAGTGCGACGATTCGAAAGTCCGGGGCGCCGTAGCCGTCGAGGATTCTCGTGCCCGCGCCGGCGCCGATGTACCAGCGATCGCCGAGGATCGAGAGCTTGTTGATGCGCCCTTCGACGTTCCATTCGACGGGCGTGTTCTGGCTCGTGAACGCCGTGTTGCCGACCACATTGTCACTTTTGATCCCCGTTTGACCGAAGACCGTCGCGCCGAGACGATACTTTTCGTTTGCCAAGGGCAGAAAGGCGCCGATGGCCAAGCGCCACTCGTCGGAGACGCCGAGACCCTTCTTGGGACCGGGGTACTGGCCGCCGGGGTTGTTGATGGAGTTCTCCGGCCGGAACACCGGGCCCGTGTTGGCCACGAAGACGAGCGGAAGGCGCCAGTGGGTCGCGACTTCGCCGGTCACCATGACCGTGGCTGCCAGAGAGCCATCGCCTCCGAAATTCGAAGGCGACCCCTGCCCGGTCGGAACCCAGACCCCGAGCTGCGCTCCGAGCGCCTGCGAGCGATCCTCGCTGCGAAAGAGCACGCCTCGTAGGTCGAGTCGCGTGTCACCGACCGCGGGCCCCGTCGTCGAGTAGGTCGTCGTGCTGGAGTTGTCGCTCGCGGGCTGGTTGCCGGCTTGGATCCACGCGGCAGGGAACGTTGCACCGAGCGTGACGCGGTCGAGCAACTCGAAGCCCGCAGAAATGTACGTGGAAAACTGGGACGTGATGACGTGCGTCGGCACCTGACGCGCTGTGTTCGAGGCGCTGTCGATGCCGATGTTGCTCATGCGCAGCGGGTCAATCGATAGCCCGAGCCCGAGCTGCGCGTAAAAGATGGCACCCGGGCGGGTCACGGGCCGAAATAGAACCAGGCCGTCGTCCGGTGAGCCGGGCACTTCGAGGCGATCGAGGTGGAACGTATGCTGCTGGGCCTGAGCGGCGCGCGGCGAAGTGAGAACCCCAGAGGCCGCCAATGCCATGGCCGCCCATTTGGAACAGCCTGCGAATCGAGCCATTCGTCGTTGCTCCGGTCCCTCTTGCGGTCCCAATCGACGACGGGCCGCCTGCGTGCAATTCCGAACGTGTGGTGGAGGCATTTTCGAGGAAGGGCCGAAAATGATGCCCATCGCAAAGTAGACCACTCCTGGCTTGCTTCTGGCTAGCCGGAACGGCTCAGCCGGCAGGCGCCTTAAGCCGCTTGTCGCTCGGTGTATCTCTGACCGCGCCCGATCTCGCCTTCCGCGCTTCAAGTCACTTGACCGTCGACGCGCGAGATGCTCTCCTGCCAGCCCTCGTCATGAAGCGCACGTACCAACCGCACAACATCCGTCGGGCACGCACGCACGGCTTTCGCGCCCGAATGTCGACGCGCGGTGGTCGGAAAGTCTTGCAGAATCGCCGCCGCAAGGGACGTGTTCGCCTCGTGCCGACGATTTACAAGAAGTAGTGCCGCTTCAATTTGGGCGCGACCGCAGGCTGCGCCGACACGCCGAGTTCGCCCGCGAGCAGCGTGAAGGCCGTCGCGTGGGCACCCCTCATTTCACATTGCTCGTGGCAGCCCAGCCGCCTCCGCCGCGGGCGTCCCGGCTGGGGATCGTCGTGGCTCGCAAGATCGGAAGCGCGGTAAGGCGAAATCGTGTGAAGAGGCTGTGCCGCGAGTGTTTTCGCAGATGGCCGGACCTCCTTCCGGACGGAGTCGACCTCATCGTCATCGCGCGTGAGGGGGCTCACGAGCTCGGGCTCGGTGACGTGCGCTCCGAGTGGAGTGCGGTCGAGCTGCGGCTCAAGAAACGCGCTGCGGAAGCGCTGGCGCGCGCCGCCGACCCGGACCATCCTCCCGCCAGCCGATTGTGACGGTCGCATGCTCGCTCGACTCATCATCCTCCTCGTAAAGCTCTACCAGAAGACGCTTTCTCGTCTCTTGGGCCCCGTGTGCCGCTTCGAGCCGTCGTGTTCGCGGTACGCGGTAGCTTGTCTCGAGGGGCACGGGTTGATTCGCGGCGGCTTGCTTTCGGTCGTGCGCCTGTGTAAGTGCCACCCGTTTCACCCCGGCGGCTTCGACCCGCCTCCCCCTCCGGCGCACTCGCTGGCACAAGAGACCGCACGCGAGGCGGGCTGAGGACACATGGATCGCAACTCGATTGGGCGTTTGCTCTTCATCGCCGCCATCGTGCTCGGCGGATACTGGCTCTTTTACGGTCGAAAGGGCTCCGAGCATGAGCAAGATCTCCCCGCCGAGCGGTACATCAACGCGCCGGACTTCGTGCCGGACGTGGTCGATGCCGAGTCGGGCAGACCGGCGCCCGTGCCGGCGCCGGGGGAAACGTGCACCATCCTAGGAAATCGGTTCGAGGCGGACCTGTCCGCCCGCGGCGCCGGACTGACGCACTTTCGCTTGACCGACGCGCGCTACGCGAGCAGCGCCGCGGCAGACATGTCGACCACCCCGGACATCGAGCGCTGGCGGAACTTGCGGACTTTGTTCCGTGAGCCGGGGGCGGTGCTCTCGAAAGACGACCAGGTCCAGTACGACCGCTTCGTCTGGCGGCTCACACGGAGGGACCACGGTTGTGAGTTTTCCTATCGGGACGACTCGGTCCAAATCGTCAAGAGCGTCACGGCGGGCGCTCGGCCGTTCGAGCTCGATGTCGAAACGACGTTGACCAACCTTTCGGACGCCCCGAAGAAGCACACGACCTCGATCGAGGTTTTCGCGTACCGAACGAACGCAGAGGTCAAGGGCAAGCTGGGGCGAGTTTCGCCGTTCCAAACGAACCTCGAGTGCGCACGTGACGGTGACGTCAAACGCCTCGCCAAGGGCGCCAGCGAATTCAAAGTCGGGTGGTTCTCTGAGCCCCTGGTCGGTCGGTACGCGGCGATCGCCAACTACTATTTCGCCCAGGCCCTCGTGCCGATGGAGGCCGCTCCGGGGGCGACCGGCGACAAGCCCTCGTGCGACCTCGTCGCCGAGCAATGGTTCAGCGAGGGACAAAAACCCGACGACGACGAGGCCGGGGACGTCTACAAGGCGCGGCTCAAGTATCCTACGAGGATCCTCGGGCCGAAGGACTCCGCGACGTACCGGCAGATTGCGTTCTTCGGGCCCAAGGAGCGCGACGTCCTGTCGACGGCCGCGGGAGGTTGGCCGAAGCTCGGGGATCTGATCAACCTCGGCACATTTTCGTTCGTGGGTAAGTACCTCGTCGCTGTCATCACTTGGATCCACGATCACATCACCCTCGGCAACTGGGGAATCGCGATCATCGTCGTCACGATCTGCCTGCGCATTTTCCTTTTCCCACTCACGTGGAAGCAGATCCAGAGCACGATCGCCATGCGCAAGCTCAAGCCGGAAATCGACCTCCTGAACGAAAAGTTCAAGGACGACGCCCAGGCGAAGAACCTCGCGATGATGGAGCTCTGGCGTAAGCACAAGGTGAACCCGCTCGGAGGATGCGTTCCCGCCCTCGTGCAGATGCCCGTTTGGTTTGCCATGTATGCAACCCTGCAAACCGCCGTCGAATTTTATCACACGCGATTTCTGTGGTTTGCAGACCTGTCGGCGCCGGACAAGTACTTCGTCCTCCCTTTCGTTCTCGGCGTTGCGATGATCGTGCAACAACGAATCGTGCCGCAGCAGGGGATGGATCCGGTGCAGCAAAAAATGATGACCTGGCTTATGCCCGGGATCTTCACGGTCATGATGCTCTTTCTCCCGGCGGCGCTCGGCGTTTACATGCTGACGAACAGCGTGCTCGGCATCACGCAGCAGCTCGCAATGGAGAAGCTGTTCCCGCGAGCAGGCGGACCGGCGGACACCGGCAAGGGAGACATCGTCGTGTCGAAAGGCTCGTCCGGAAATTCGGACAAGTCGGGCAAGCGTGATGCGGGTGCGGGCGCACCCGCTCTGCGAAAGGGAAAGGCTCGTGTCTGAGGAGCAAGAATCGAATCAAGAACGAAAAGAGCGATCGTCCGAGGCGAGTGTCGATGAGTCGACGCTCGACGAACAAACGCGAAAGGCGCTGTCCTTCGTGCGGACACTCGTCGGCAAGATGCAGATGGGCGTCGAGGTGAACATCGCGCCGAACGACGGCGAGGGTACCCCTGACGAAATTCGCCTCGAGATCGAGGGCCCGGACGCGGGACGCATCATCGGCAAGAAGGGGAACGTGCTCGACGCGATCCAGTATCTGACGGCGCGCGTTGTCGTCCGACCCGGTGATGCCCGGCGGCACGTCATCGTGGATGCGGAGGGCTATCGGGCACGACACGAGGACCAGCTCGCGCAAATGGCGCGCCGCCTCGCGCAGCGCGTCGCCACCGAAGGCAAGGTGATCACCTTCGATCCGATGAGCGCCCGCGAGCGCCGCATCGTGCACATGGCGCTCCGCGAGATGAAGGGAGTCCGCACGGAGAGCATGGGAGAGGAACCCCAGCGCCGCGTGCAGATCATCCCCGACAAGGGCAACTAAACACTAGGAACGACGGTCGATCGGACCGTCCAGGGCCGGTCGTTGCATTCGTCCGAGTCGCAACACTCGGACGTGGTCGGGTACGGCTTCGCGTGCCCGCGCGGGATCGTCGGCGCCCGCGGCAACGACGAACCGCGCGATCCCCATCCGGTGGAGGACCGACGCGCTCAGCTCGCGCTCTGGCGTCACGTAAACGTGCCGCCCCGCCGGTGGCACGAGCGGAGGGGCGCCCGCCGCGCCCAGGGCTACCGCGTGGTGGTCGCCCCGCCACACGCGACCGGCAAACGCCATTGTCTCCAGCCATCGTCTCGCTTCCGCGCGCTCGTCGTCGACGAGCTCTCCGCGCGGTACGCTGCGCCCGCGGTCTCGCAGACATTCGTCGAGCATTTGAGCGAACGAGCGGGCGCGGTCGGCGTTGCCCTCCGCGATCGCGACACGCGGGCTGAGGCACCCCCGCTGATCGAAAGGCAGGACATCGGCGGCGAGCAGCTCGGCTGTGGCCGCCAGATCGGCCGCCTCGGTGACGATGGCGACTCCCATCCCGGCGCCGTGCCCGCGCACGAGCACGCCGGGTCGGGCGCGGACACGCACGTCGGCGATGGTTTCGTCGCGCCCGTAGACGTGGATTTCGCCCGAGGCGACGGGGAAGTCGCGCTCCGCAACAATCGCGATCGCTTCGTCGCGGGCCGCCTCGACGAGTGCCCGCGCGAGAACCGGGTCGCGCATCGACGGACGGAGGGTGACCCGGCTGGAGGCTGCGCGCGCCAGGGCGAGTGCCCGGAGAGGCGCGACGAAGACATTTGCGCTCAGGATCACGTGCACGTGATCGGTCTCCCCGGCGCCCGCGATCAATCGTCGGAGGTCGTCCTCGGTGGCGTCGACTTCGAGCGACGCAAACCCGAGCTCCACCCCTTCCGGCGTCAGTCCCGTAGTGCGCGCGAGAAGCGGAGCGATGCGCAAACGATCTTCGTAGACCGCACGCGCGGCGTCGAGAAGACGTCTGACGGCGTCCATCCGATCTGCGAAGGCCCGTTTCACCAATTCCCTCGGCCCGCCGCCAGCATCTCTTCGATGGCGATCGAGCATCCTCGGGGCAGCGCACCCGGCACGCGTCCTAGAAGCTCGAACCCTCCCGCGCGGCGCCGAACTCGATCCTGCGTGACGACCGCGAACGCACTGTCCACGTTGGCCAGGTCCTCGATCCGCGCGATGCCAGCATCCCCGTCGGCTACTGGCGCGAGCGTGTTCGCGTCCACAGGAACGACCCGTGCCCACGGCGGCTCGACGTACACGCGCACCTCGCCGCTCGCGGGCATTTCCCAGAACTGGCTCGAAAGCTCCGTCATCCCGTACTCGCAAAAGATGGCGCTGCGTTCCAACGCGAACGCGCGCGCCACGGCGCGTTCCAGCTCGCCTCGGTCGAGTTCACGCGACTTGCCTTTGAAGCCACCCGTTTGCATCACGCGGCTGCCCGGTGGGAGCGCGAGGACATCGCCGGCCAAAGCGTCGATGAGGTGGACGAGCGCAAAGCTCGTCGCGAGCACGATTGCCGGCATTGAAGAGGGAAGGCCTGCGATTCGCGCGCGAAGGGCCTGCGCGTCGAGCAGCCCATCGCGAACGAAGTACGTCTGCCGAGGAAGCTCCGGTACTCCGAGGACCCCCGCGAAGAGGGCGCACATGTGAGTCAGGGACGAATCCGGTGCCTCCTCGGGGGAAGGTCCGACGATCAGCACCGGCAGCGGTGTCGCCAGGCCATAGAAGAGCGTGGCGCGCCCGAAGGAAAGCGCGGCGGCGTCGTACGTGCTCAGGTTGCGCAGGCGGTGAACCCCCCGGGTGCCGAGCGTCGTACCGCTCGTCCGGAACGTGGCTGCGGCGACGGCCGCGTCGAACGCGAAGACATCGGTCACTCGGAACGCGTCGGTCGGAACCGCCGGCGCCTGCCGAGCGAACTCGATGGTCGCAGGGTCCACGCCGTGCGCCGCGCAGAGCCGAGCGTACCCAGGGATGGTCGCAGCCTGAAATCGAACGAGATCGGCAGCGATGGCGTCGAACGGCTCAAGAGGTGCGCGCCGGCCGCCGAACGCTCCGATCAGCGCGCGAACACGCGCGTGGAGCGCGTCGCTCTCGGCAAAACGATTCACGACGCCCGTGGCGATGAGCGGAGCGTGTCGGCGAGCGCACCGGCAAAGGCCGAAAGGAGACGCTCGTCGATATCCAGCGGGGGCGTGAGGGTGAGCACATCTCCCTGGGCCCCGCCGGTCACCACGATCCACCCTCGTTCGAGCAGCCCTCTCGTCACGGCCAGCGCCCGACTGGCACCGCCTTCGAGCGCGACGCCCACCATCAGACCGCGCCCGCGGACATCGACAACGCCGAGACCGGCCGTGGCGTCCTGCAGGGTTCCCATCCACCGCGCGCCAACCGCGTGGGCTCGCTCGGGGAGCCGCGCTTCTTCGAGGGCGCCCAGCGCGGCGACGGCCGCGGCGCAAACGAGCGGCGCGCCGAAGTGGGTCGCCGTGTGAATGGCCCCTCCGCCATGGGCTTCCCATGCCCGCATGGCGCGGTCGCTTCCGATGCACGCGCTTATGGGCAGGCCCGCCCCGAGCCCTTTGCCCAGGCAAATGACGTCCGGCACGACCCCGGCCTCGACGCTCGCAAGCCACGCTCCGCTCCGTCCGAGGCCCGTCCAAACTTCGTCGCACACGAGGAGTGCGCCGATTTCATCGCACGCCTTGCGGAGCGACGGCAGCAGGGCCGGCGGCGGCACGACGCAACCCCCGCGACCCAGGATCGGCTCGACCAGAACCGCGCCCACGTCTCCGCGACCGAGGGCGTGCGTGACGACGGCCATCGCCTCGTCGAGCTTCGATTCGCGATCGGGGAACGGAGCAAACGTCACGTCTCCATTGAGCTGACGCGCGAAGGGGTCGCGGAAGCTGGCGCGCAACCCGCACGCTGCGAGCGGCGCGTAAGAAAGCCCGTGATACGCGCCGTGAAAGGCGACGACACCCGACCGCCCCGTCGCCAGCACGGCGGTCTTCATCGCGGCCGTCAGGGCGTCCGCGCCGCTCGAGCCGAGAAGGACGCGCGCTCCGTTGCCCGGGTACAGCTTCGCGAGAAGCTCGCAAAGAACCACCTTCGCGTCGGACGGGTACAAATCACCCAGGGCGAGCCATAGCCGCTCGAGTTGCTCGTCGACTGCGCCGGCGACGCGGGGTGGCGAATGGCCGAGGAGCAGGGCACCGAATCCGGCGGCCAGGTCGACATATCGGTTCCCGTCCGCGTCGACGACGTTCGCCCCCTCGGCTCGGGCGTAGACGATGGGCGTCTGCTCGCTCTCGCTCTCTCGAGCGCGCGCGTCCCGACGGGCAGCTACGGCGGGGGACTCGACCGCGGAAAGCCTCGCAGAGAGTGCGCGCGAATGCGGGCCCGGCGGACGCACCCTTATGTCCGGAAGGTTTTGCCCCGGCCCGCCGCTCATGGCCCGGCCCGCCCGCCTCTGTTTCCGTCAACCACCGGTGCAGCCTTTGGCGAGCGGCATTAGTCGACGACCCGGTTCCGCCCGGCACGTTTCGCCTGGTAAAGCTTCTCGTCGGCCCGCTTGATGAGGTCGAGGCTCGTCCGATCGTTGTCGAGGAGCATCGCTACGCCGATGGAGATGGTCACGCGAATCACTTCGTTCTGAAAGATGAAACGGCTCTCTTCGATTTTCTCGCGCAACCCCTCTGCGAGCTTCTTGCCCCCGTCGCCGGTGGTCTCTGGCAGGATAATGGCGAATTCTTCCCCGCCATAGCGAGCGAGCACTTCGTCGCGCCGGATCCGCTGCTGAATGAGCCGCGCAACCTCCTTCAAGACATAGTCGCCCGCCAAGTGGCCGTGACGGTCGTTGATGTTCTTGAAGTGGTCGATGTCGAGCATCAGGAAGCTCAAATCGCGGACGTGCCGTCTTGCGCGCATGAGCTCTTTGTCGAGCGACTCGAGGAGATACCGCTTCACGTGCACTTGGGTCAGACCATCGATGATGGTCATCCGATAGATTTCTTCGTGGTACTGGGCCTCGACGTCCTGTCCGCTCAAGAACTTGAAGATGGTGGGTCCGATCTTGATGCGATCGCCGTTGCTCATCCGCGCTTCGCGCATGATCTGCTCGTCGTTGACGTACGATCCGTTCGTCGACCCGTCGTCCACACACCACCAGGCACCGCTCCGCTGCTCGAAGTGCGCGTGCCGCCTCGAAACGCTGTCGCCCTCCAGAACGACGTGGTTCTCGACGCCGCGCCCAATGCGGACCGGGCTCGCGTCGAGCACGAAGCGGCGCCCGAGCAGGGTCGGTTCCTTCGTGTAGATGACGACCAAACAGTCGTTTCCCTTGGGCGCCCCGTCGGGCCCGCTCAAGGGTTTCTCCACGACAGCTGTGACTCGAGTTTTCTCCTCGGACTCGCTCACGCGCCTGGCCTCATCATCGACCGGCGGCACCTCGAAGGGTGCGAGGCCGACAGTCGCTTTTTCCGAATGATACTTCGAGGTTATTGCCCGCGACATCGCGGGTCAAGGCGCGGCGAGAGACCCCAAGCGCCCGACGAGTGCCGGCGACAGCCGGAGCGAGTAGTCGATGGCCCCAATTGGCGCATGAAGGTTCTTGCCCACACCGGCCCTCGGGAGGCCGAAGTGCACGAAACACTTCTGCGTCGCGAGCCAGAGGTCGATCCGGAGCCCGCCACGGGCCGTGCGGGCGGCGCGCCGGAAGACGCTGGCAGGTACGGGACCATGGTCGCGGGCGCGCACGACAGCCCGCAATAAGATGCCCCGTTCGTGCAAGAAGTGGATCACGCGCTCGGGACGCGCGATTGCGCAAAGGAGACCCAGCCGCAGTCCGGCGAGGTCGCCCCACGTTCGAAGGGTTCCTCCGACCCAAGCGCCGCGCGAAGTTGCGCGACCCCGCCACGAGCCGAACATCCCTTCGGAATCCTCCGCAATGTCGGCTCCGGTGTCGGAGCTGTCGGCGATGGTGACCAATCCGTCGCAAGCTCGCAGGAGCACCGCTTTCGGGGCGCGCAAGTCTCCCCGCGGAGCGACCGCGCCGCCTCGTCCCCACGGTTCCCGTGCGTCGACCGCGAGAAGCGCGAGCGCGGCGCGCACGGGTGAAGTTTGCGCGACCCCGTCGAGCACGAGAACGTCGGCCACCCGGGCAGCAAGTGCCACTGCATCCGCGCGCCGCGGCGCTACGATCACGCGGATCCCGGCCGGCCCGAGCGCGCGAGCAGCCAAGAGCGCTTCGTCGCCGACCTCGTGTAGCGGGTCGTCGGGCGCGACGATTCGCGCCGCTCCGGGATTCGCTCGATAAGCGTGACCGACGAGCGCCACGCGCGCCCCGCGCGCCGCGAGCTCCGCGGCGCATGCCATGGCGAGGGGAGTCTTTCCCGAGCCGCCCAGAGTCGCACCGCCGATCGTGATCACACGCGCTCGAGGGGGGAGATCGATGCGCCGGACGACCATGCGCCGGGCGACGAGCGCCCACGCAGCGGCGCAGCCCAGTGCTAGCGGGCCGCGGAAACGGGCTTGCTCGAGGGCGGTCTGAAAGAGCAGCAAGAGCCACGCTCGCGTAACTGGGGAAGACGGCTCACCGCCCGATTCCGAACATGAACGGAAAGGTGGCCTGGGTCACCCCGTCACTGACCGGGAAACGCCAGGTTCGCACCTGCCGGAGCACGCACCCCTCCACGCGAGCGTTGTGGAGCGTCGAGCCCGCGAGGGTTGCGCTGGTGACGGTGCCGCTCGGGTCGACGGTCCATGCCGCCGTTACGCCCCCTCGCAGCGTCGGGTCCTTCTGGGCTTCGATCTCGTGACAAGCCCGGAGCGCTCCCTGGTGCGCCATGACGACCCGACGGATCTGCTCCGGACTGAGCCCCCCGTGCGCGGCGCCGCCTCCGGCGACGGCCTGAATCCCGTGCTCTCCTGGGCCGTTGCCGATTCCCGTTCCCGCCCCTCCGCCGAAGCCGCCGCCGCGCCCCGCACCGGCGCCCGAGCCCGCTCCGAACCCGCCTCCCGTGCCAGGACCCCACCCCGTGTTCATCGCGCCGGATCCGAACATCACGCCGGCGCCCACTCCGCCGCCGCCCGAACCCGCACCTCGAAGGCCGGTTCCAGGACCGCTCCCGAGAACCACGTTGTTCGAGTTGAGGCCGCCCAGCGCGTCGGCGACCGTGCGAATCTCGCTGAGTGTCTTTCGAATCTCCGTTCCGGTGTCAGCCAGGGCTTCGCTCAGGCCTCCGTAGGTCGCCGTCGGTTTGAGCTGGCCCGGGATCTCGGTGTGGCCCTCTTTTCCGTTGAGTCCCGCTTTGCCCTCCGTCCCGGCGATTTTCTGCCCACCGCCGGGTTTCTTCGCATCGCGCGCGCCCAAGTCCTTTGCATCCTTGCCGCCACCTCTGTCTTCTTTGCCTGCGGAGGGCGCGGGTTGCCACTCGGCAAGGGCGCGACTCAAATGAAACTGGCTGGCAAAGTCGGGAATGAGCTCGGGCGGCAGGTGATATTCGGGCGGCGTCCAGTTGATGACGAGGAGACCGATGATGCCGAAGTGAAAGACGACGCTCGAAAATAGAGCGAGAATGCCTAGAGCGTCGAGAGGGAACCGCCCTCGCATTGGCTCGGCAGCGGTCGTGTACTGAAAGAAGATCGAAAAGAGCCCGTACTGAATCAGCCCGTGGTCGCCCGGCACGACAGGAATCGGGGCACCGGCGTGCGCGAGCCCCTGGACGTTCTCTTCGCGTCCGCGCAAGAGGAGCTTGCCGCTGATGGCGCCGCGCGCATCGAGCTGCCAACCTCCGGCGACCGCTCGAAGAGGCGTGCCCGAAGCGGCGAGCCCGTCGGGCATCGGTGCGAGCGCGTCCGCCCCTTCGCCCAGAACGCAATCGATGCCCGGAACGAGCAACCGAACGCCGATGATCGTCGTTCCCCACGCGGCCGCGACCCGCAGCACGGGTGCATCCGGAGCAGCGATCGCGGTCATCAGAAGGTTGGCTCCTTTCTCGTCTCGGACATCTCGCGAAGAAAACTCCGGTGTCCGAGGTCGCCCGCGGCAAACTCCGCGCGCACTCGGCGCAAGAAGTATACGAGCTGCGGACTCTTCAGGCGTCCTTCGATCTCGAGCTCGCTGAACTTGAAAACGCGGGTGCCCCCATCGAGCGTCTTCGCCTCGACCAACCCTGCGTCGTTTGCGACGCCCATGCCTCCCGTCGAGACGGCGGCGCCTGCGGACGGCGGCTGCGCCTCTACGGCCGGCGCCGGCTCCTTGGGTAGGCCGTGAGCCGGCGCGTGCGATCGCGCCGGGCCGGGTCCAGCAGGTCGTAGACTCTGCGCGCGCGCGCCCGGGCCCACGGCTACGAGCATGAAGCCGACGGCCACGCCTGCACTCCGTACCCTCGAACGATACCCCGCCATCGAGCCACTCTACTCCTATCTGCGTCACGCACGAGGCCAAAGGAAAGCCCCGAACTCGACTTGACCCCGGCAGACGGACCACAGGGGGGGACACGGCCGCGAAGCGCCGTCCATCGCCGCGTGTCCGCGCGCGCCCCACACCCCCACGCACGCTCGCGACTCGCACGGCCGGCGCCCGCTGCCTCTTTGCTGTTTACTGCGCCTGCCCTCGGTCGGCGCGCCGCGGGCGACTACGGCTCTCCGCCAGCGCCTTTCTGGCGAGGTAGAGGACGATCAGCAAGTTTAGAACGAGAAGGACGGCGCGCACGGCGTTGGGATGCCGGGCGAGGGCCAGTACCTCGAGAGGGAGCAGCGATCCGGTCCCGACGACGACGACCCATGGGCCCCACCAGTGGCCATGGAGCAAGGCCCACCCCTCGACCAAGCTGAACGATCCATCGGCGACGAGCGCGACTGTGATCGTCCAAAGCCCGCGCCGGCTGGCCGCGCGAACGATGAGGCGCGCGAGCTCCAAACTCCACGCTCGCGAGTGATGCCGAAGCTCCGCGGCAAACCCGACGAGCCGATCTTCGAGTCCAAACTGAATCGCGAGCATGATCCCTACGGCGAAGACGAGCCCCAACACTCCCTTGCCGAGCTTGTAAACGATGATCAGCCACAGCAGCTTCTCGCGTCGCACGCCGGTGATTCTAGTGCAGGTTTGGCTAAGTACAGGGCCCCGCAAATGAGTGTCTAGCCGGTGGTGAGGCGCCCCGCCGGCAAGGCGCGAGGAGGGCGCATAGCGAACCTATGTAACCGACGAGCAACGAAGCCGCCGG
>Ga0265325_10000474_pt1 | contig 29121 bp, 28 predicted proteins | sample 41420metaG_FD_202090 | JGI IMG/M metagenome (GOLD analysis project Ga0265325, IMG submission 202090) | Rhizosphere microbial communities from Carex aquatilis grown in University of Washington, Seatle, WA, United States - 4-14-20 metaG | ecosystem: Host-associated > Plants > Roots > Rhizosphere... | reverse complement strand
AAGAAAATAGTCAGGCCTGCAATGATCTTCGGCATGAAGCCGGAGCCGGGCAGGGACAGGTTTCCCGTCGGCAGGTCGCCGCTCAGCGCGATCACCAGAAGCCCGAAGGCGACGAAGAAAGCGCCTGTGACATGGTCCGCACGCAAAATCATTGAAGGGCCCATAACTGTCGAGAACTCGATATCTGACAAAAATCTGGAGCCCCGCAAAGCGGGGCCCCGGTGATGGCGCGTGTCATCCCTGCACGCGGCCGATTGCGTTGATGGCGTCTTCCTGGCGCTTGGCGTCGGAGGCCCAGAACGTCGTGAATTCGGGCTGGTCCATATATGCCAGTTCCTGGCCGAGATTATCGAGCGTGTCGAGGAATTGCTTGCTGTGCGCGGCTTTATTCAACCCGTCGCGCAGCGTCGTGATGATCGGCGCCGGCGTGCCCTTCGGGGCGAAAATGCCAACCCAGAAGTAATATTCAAGGTCGAATCCCTGCTCCTTGAAGGTTGGCACGTCGGGAAGCGACTTGATGCGTTTGGCGCTCGAGACGGCGAGCGCATTGACCTTGCCGGCGCGGATATGCGGCAAAGCAATCGACGTCGGCGACATGAAGAAGTTGACATTGCCGCCCAGCACGGCGGTGACGGCGGGGCCGCCGCCATTGGTCGGCAAGTGACGCATCTTCAGGTCGCCGGCCGCTTTGGCAAAAATCACTGTCGGAATATGCGACGCGCCGTAAAGGCCGGATGAGCTGTAGATCACCTTGTCCGGATTGGCCTTGGCGTCGGCGACGAGATCCTTCAGCGTTTTGTAGGGCAGTTCCTTGTTGGCGATGAGCACGATCGGGTCCGCGACAATGCGCGCAATCGGGATAAAATCGGCATTGGTGAATTTTGGCTGGCGGCCGAACAATTTGTCGACCGCGGCGAAACCGGAAATTGACACGATGTGCGTGAGCAGCGTGTAGCCATCGGGCCTGGCGGTGGCGACATATTGCGCACCGACCGCGCCGGCCGCGCCCGACTTGTTTTCAAGCACTACCGGCTGCCTGAACACGGCTTCGAGCGCTGCGTCGAGCGGACGCGTGATGGTGTCGCTGACGCCGCCCGGTGGAAACGGACTGACGACCGTGATGGTGTGCGAAGGATAGGCGTCTTGCGCGCCTGCCCGACCGGTGGCCAGCGTGGCGGCCGAAGCGGCGGTGCCGACGACGAAACTGCGGCGATCCATTGTCTTTCCCCTCCCTTACTGGTGCCGTTTGACCCGGCTTTATTTTGAATGCTTGGCCGATCAGCCCTGGACGCGGCCGATGGTGAGCACCGCGTCGTCGGTGCGCTTGCCGTCAATGTCCCAGAATTTCTGAAAATCAGGGCCGTCAAGATAGGCGAGTTCCTGACCCGCATTGCTGAGCGAGGTGGTGAACTGGTCGGAATGCGCGGCCTTCTTGATCGCGTCGCGCAAGGTCAGCACGACCGGTGCCGGCGTTGCCTTCGGCGCAAAAATGCCGACCCAGAGATAGTATTCGGTATCGTAGCCGAGCTCTTTGAGCGTCGGAACGTCGGGCAATTGCTTGGAACGGGTCGCGCTGAACACCGCGAGCGGGCGCAGCTTGCCGGCCTTGATATGCGGAAGCGTGGCGGACACCGACTGCGTGGTGCATTGCGCGTTGTTGCCCAGGATGGCGGTAATGGCCGGCCCGCCGCCATTGGTCGGCAGGTGACGCAGCTTCAGGCCACCGGCGGCCTTGTCGAGCAAGGCGAGGGGCAGATGTGTCGCGCCATAGAGGCCGCCCGAGCTGAACACCAAAGTGTCAGGACGTTTCTTGACGTCGGCGATGAACTCCTTCGCGGTCTTGTAGGGTTGCTGATCATTGACCAGCAGCACGACCGGATCGGCGACGATGCGCGCCAGCGGGATAAAATCGGAGCGCGAGGTTTTTACCGGGCGCCCGAACAGCTTGTCGACTTCCGCGTAGCCTGAAATGCCGGTGTTATGCGACAGCAGCGTGTATCCGTCCGGCTTGGCGGTGGCCACGACTTGCGCGCCGACTTGTCCGGCCGCGCCGGCTTTCATCTCGACGACCACCGGCTGCTTCAGCACCGGCTCCATCATCGCCGCCAGCGGCCGCGTCACGATGTCGTTGATTCCGCCGGGCGGAAACGCGTTGATGATCGTGATGGCGTGCGACGGAAATGGCTCCTGCGCAAAAGCCGGCCCGGCGGCCACGAGTGCTGTCGTGCCGATAACAAAACTGCGGCGATCCATTTTGGTCCTCCGGAAATTCGCGAGGCGAACAGGTCCCGCCGCGTCAGCCCTGAACGCGGCCGATGGCGTGCACGGCGGCTTCAACGCGCTTGGCGTCTTCGTCCCAGAACTTCGCGAACGCGGCAGAGTCGAGATAGGCGACCTCGTCGCCGATATTGGTGATGGCCGTTTTGAATTGATCGCTGGCAGCCGCTTGCTTGATGGCATCGCCCAGTGTCTTGACGATCGGCGCCGGCGTGTTCTTCGGCGCGAACACGCCGACCCACAGCGAGAACTCGACGTCGTAGCCCAGTTCCTTCAGCGTCGGCACATCCGGGAGCGAGGCCGCGCGTTGCTGGCCGAAGCACGCAAGCGCGCGCACCTTGCCGGCCTTGATCTGCCCGCTCGCGGCTGCGATCGCCGACACCAGCACTTGGGAATTGTTGCCGAGGATCGCGGTCAAAGCGGGGCCGCCGCCATTGGTCGGCAGATGCTTCATCTTGATGCCGGTTGCCTTCATGAACAGTGCGGTCGGCAGATGCAGGGCCCCATAGAGGCCGGAGGAGCTGAAGGTCAGCTTGTCGGGATTGGCCTTGGCGTCCGCGACAAGCTCTTTCAGGTTCTTGTAGGGCTGCTGATCGTTGACCAGCAGAACCATCGGGCCCGATGTCAGCCGCGCGATCGGGATGAAGTCAGCGCGCGTGAACTTGGGCTGGCGGTCGAACAACTTGTCGACTTCGGCAAAGCCCGAGATCGACACGATGTGGATGAGCATCGTGTAGCCATCGGGCTTGGCGTTGGCGGCAACCTGTCCACCCAATGCGCCCGCCGCGCCGGCCTTGGTCTCGATGATGCAAGGCTGCTTGAGGATGGGTTCAAGGAGTGCGGCGAGTGGACGGCCGACGACGTCAGCGGCGCCGCCCGGGGGGAATGGATTGATAAACGTGATGGCGTGGGACGGATATGCGTCCTCGGCGAAACCCGGACGAATGCCAAAAGCGACTGCGGCCGCCGCGCTGCCAGCGACGAAACTGCGTCTGTCCACGTGATCCTCCCTGGAAATGCTTATTTGGCCGGGGTTTGGCCCGGCCTTGTTGTTGGGCGGGATGCTATCGCCCGGCATGGTGGGCAATCAAGCATCAATGATCGCCACGGCGCGCGTCCAGCCGGCCGAGCCCCCACGCACTTTCACCGGAAAACAGCTCACCGTGAAGCCTTTGGGGGGCAGTGCCTCCAGATTGTGGAGCTTTTCGATGTGGCAGTAGCCGATCTCGCGGCCCGCGCGGTGCCCCTCCCAGATCAGCGATGCGTCGCGCGTCTCGGCATATTTCTTCATTGTGTAAATAAAGGGCGCGTCCCAGCTCCAGCCATCGGTGCCGGTCACGCGCACGCCTCGTTCCAGCAGATAGAGCGTGGCTTCGCGCCCCATGCCGCAGCCTTTGGCCACATAGTCGGGACGTCCATAGGCAGTGCCGGCGCTCGTATTCACCACGACGATCTCCAGCGGGGACAGCGTGTGGCCGATCCGCTTGAGCTCGGTCTCGACGTCTTTGGCGGTCGCCAGGTAGCCGTCCGCGAAATGACGGAAATCAAGTTTCACGCCCGGCCGGAAGCACCAATCCAGCGGCACCTCGTCGATGGTCATTGCGCGCTGGCCGCCGTCCATCGTTGAGGCGAAATGGTACGGCGCATCGAGATGCGTCGTGCAATGCGTCGACAGGCGAACCCACTCAAAGCCCCAGCCTTCGCCGTCCGGCAAGTCCTCCTTTTTCAATCCAGGAAAAAACTTGAGGATGTCCGGCGCCGTTGCCTCGTGATCGAGATACTCGATCGTCGGGCCATAGCCGGGCGGGTCGGCCGCAACGTCGTTCTCGAGTGGTACTGAAATGTCGATCACTTTACGCGGCATATTTTCTCCTTGTCATGCCCGGCACTCGGGTCCGGCTTCGCCGGCACGAGCACAAGCCTTGTGCCGGGCATCCACGTCTTTACTGTAGTCCGTATCATTCAAGACGTGGATGGCCGGAACAAGTCCGGCCATGACGAAACCGGAGACAGACGATGCCTGCTTATTGGGTTGCGCGTTCCAAGATCAACGACCCGGTCGAATACAAGAAATACACGGATCTTGTGCCCGCCATCATTGCCAAGTTCGGCGGCAAGGTGCTGGCGCGTGGCGGCCGATTTCAGATCATGGAAGGCCCCGACAAATTTCATCGTTTCATCGTGATTGAATTTCCGACCTTGGAGCAGGGCGTCGCCTGTTTCACATCGCCGGAATACGACAAAGCCGCCGCCTTCCGGCGCAGCGGCGCGGGCGAGGTCGAGACCATCATGGTTGAAGGCGTCTGATTGTCCCACCTTGGGTGGGCGCAGCACTGGCGTGGGCAGGCCGATTGGGCTAAAAATCCCGAAAAACCACAATAATTTGGGAGGGGAATTATGCTGCTCTACCTGAAATGCGGGATATTTGCCGGCCTGGCGGCCGCGCTCGCCGCGATGCTGGTGGTGCCGGCTACGGCGCAAGACAAGCAGCCGATCAAGATCGGGTTCGGCATCGCCGAGACCGGGCCGCTCGGCCCGAACGGCAAGTCGGCGCTGCTCGCGATGGACATCTGGGTCGAGGAGACGAACGCCAAAGGCGGTTTGCTCGGCCGGCCTGTGCAGCTCGTCCATTATGACGACCAGAGCAATCCGTCGACGGTACCCGGCATCTACACCAAACTGCTGGACGTCGACAAAGTCGACCTCATCGTCGGCGGCTACGGCACCAACATGCTGGCGCCCGCGATGCCGGTCGTGCTTCAGCGCAAGAAACTGTTTCTCGGCCTGTACGGTCTCGGTGTGAATTCCGAGTTCAAATACGATCGCTACTTCGCGATGATCCCGTCCGGGCCGGAGCCGAAGACGTCGTTCACGAAAGGCTTCTTCGACACCGCAATGGCGCAGAACCCGAAGCCAACAACGGTGGCGATTGTCGCAGCCGACGCGGAGTTCTCGAAGAATGCGTCGGACGGTGCGCGTGAAAACGCCAAGAAGGCCGGTCTGAAAATCGTCTACGACAAAAGCTATCCGCCCTCGACCACCGACTTCTCGCCGATCGTGCGTGCCATCCAGGCGACCAACCCGGATCTGGTGGTGATCTGCTCCTATCCGCTCGACTCGGTCGGCATGGTGCTGGCGGCGAACGAGGCCAAGCTCAATCCGAAGATGATCGGCGGCGCCATGGTCGGCCTGCAATCGACCGTGTTCAAGACCAAGCTCGGGCCGGCCCTCAATGGCTACATGAACTACGACTTCTGGCTGCCGGCGAAATCGCTGATGTTCGAAGGCACCGAAGCGTTCATGAAGAAATATCAGGAGCGTGCGGCCAAGGCCGGCGTCGATCCGCTCGGGTTCTACATGGCGCCGTTCAGCTACGCCTACCTCGATGTCCTGGGCAAGGCGATCACCGCCAGCAAGACTCTCGATGATGCCAAGCTTGCCGACTATCTGCGCAAGACAACGTTCAAGACCATTGTCGGCGATGTCTCATTTGGGAAAGGCGGCGAGTGGGCGAAGTCACGTGTATTCCAGGCCCAGTTTCGCGGCATCAAGGGCAACGGCGTCGATCAGTTCAAGACCACTGACACCTTGGCCATTATCACCCCGGCCGAATACAAGTCGGGCAATGTGATCTACCCATTCGAAAAGGCCCGGCAGTAGGCCCGTCCCACTGCTTTGCCCACGGTTGGGGTCGAATAGACGGCGCGGCCCGGTGGCCGCGCCGCTCGTTTTTGCGGTGCGAAAATCCCGGTCTTGGCCTCGATTTATAAGCCCATTGGCGAGTGGACCATTGCACAACACGCTGTCATTATTGGTCACCACAAGAAAAATGAAATTCATCGGGAGGAGGTTTTATGCTGCATAAACTCAAATCACGGACCTTGGCCGGCATTGCGGGGACAGTTGTCGCCCTGGCGGCCTGCGCGATGTTCGTCGCGACCGCCACTGCGCAAAACAAGGAGCCGATCAAGATCGGCTTCAGTATGGCGCAGACTGGTCCGCTTGGACCGAACGGGCAGCAAGCGCTGCTCGGCATGAAGATCTGGGAAGAAGAGACCAACGCCAAGGGCGGTCTGCTCGGGCGTCCGGTCAAGCTGGTCTACTACGATGACCAGTCGAACCCGTCGACGGTGCCGGGCATCTACACCAAGCTGCTCGACGTCGACAAAGTCGACCTGGTGGTTGGCGGCTATGCGACCAACATGGTCGCACCAGCGATGCCCGTTGTTATCCAGAAGAAAAAAACGTTCATCAGCCTGTTTGCGCTCGACGTGAACCACGACTTCAAATATCCGAAATACTTCTCTGTTTTGCCGACCGGACCGAAGACCAAACCATCCTTCACCGAAGGTTTGTTCCAGGTCGCGATGCAGCAGAATCCAAAGCCCACGACGGTCGCATTGACCTTCGAGGATGCGGAATTCTCACAAAACGCCTGCGAGGGCGCGCGAGAGAACGCCAAGACCTTCGGGGTCAAGATCGTCTACGACAAGAGCTTCCCCTTCAACTCGCCTGATCTCTCGCCGATCGTGCGCGCGCTGCAGGCCTCGAACGCCGACATCGTGGTGGTGTGCTCCTATCCGCTCAGCTCGGTCAACATGGTCCAGGCGATAAAAGAAGCAAACTACAAGCCGAAACTGATTGGTGGCGCGATGGTCGGTCTGCAGGCCACCGTGTTCAAGAACAAGCTTGGGCCGAAGCTCAACGGTTTCGTGAACTACGAGACCTGGGTGCCAACCGAAAAATCGATGGCGCCGGCCGTCGACTTCTTCAAGAAGTACCAGGCGCAGGCCCCCGCCGCGAAGGTGGATCCGCTCGGCTACTATCTCGGCGGCTGGGGTTACGCCTACATCAACATGCTGGGCGAAGCGATTGCCGCGACCAAGAGCGTCGACGACGACAAGATTGCCGAGTGGCTGCGCAAGACCCCCCACAAGACCATTATGGGGAATTGGAGCTACGGCCCCGGCGGTGAATGGACCAAGTCCGGCATGATGCAGGTGCAGTATCACGACATCAAGGAAGGCGCCGGGCTCGAGACCTGGAAGGGCATGTCCTACCAGACCGTGCTCACGCCGGCGGATGTGTCGACCGGCAAGGTCGTCTATCCGTTCGAGAAGGTGAAGTGAGCTAGCGCTCGTACATCACGGCCAATAAAAAACGGCGCGGGAGAAATCCCGCGCCGTTTTGTTTGACCTATCGTCGTCATGGCCGGGCTCGTCCCGGCCATCTCGCTTAGGAAGGCAGCGCCGAGACATCCGTATCGGGATCACCGGGACAAGCCCGGTGATGACCACTGATTTTCTGGAGTCGCTCACATCCCCAGATAAAACTGCCGGATCAGGTCGTTGTTGTTGAGCTCCTCGGCGGAGCGGCCTTCGAAGGCGATCTTGCCGTGCACGATCACGTAGCCGCGGTCGGCAATGCGGATCGCCTGCGTGAAATTCTGCTCCGCCATCAGGACCGTGAGGTGGTAGTGCTCTTTGAGCTGCTTGATGGCGTCAATGGTGCGCGCAACCAAAAGAGGTGCGAGACCGACCGAGGGCTCGTCCACCAACAGGATGCGCGGTGCAAGCATCAGCGCGCGCGCGAGCGCCAGCATTTGCTGCTCGCCGCCGCTCATGCTGCCGGCAAGTTGCCGTCGCCGCTCGGCCAGCCGCGGAAACGCCTCGAACGCAAAATCGAGATTGCTCTTGATCTGCGCGCGCGCCTTGGGGCGGAATGCGCCGAGCAGAAGGTTTTCCTCGACCGTCAGTTTCGGAAACAGCCGGCGGCCTTCCGGCACCAGTGCAATGCCGAGATCGACGATCGCTTCGGTCGGCATGCCGACCAGGTCGTGCTTGACGCCGTCGATTTCGGCAGTGATACGGCCGGCAACGGGCCGCACGATGCCCATGATACATTTCATCAACGTGCTTTTGCCGTTGCCGTTGGTGCCGAGCAAAGCCACCGTCTCGCCCGCCTTGACGTTGATCGAGACGTCCTCGATCACCCGTACCGCGGCGTAAGCGGCGTGCACGTTCTCGATGGTGAGGCTGCTACTGGCCAATGTATGCCCTCACGACGTCCGGGTCGCGCACCACGTCTTGCGGCTTGCCGTCGGCGATCTTCTTGCCGGAAACCAGCACCGCCAGGCGCTGCGAGAAGCTCATCACCGCGCTCATGATGTGCTCGATCAGAATGATCGTGATGCCGCGCTCGTTGAGCCGCACCAGCAGCGCCAGAATATCCTCGATTTCGGAGTGCGACAGGCCGGCCATGGATTCGTCGGCGATCAGCAGTTTTGGTTCGGCCGCCATGGCGCGCGCCAGTTCGAGCTTGCGCATCTCGACCTGTGTCAGATCGCGCGGCATTTGCTTGGCCTTTTTCAACAATCCGACCATGTCGAGGAGTTCGTGGCAGCGCCCTTCGAGGTCGCTGTGCGCATGCAGCATGCCTTCCCGCGCGCGCACGGTGTAGAGCAGGGGGATACGCAGGTTGTCGGCCAGCGACAGGCTGTGGAACGGGCGTGGCAGCTGGAAGCTGCGCGCGACACCGCGGTGGGTGCGCTGGTGGGCGGCAAGACCGTCGATGACGTGCCCGTCGAAATGCACGCTGCCGGTCTCGTTCTGCAACGTGCCACAGATGCAATTGACCAGCGTGCTCTTGCCCGAACCGTTGGGGCCGATCAGTCCAAGCCGCTCGCCCGGTTGCACCTCCAGATCGATGCCGTCGAGCGCGATAAAACCGCCGAACCGCTTGCTGATATTATCGACATGCAGCAGCGCGCTCATGGTTTCCTCCATGTGCGCCAGCGTTCCTGCACCAGCCCGACCAGGCCGTTGGGTGCGATGATGACGAAGGCCACCAGCATGAGACCGACGATCAGCAGGTTGACCGCCGACGATATGGTCACGGTGGCGTATTGCTGCGCCGAACCGAGCAGGACGGCGCCGACCAGCGGCCCGATCCAGGTGGTGGTGCCGCCGATCATCGGCATAGCAATCGAATTGACCGCGTATTCAAGGCCGAAGGCCGAGGCCGGTTGCAAATAGCCGATGTAATAAGAGAACGGTGCACCGGCCATGCCCATGAACGCGCCCGACAGCGTGGTAGCGATCAGTTTCAAACGTAGCGTCGGCACCCCGCAGGCCTCCGCGGCCAATTCGTCGTCGCGAATGGTGGCGAAGCCAAAGCCAAGCTGGGAGCGTTCGATCGTGCGCGCAGTCACCAGCGCAATCACAGTCAATACCAGCATCAGCGCAAACAGGTATTCAATATAGTTGATGGTGATTCCGGCGAATTCGACGCTTTCCGGACGAATAATATAGGCACCGCGCGAGCCGCCGACGAAGTCCCAGTTGACCACCAAAGTCTGCAGCACCACGGCGAGCGCCAACGTGGCAATGGCGAAGAACGAGCCACGCAGCCGCAGCGTCAGATAGCCCATGCCGAAGCCGGCGATGCCGGACACGATGCCGCCGATGATAATGAGAACCGGAATTGGAAGCGGGAAAGCCCAATCGAGAAAATGAAACGGCATGCAGGCGGTGTCGGTAAAACAAATTTCAAAAGTTTGCGGATCGAACTTGTGAAGCGCGACTGATGAATAGGCGCCCATGGCGAAAAAGGCGGCCGAGCCGAAATTCACATAGCCACAATAGCCGCCAAGGATGTTCCAGGCGGTCGCCATGATGATGAATTGCAGGATCGTGTAGCTGGCAAAGAACAGATAGTCGACGTGGACCCAATGCGCGAAGGCCATGACCGCGGCGCCGATGACGATCAACAACAATGAGAATTTTGCCGTGTTCACTGCGGTCACCGTCCCAACAATCCCGCCGGCCTGAAGGCGAGGGTGAACAGGAGAAAGCCGAAGGAGACGGCCGGCGCCCACGACGGGCCGTAGAAAGTCGCGGTCAGGCTCTCGACCACGCCGAGCAGCAAAGCGGCGATCAGCGTGCCGGGCATGCTGCCAAGTCCGCCGAGCACGCAGATGGCGAAGACACGGCCGATATATTCGCGCCCCACCGACGGCTCGACCGGTTGAATAATGATCAGCAGGGCGCCGGCGACTGCGGCCGTTGCGATCGAAAGGCCGAAGGCGATGCGTTTGATGCGGATCGGATCGACCGCCATCAGTTGTAGCGCCAATTGATCCTGCGAGACCGCCATGATGGCGCGGCCGGTGAAGGTGCGGGTGATAATGAGCTGGATGGCGCTGAACAACGCCAACGCGACCAGGCACGGCACCAGCATGCGCAGCGGCAGATCGACAATTCCGATGTGGATGCTGGGCCCGATATAGGCGGCCTCGACGTAGCGATAGTCGACGCCGAACACCAGGATCAGCGACACTTCAGTGACGAACAGCAGGCCAAAGAAAAAGGCAAGGCCACGCAGCGATTCCTGCCCGCGTTTTTCGAAGGAGAGGTAGTAGACCTGATAGACCGATACGCCGAGTGCGTAGAAGAACGGCAGCATCAGGATGCTGACGATGATCGGGTCGACGCCGAAATTGATATTGATGAAATAAGCGAGATACGAGCCGAGAATGACGAAGGCCGGGTGCGCGATGTTGACGATATCGAGCATGCCGAACGAAATCGAAATGCCGGCGGTGACGGCAGCGTAGAATCCGCCGAGCAGCAGCCCGGCTGCGATCGCGTTCAGTAACAAATCCCAGGAAATATCCATGCCGCTCTCAACCGGCGCATGCGCCCAATGTGCCGGTCTAGTTCCCCTCTCGAGTCCCGTTTCTTCTTGGTCCGATGCTCGCTGATGAGGCCCGGCCGTTGCACCGCAGTTTGCAGGAAGGCCGCAGGCTTGGCTAGTCCGTCAATCGATGGGCTGAAGCCTGTTTTGCGCGACAAAATGAAACGCCCGCCGTGGGCCGATGCCGCGCGGCGGGCGCTTGATGATCGGTCGGTTATGCGGCGGCGGACTGCGGCCTGACGCCGGCTGGCAGGGTCATCGGCTTGTTGGCGCTGTCCTTGAACTCGACTGTCATGAAGACCATTTCGCGGTCGCCGAGATTTTCCAGGTCATGCACCTTGAATTCGTCTTTGCCGTAGGCCTCGTGACGGGTTTCGCCTGGCTGGTAGGTATATTCCACGGTGGTGCCGTCATGCACGTGCTGGCGGGCGCGGCCACCCGAGACCGCAGTCCAGAAATAATCGAGCACGTGCCGATGGAAGCCGATGCGCTCGCCCGGGGCGAGGCGGATGATCCATACGCGCGTACGTTCATTCTCCGACAACAACGTGGAGCCGACGCACGGGTTCGGATTCTTGCTCTCGCGCTCGAACTCGGCGGCAATATCAGCCGGCCACTGCGACATTCCCTTTGTCTCGGCCTGCTTCTCGCGCATGGTCAGGGCCATGTGAATTCCTCCAAAGCGGTTGGCGTTCATATATAGGATAAACGGGAAAACGGAAAGATCGGGGCTGAGCCATTGACCGGAGCTCGTGCAAAGCGCGCAATCATAGTGGGTGGCTCGATGAGCGGCCTGCTGAGCGGCCTTTTGCTGCGGCGTGCCGGGTGGGCGGTAGACATTTACGAACGGGTTGACAGCGAGTTATCGGGCCGCGGCGCGGGCATCGTGGCGCAGGCTGAATTGATCGCGCGGCTGCGCGGGCTTGGCCTCGCCACCGACGCGCTTGGGGTCAGCATTACAACCCGCAAGATTCTCGATGCGCAGGGGCGCCTGACGCATGAAATCAAATGCCCGCAGGTGCTCACCGCGTGGGAACGCGTTTATCGGTTGTTGCGCGATGCCTTTCCGCCCGACCGCTATCACCGCGGGCGCGGCTTCGCCAAGCTTACCCAGGACGCGAATAGTGTGTGGGCGCATTTTTCCGATGGCGAAATCATCGAAGCCGATCTGCTGGTGGGCGCTGACGGCATCCGCTCCACCGTACGCCAGCAATGTCTGCCGGACGTCATGCCACGCTACGCCGGTTATTCAGCATGGCGCGCGCTGATCGCGGAATCCGATTTCCCGCCAGATGTTCATCACGAACTGTTCGAATACATGACGTTCGGTTTGCCGCCGGGCGAGCAGTTCCTCGGTTACCCGGTGGCAGGTCCCGATAACGATCTGCGGCCGGGTCACCGCCGTTACAACGTCGTCTGGTACCGGCCGGCCGACGAGGCGACAAAGCTGAAATGGTTGCTGACCGACGAGCGCGGCGTGACGCACGCGATTTCAATTCCACCGCCGCTGATCCGCCGCGAGGCGATTGCGGAAATGCGCGCCGATGCCGAGCGGCTGGTCGCACCCCAGTTTCGCCAGGTCGTCCGGCTGATCGAGGAACCGATCCTGCAGCCGATCTACGATCTGGAATCGCCGCGCATGGCCTTCGGCCGGGTGGCAGTTGCCGGAGACGCCGCCTTCGTCGCCCGCCCGCACGTTGCGGCCGGCGTTTCCAAGGCGGCGGATGACGCAGCGGCGCTCGCCGACGCGTTACAGCGTGAACCTGACGTCGAGAGCGCGCTCAAGCGTTTCGAAGCGGCGCGGCTCCCGGAAAATCATCGCATTATCGAGCGCGCGCGGCACCTCGGGGCTTATTTGCAGGCCAGCCGCACCCAAGAAGAGCAGGCGCGCGCCGGACGGCACAGCGACGATGCGGCGGTGATCGCCGAGACGGCGGTACTGGATTTCTTGTACGCGTGATTTGCAATTTACCGGTTACAGAAATTCGCGTTCTTTGTTGAAAGGCGCGTCCATCGTGTAACCGTGCGCGGCGCGGTAGCCGTCATAACGGTAGCCCTTGTACTCAAGCACAATGGATACCACGAACGCGATCAGCACCATGGCGATGATGAACTCCGCCAGCCCCGCTATCGGATATTGCATCAGGCCGCTGGCAACCGCGCCGGCGGCAAAGAAATAGACGAAATAGCCCGCCGTTTTGTGATAGGCCTCGAACGTACGACGGCGGATTGTCATGTTGTAATGGTCGCCGAACCAGGTCTTCGGATCGTTCGGATCGGCGGAGTAGTAATTTTTCCCGCCGTGCTTGCCCCTGAGCCAGCCGCCCATGATCTGCAAACATCCGAGCACGACGGTCGTCAGGCCGAACATCGAATGCAACGACCCGCTAAAGCCGCGGCTGACCGTCACGGCGACGATGGCTCCTGCGAGCGCCAGGCTGATCGAAAATATCAGCCCGTATTTGTGGACGCTGAACCACCACCATTCGATATTCTTGATGCTGACTTTGCGGTGCAGGCCGGTCAGCGTCGGCTTCGGTTTACCGAAACGGATGGTGATGATGCAGATGGGAACCAGCACGAACCAGACTGCGACCATCAGGATAGCGTGATAGTCCCAATGAACCGGGATGGTCATTCCCAGAAAATCAAAATGGACTTCCTTCGGAATGTGGGTTGGAATCCCGGTCACGACCGCCCCCGCCGTTTTATTTTCAAACGCGGCAGAATGAATATTAGCATGAAAAGGCCTTTACTGAGCCTTCTAAAGATTTAGCGCTTATATCCCCAGCAGCTTCTTGGCGTTGCCGCCGGCCAGCGCGGCGCGGGTGCTGTCGTCGAAACTGGCGACAGAATTGATATGGCCGATCGGATCATATTCCAGCATGTCGAACGGATAGTCGGTGCCCATGACGATGCGGTCGGCGCCGAATGTGTTCACCAGCGCCTCGAGCTGATCCGGCGTAAAAACGACCGTGTCGAAGTAGACGTTCCGCCGCAGATAGGTCGTCGGCGACTGCGGCAGATTGCCGTGTGCGTCCGAGCGTGCGCCCCAGGCATGATCGATGCGGCCGGAATAGGCACCGAGGAAGCCGCCGCCGTGCACGGCCAGAACGCGAAGCTTCGGGTGCCGTTCGAAAACGCCGTCGAAAAGTAGGTAGTGCAGCGCGACGGTCGTATCGAGCGGGTTGCCGATCACGTTGTTGAAATAAAACCGCGAGAAACGCTGCGGCTGGGTGAAACCGGTCGGGTGGATCAACACCAGCGCGTCGAGCTCCTCGGCTTTCTTCCAGAACGGAGCGAATGTCGGATCGGACAGCTCCTTGCCGTTGACGTTGGTGAGAATTTCGACGCCCTTAAACTTGTGCTGCTTCATGCAGCGCTCAAGCTCTTTCGCCGCCTCGTTGCCGTCTTGCATCGGCACGCCGCCGAGCGCAACCAGCCGGTCGCTATGCTTACCGACATATTCGGCAATGCCATCGTTGAGGGCGCGGGCAGCCTGCACGCCGACATCGACCGGCAGGTAGTAATAGATCTGCGGCGGCGCCGGGCAGATGAGCTGCGTATCGACGCCCATCTCGTCCATCACGCCAAAGCGCTCGTCGGTCGTCGCGATGCGCGTCTTGATATCTGCCGCCTGCTTCGCCATCAGGGCCTGCGTCTCGGGTGTCGACTCCGAAACCAGCGGATCGGTCGCATTCTTCAAATGCGGCGCCACGATCTCGGCGACGCGCGGCACCGCGACATGCGCATGCATGTCGACGGTGAGGCTCTTCGGCCGCGCCTCGCGCCCGGGCTTGCCGTGCTTGCGTGCAGCAGTGTTGGCGTATTTGTTCCAGATCTCAGCCATTTCGCATTGCCTCTGTTGTGGCGTGGCTTCGGGCCACGCATCGACGCTTTTTGTGTGGAAGCTTCCTAGAACACCCCGAGGTGCTGGCGCAAATCGACGGCATCTTTTTCCAGCTTGGCGGGAGTCGAGACCACCGCCACGCGCCCGGTATTGAGGATGACGATGTCGTCGGCGACATCGAATACCAGCTTCGGATTCTGCTCGACCAGCACGATCGACAGCCCGCTTTCCTTCAGCTTACGAATGGTGGCCATCACCTCCGCGACGATCTGCGGCGCCAGCCCTTCGGAGGGCTCATCCATCAGCAGGACGCGCGGATTGCCCATCAAGGCGCGGCCGATGGCCAGCATCTGCTGCTCGCCGCCGGACAGATGCGCGGCGATCTGGCTGCTGCGCTCGGACAGGCGCGGAAACATCCCGAACACGGTGTCGGTGGTCCAGGGTGCGTGCTTGCTGCCGGGATCGGGCTTGCGGGCGGCGACCACCAGATTTTCGCGCACGGTCAGGCTTTTGAAAATGCGCCGGCCCTGCGGCACCAGCGCAACGCCGCGCGCCGCAATCATTTCCGGCGACAGGCCGCTCACGCGCTCGCCGAAAACCGACACTTCGCCGTGCCGTGGCGGCAGCAATCCCATGGTGACGTTCATGCAGGTCGATTTGCCGGCGCCGTTGCGGCCCAGCAGGCCGAGCATGCGCGCTTCGCCGAGTTCGAACGACACGTCGCCCAGGACGTGACTGTCGCCGTAGAAGGCGTCGATATGGCTGAGGCTGAGCGCGCTAGTGGCCAAGATAGACCTCCCGCGTGCGGGGATCGGCGACGACTTCGCTGCGATTGCCTTCGACAATCACTTCACCGAAATGCAGAAGCGTGATGCGCTCGGCGAATTCCAGCGCGACGTCCATGTTGTGTTCGATCATCACGATCGTGACGTCGCGCGGGATGGCCAGGAGTAATTTTTGCACGTCGCGGCGCTCGTCGATCGACAATCCGGCGAACGGCTCATCGAGCAACAGCACTTTCGGACTCTGGATCAATGCCATTGCAATCTCGACACGGCGGCGTTCGCCGTAGGAGGTCTGACCCAAGGGGCGGTTTGCAATATGGCCAAGGCCGACCCGTTCCAGCGCGGCCTGTGCATGCTCGACGAAATGGCCCTGCCGCTTGAGGTCGATGAGCGGGTTCCAGCGCGATGGCGACAGGCCCAGCAATGCCAGCGTCACGTTGTGCAGGATGGTATCGCGGGCAAACAACGTGATGATCTGGTAGGTACGAGCCATGCCGAGATGAGGGCGGCGGCGGCTCGGCACTTTGGTGATGTCTTGGCCGAACAGATGAATTGAGCCCGAATCCGGCGTGATTTCCCCGGTAATCAAATTGAACAACGTGGTCTTGCCCGCGCCATTAGGGCCGATGATCAATCGCCGTTCGCCCGGCTCGACATTGAGGTCGACACCGCGGGTCACGTGCAGGCCGCCGAAGGATTTGGTGAGCCCGGAAATCGTCAGCGCGGTCATGGCTTGGCCTCCGCACCGCCGCGTACCGCGCTAGCACCGCGCTTGCGCCACGCCAGGCGCCACAGCCGCGCGGTACCGGGCACCAGGCCTTCCGGCATCAGAATGACGATGGCGACGAAAATGGCGCCGAGCAGGAAATTCCAGCGCTCGATGAAGCCGCTCACCACGGTTTTGACCACCACCACCAGGCCCGCGCCGACGATCGGTCCGAGCAGTGTGCCGGGACCGCCGGCGATCACCATCAGCAGCACTTCGGCCGACGATGTCAGCGCGAGGGTCTGCGGGCTGATGAATTGCGTATAGTAGACGAACAAGATCGCTGACACCGATGTCAGCAGGCCGGACAGCAGACACGCGTAAAATCGGATAGCCCAGACGTGGTATCCAAGCGCGTTCATGCGGCGCGGTTGATCCCGGGTGCCCATCAGCGCGGCGCCAAACGGCGAACGTACAAACACCGTCATCGCCGTGAGCGACAGCAGAAATGTGATGAGTGTCGCGTAGTAGAATGTATTGGCGTCGGCGAGCGAATAGCCGAACGGTTCCGGTCGTGTCTTTAGGCTTAGACCGTTGTCGCCGCCGGTGAGGCTGATCCACCGATAGGCGAGTCCCCAAAGGATTTCGCCGAGCGCCAGCGTGATCATGATGAATCCGATCCCGGTCGAACGCAGCGACAGCGCGGCGAAGATCGCCATCGAAACCACACTGATCAACAGCGCGATGAGGATCGCAGCCGGATGGCCAAAACCGAGTTGCAACATGTAGCCGGTGGCATAGGCCGTCACGCCAAACAGTCCGGCATGGCCAAGCGAAACCAGCCCGGCGTAGCCCACCAGCACGTTCAGCCCAAGTGCAAAGATGGCATAGAACAGGATCTGGCTGGAAACGTTGATGTAGTAGATACCGGACACCCAGTAGGGAAGAGTGACAAGGGCCACGAACGCGATGCCGAGGGCGAGCAGGCGCGCGGTCATGGCACGTGCCTTCCGAATAATCCCTGCGGCCGCAGCAGCAGCACCAGCAACATCGGCAGGAATAGAACGAAATAGGCAAGTTCGGGCAGAAGCGCCTGGCCGAAATTGTAAATGAAGCCGACGATGATGCTGCCGACGAACGATCCGAGCAGGCTGCCGGTGCCTCCGAGGATCACCACCACCAGCGCCAACGGCAGCATGTCCTGATCGAGGCCGGGATAGACCGACAGGATCGGCCCGCCGATGATCCCGGCAAACGCCGCCAGCCCGGCGCCGAGCGCGAACACAATAGTGAACAGCTGCGACACGCGAATGCCGACCACGCGCGCCATGTCCGGGTCATCGACGCCGGCGCGGATCATGGCGCCCAGGCGCGTGCGATCGAGCAGGAGCCAAAGCGCGACCGCGAATATCATTGCGATCACGATGATCGCGACCCGATAGGCCGGGAACACCAGCGCGCCGAAGCGCACAAAGCCCTCCAGTTCGGGTGGGGTTGGAACCGAAATGGGATCGCCGCCCCAGATCATCAGGCAGAGATCGGCGGCCATGAACGACAGGCCGAGGGTCACCAACACTTGCGCCAGCTGGTCGCCGGGCATGCGGCGCAGAAGCAACCGTTCGGCCAGCGCGCCGAGCGCCGCGACCGTCAGCGTCGCCAGCACGGCCGCAAGCCAGAAATTCAGTTGAAATCCGTGGATGCCGATAACGAAGGTCACGCCGACATAGGCTCCCACCATGAAGAGAGAGCCGTGCGTCAAATTCGGGATGCGCATCAACCCGAAGATAAGGGAAAAGCCCGCCGACAGCAGGAACAGCAGCCCACCAAAAGTGATGCTGTTGACCGCCAGCACCAGCCAAAAATTCATGGTCGCCGTCGTCCCGCGCTCGCCGTGTCAGAAAATCGCGGGCGCCTGTGCGGCGCCCGCGTCGTTTCGTGCATCAGGATTTGAGCGGCGGGAAGTCGCGCGAATAGACTGGCTGTTCGAGGAACTTCTTCTCGTCGTAGGTCCAGAACTGGCTGACGTTCGTGTACGTCTTGATCGTTGTGTTCACGAGCTTGCCACCGACTTTCTCGCATTTACGGATGAACATGTTGCCAACCGCGTTGCCGAGGTGATCGAACTTGACCGGCCCACGTGGGGTATCGGCGAGCGAAACCGAACGCAGGGCTTTCATGAATTCGGCCTTGTCGTCGCTCTTTCCGCCGGATTTCTTCAACGCTTCGTCAATGACCATGCAGTTGATGTAGAGGCCGGCCGCGTAGAAGCCGGGATCCAGATTGAAGTTTTTCTGCATGCCTGCAACGAAGCGTTTGTTCGCCTCGGTCTGCGCGTCGAGGGTGTACGGGCACGAACTGATGAGCCCAATAGCTTCGTCGCCATAGCTGCGCAACAGCGCGTCGTCGCCGCCGGTCTGGCCGGTAACGACGGGGAACTTGAGGCCCGCGCTGGCGTATTGCTTCATGAACTTCAGCGGATTGCCGCCGGCGAAGCCCTGGCAGACGCCATCGCAATCTGCGATCTGCGCAAGATAGGGGGTGTAGTCCGGCGTGGCGAGCGGCGGCCACAGCTTCTTGAGGATCCTGCCGCCATTGTCTTCGAAGGTCTGCTGGAAGCCGCCCATCTGCTCATAGCCGAAGGCAAAGTCTTCGGTGATGGTGATCATCCGCTTGAGCTTCATTTCCTTCGCGGCATAGTCCGCCATCGGATGCATCGCCTGCGAAGAGCAAGCCGATGCGCGCAGGAAATACGGATTCGGACGACGCTGAGTCAGATCCTCGGCAGCTGCGAGGCTGAGGAGCGGCGTCTTCGCCTGCGCGATATAATCGGTGATCGCCAGCAACTCGAAGGCAGCGAGCGGTCCGACGATGGTGTCGACCTTGTCGCGCTCGACCAGTTCCTGGGCCTTCGTCTTGGCGCCGGCCGGGCTGCCGCCGGTATCAGCGGACACGAAATCCACTTTGCGGCCACCGAGGGTGTAATCCTTTTCCTTCAGGTATGTGATGACGCCTTGCTCCATCTGGATGCCGCCTTGTGCCAGCGGTCCGGTCTTGATGGTGAGCAGGCCGAGCTTGAACGGCGCCGCTTGCGCGATCGCGGGTGCCGGGAATTTGAAGGCCGCGGCCGCGACGCCGGCGGCCGTGCCGGCCATAAATTTACGACGGTTGACCTTGCGAGACATTCCGTTCCTCCCTTTACGCCCTTGCGGGGCTCATATTTTGACTGGCTATGGTCGCATTGTGTGCGGGCCGCCATGCCCCACCGGCGGACCAATTGCCCCTATCATCGGCCAAGCCGTTCCATGATGTAAAGCCCGGTTGCGTGCGGCCACCCGGCGCGCCCACCTGCGACAATGGGCAGCGCAACGACACAACCGCGGCTTGAGTTATTCGGGAATCAAATGCCGAGATAGCTGGATTTGATCTCGTCATTGGCACGCAATTCCTCAGGCTTGGCCGAATAGACCACCTGACCCTTGCTCATGACGTGCACGTAATCGACGAGCTTGAGGGCGAGATGCGCATTCTGCTCAACCAGCAGGATGGACAGGCCTTCTTTCTTGAGTGTGCCGATCGCTTCCCAAAGGCCCTGGATGATAATCGGCGCCAGGCCCTCCGACGGCTCATCCATGATCAGACAGTCAGGGTTTGTCATTAGCGCACGGCCGATGGCCAGCATCTGCTGTTCGCCGCCAGACAATGTTTTGGCGCGCTGATTGCGGCGCTCCTGCAAGCGGGGAAAAAGTTTGTAGACGCGTTGCAGATTCCAGCCATGCCGGTCGGGGCTGCGCTCGGCCACCAGCAGGTTTTCCTCAACGCCGAGCGTCGGAAAGACGCGCCGGCCCTGCGGCACCAGCCCCATGCCGCCGCGCACGGTTTCGAACGATGCCTGATGGGTAATGTCAGCGCCCTTGAACACGACCTTGCCGCGGCGCGGCGGGTTGAAGCCGACGATCGAATTCACCAGCGTCGACTTGCCGACTCCGTTGCGGCCGAGCAGTCCAAGGATCTGGCCTTGCTCGAGCTGCAGCGACAGGCCCTGCAGGACGTAGGCATCGCCGTAGTAAGTATGGATGTCCTGGACTTCGAGAATGGCCATGGCGTCAATCAGTCCCCAGGTAGATTTCCTGCACCCGGGCGCTCGAATGGATTTGCTGCGGCGTGCCGGATTCCAGAATCTCGCCGAAATGCAGAACTGAAATCTTCGAGGCGACGTCGAACACCACGTCCATGTCGTGCTCAATCAGAAGAATCGCGAGTTTCGGATCGAGCTTCATCAGAAATTCGGCCATCTCGGTGGATTCGCCCGACGACAGACCCGCGGCCGGTTCATCAAGTAGAAGGATCTTCGGATCGCTGGCGAGCCCCAACACGATCTCGAGCTGGCGTTGCTCGCCGTGCGAGAGGTTGCGGACTTCGGTGTCCTTGCGGTCTAGGAAGTTCGCCTGCTCGAGCAGATGATGAGCCTTGTCGTAGACGTCCTTGTATGAAGACAGGAAACGCCACATCACGAATTTCGATGGTCGCAGCCCTTTGATCGCGAGCAGCACATTGTCGAGCACGGTCAATTTCGGAAACAGGCTGGTGACCTGGAATGTGCGCGCCATGCCGAGCGCGGTGCGCCGGTGGCTGGGCCATGCGGTGACATCCTGACCGAAGAGCAGGACTTGTCCGGACGTCACCGGATAGATGCCGGTGATCAGATTGAATAACGTGGTCTTGCCGGCGCCATTCGGTCCGATGATGGCCTGGCGGTCGCCCGGCATGACGCGCAGCGTAACTTCCCGCGTGGCCTGCAAGCCGCCAAAGCTCTTGCAGAGTCCCTTGAGTTCGAGGGCAGGGACCTGACCGCCGTTTGTTTGAGTGTCAGTGCTCACGCGTAAATCCCATTCATTCATTAAAGTACCGGAGCCCATTGCTGGGCTCCGGCGCTCATCGCTTATTCGCAGTTCTTGCAGGGCGGGTAGTCGCGGTCATAGACCGGATGCGCCAGGAACTTCTCCTTACCCTCGGTCCAGAACTGGCTGACCTTCGGGTATGTCTTGATCACGGTGTTCCAGAGCTCGTCCTTGTCGTAGCCGAACATCTTCTTCTTCTCGACCTTCTTGATGTAGACGTTCTCGATCGGGTTACGCATGTCGTCGAGTTCGACCGGACCGCGCGGCGCATCGAGCTTGATGCTCGCCATGATCTTGATGAACTCTTCCGGCCCCGGATACTTGCCGCCCGCCTTGGCAATGGCCTTATCCAGCCACATCGCGGTGGTGTAGTTGTTTTCCGAGTAATAGCCCGGCACCTTGCCGAACTTGGCGCGATAGGCCTTCACGAAGGCCTGGTTCGCCGGCGTGTCGATTGCCGCGCTGTAGTGCAACGCGGAGACGTCGCCGATCACTTCGTCGCCCATGAACGGCAGCACGAACTCGTCGTAGCTCACGCCGCTGCCGAGGATCTTCGTCTTGATGCCGGCCGAGCGCAGTTGCTTGGGAAACTGCAACGCCATCGGGCCGACCATCGTGGTGAAGATGCCGTCGGCATCCGCCTTGAAGGTCGGGATATAGGGCCCGAAGTCCTTGGTGCCGAGCGGTGGCCAGATCTTCTGGATCACCTTGCCGCCGCAGGCTTCAAAGGCGGACTGGAAGCCGCCGGCCGTTTCATAGCCGAAGGCATAGTCGGCCGCGATCACGATGACTTTCTTAAAACCGTTATCGCAAGCCCATTGCCCGAGCGGATGATGCGGCAGCGACGAAGTCCAGCTGGTCCGCATGAAATACGGATACTTGCTGAGCTGCCGCTGCGTGAGGTCGTCGGCCGAGGAGACCGACGAGATATAGAGTGTCTTCTCCTGGGTCGAGATCGGCGCCAGCGCGTAGCCGCTTGAGGCGAGCAGGCCGCCGATGAACATATGCACCTTGTCCTGCAGGATCAGCTTCTTCGCCTTGGTGACGCCGGCATCGGGCTTGCCCTGGTCGTCCTCGACGATGAACTTCACGTCCATGCCGCCGAGCTTGCCGCCGTGTTCATCCAGGTAAAGCTGGAAGCCGTCGACCATGTCCTTGCCGACCTGGGCAAAGATGCCGGTCACCGGCGAGATGTAACCGATGCGCAGCTCCTCGGCGCTGGCCGGGGCGCTTGTCCCAAGCGCGAGGGCGAGACAACTGCCCAGCAATAGTTTTTGCAGCCTGTTTGTCATTCGACATTCCTCCCTTGTTGCCATGACCTTCCTTTTGCAGTTCAGGAAGGCTTGGTCGCGAGTTTCTTCAGTTCTTCATCCTTGCTTTCAGGTTTAAGGCGCTGCCCGAAGCGGGACAGAATCCCCATCAGGCCCATCGGCAAATACAGGATCGTGAGGACGTAAACACCGCCGAGCACATACTGCCACCACGGCACCAGCGTGCTGAGATATTCACGCAAGCCGAACACGATCGCCGTCCCGATCGCTGCCCCGACCAGCGTACCCGAACCGCCAAGCACCACCATGAGCAGGGAATCCACCGATGTGGTGAGCACGACGGTTTCCGGGCTGACGTGCCCGTTGGTGTGGGCCCACAGCACGCCGGCGAGGCCGCCGAAGCCGCCCGCGATGATGAAGGCGATATATTTGTGCAGCCACGTGTTGTAGCCCAGGATCTGCATGCGCAATTCGCGTTCGCGAATGCCGGCGAGGCTCTGTCCGAACGGCGAGCGCACCAGCACGTACATCAGCGCCATCGAGACCGCGAAGAAGGCGAACACGAGATAGAAGAAGGTCACTTCGTTGCCGAGGTCGAGCCCGAAATTCGGCCGGCCGTTGAGGTTGATGCCGTTGTCGCCGCCGGTGAGCGAATTCCAGCGATAGGCAAGCCCCCAGACGCACTGGCCGAGCGCGAGCGTGATCATCAGGAAGTAGACACCGCCGGCGCGGATGGCGAACAGCCCGAACACCGCGGCGAGCGCCGCGCCGAGCAGCATGCCGAGCAGGACGACAATCCAGAAATCCCAGCCGAGACCGAAGTGGACCTTGGTCGCCAGCACGGCGGTCAGGTAGGCGCCGACCCCGAAATAGGCGGCCTGGCCCATCGACGAAAGTCCCGTGTAGCCGAGCAGGAGGTCGACACTCATCGCCAGGATTGCGAAGGCCATCGCTCGCGTTGCCAGCAGGACGACGAACGAACCGGAGTGCGGAACGATAAACGCCAGTGCAGCCAGGCAGGCGACGACAATCAGGATCTTGAGTTTCTGGTTTGCCATTGGCCGCGCTCAGTCCCGTCCGAACAGGCCGGTCGGCTTGATCGCGAGGATCAGAACCATCGGCGCGTAAAGGGTAAAATAGGAGACTTCCGGAAAAAGAGCCTTGCCGAAATTATCGGCGAGGCCGACGGCGAGCGCGCCGATCGCCGCGCCGCCGAGTGAGCCCATGCCGCCGATGATGACGACAGCAAAGGCGAGCGGCAGCATCTCGAAATCAAGGCCCGGATAGATGCCGAGGAACGCGCCGCCGATCACGCCGCCGAGCGCGGCGAGGAAAGCGCCAAGCGCGAAGATGAACATGGAAATGCGATTGGTATCGATGCCGACGCCGCGCGCCATCTGGGCGTCGTCGACGGTGGCACGCACGGCCGCGCCCATGCGGGTCTTTTCCATCACCAGCCACAGCAGGATGCCGAAGGCGAGCGCCATGCCGATCATGAACACGCGATAGAGCGGCAGGTAGATGCCGCCGACGACGATGCTTTGCGTGAGAGCGGCCGGCGGGTTGATGTCCATATTGTTGCCGCCCCAGATGTCGAGTGCGGCCTGCTGGAACAGGAAAGCGAAGCCGACAGTGAGCAGCACCTGCCGTAACACATCGCTTTCGATCGGAATTGCCGAAATTCGCCTCAGCAGGAAGTAGACCGGAACGGCAATGATCGCTGCGACCAACGCTAACTGAATAATGCTGCCAAGAGATCCGGGGATTATCTGAGGAATTATTCTGCCGATCATCAGCCGAAATACGAGCGCGATCCCGAAGGCGATCAATGCGTCGCGTACGCGCGCGAGGGCGCCTCCCGACGTTAAGAACAAACGTTCCATTACGATGCCGAGGGCGGCGATCGCCAGCGCGGCGACCGGCAGCGATAATGCCCATGAGCCGGTCACATGAATGACCGACAGTGCGACATAGCCACCCAGAAGAAAATAAGAGCCATGCGACAGGTTGACGATGCGCATGACTCCGAAAATCAGAGACAGCCCACTGCCCACAAGAAACAACAGCGCGCCATAGGACACGCCGTTGAACGCCTGGACCACCCAGAATTGCGTACCCATTTCCCCCCTGATCCTTCTGTTACGTCGAAGGTTGCTTGAAGCTTACCTTAGGTTTGATGGGAAAGAACACCCCAAATGGCCGCAGTCGGTCATTTGTAAGGTTGCGCTGGCCGACATTCGCAGTCATTGCGCGACTAGCGTTTACCTGCTCGCTTTTTTGACGGAATGATCGGCAACAGCAAATAAGGCGTCTTGCCGCGTCCAAAATGCAGGCTCGTCGTGGCGCCAAAAATGGCGGGTGGGCGATCGCGCGGGTCGTCGTGCAGGAACGGGCCACATCCCTTCAGCTCATTCTTGAAGTTAGACAGCTTGCCGCCGCTGGCCCCGCCATATTCATAATCTTTGCCGCGGATCGAGAGCCCGACTCGATAGCCGGCGGGCACCACGATCGAACTCGGCCAGATTTCGATGTCGAGTTCCACCGTCTCGCCCTTCTTGAGCGGCTGCTTCTGGTCGTGCGTGTGATAGGGGCGGTAGGGCTTCGACAGCTTCTTATCGAGCTTGCGGTGCGATGCGCGCAGCCATCCTTGCGCGATCGGCGTGTGCGGATCGATCGCGCCCTGGAAAACGATCTCCTTGAGGTCGCCGGTGAGGACCCGCAACACGATGAAGAAATCGGCATCGGCGGTCGACGATGAGGCGAACAGTTTCAGCGCCGACGGCCCAGTGATTTCGGTTTCCTGCGCGAGCGGCGGCGTGAGGAATGTGAGACCGTCACCCATCGACGCAAACTTGAGTTGTGCCACGCCGGACGGTTTCTTGGTCGTCAATGTCATTGCAGCGGGGTCAAGATAGAACTTGGTCCACCGCGTGCGCTTGAGCGGCCATTCGTTCTCGGCGCGCGGCACGAACTTGTCGATGTGCCGCACCTGAAGCAGCACTTTCGGCTGCTTGGCCCAACCGGCTTTCTTGCCGTGCAGGAAATGGTCGAAGAAGCGCAGCTGCTGTTCGCGGCCGTAATCGGTGTAGAAATGTGTCCAGTGCTCGATCCCGTGCGCTTCCAGCCATTTGTGCTTGGAGGCGGCGCGCCCGAAGCCCTCGAAATTACCGCGTGGATGGAGGCCCTGTCCGCCCCAATTGGCGGCCGAGAACAGCGGCGTGATGACCTTGTCCCATTTCGGCGAACGCGCCTTGTGGTAGTCGTCGTCCATCGGATGCGCGGCAATCTCTGCGCCGAAGTCGGCGCGATTTCTGGCGAGCTCGGCGTCCGACAATGTTTCCGGTCCGCACACGAGATCATTGTGCACGCGGCTGCGCTTGCCCTTTTCGCCGGCGCCGTATTGCACGGTCTTGACCTGCATGTCGTACCAGTTCTCCCAGAACGTGGAGAGAATGCCGCCATGATGCGTCATGTCGCGGTACCAGTCGGCGGCGCCTTCCCAGATGCACATCGCGGCAAGATGCGGCGGCTGGAGCGAAGCCACATGCCACTGGTTGATGCCGTAATAGGAAATCCCGTTGAGGCCGACTTTGCCGTTCGACCAGGGCTGTACGCCCGCCCATTCGATACTGTTGTAGAAGTCCTTGGTTTCGCGCGGCGAGAAATGATCGATGAAACCGGGCGAGCATCCGGTCCCGCGGGAGTCGACCCGCACGCAGACGTAATCGTGCGGCACCCACTTCTCCGGGTCGACGACTTCCCAGCTCTGGTAGAGGTTGCTGGATCCGGCCGTGACGTCTGGATGCTTTTCGGTCATGCGCTGCCACGCGCTCGGATAGCCGTCCTGGAAGGCGAGACTCTTGGCGTAGGGCCCGTAGCTGAGGATGACGGGATATTGCCCCTCTTTCACCGGGCGAAAGACGTCGGCGCGCAGCACCAGTCCGTCATCCATGGTGATCGGGACGTCCCAATCGATCCGCATGCCGTCGCGGATCTCTGTCCGCTGCTGCAATGACGTCATCACGCTCTCCACATCACTCTTTGTTTGGCTGAAGGCTACAGAAGCGCGGACGCGATGCAAGATGGTGCGATGGCGAAATCAATCTGTCATGGCCGGGCTTGTCCCGGCCATCTCGCTTAGGCTGGCACATTACCCTCCTAAGCGAGGTCACCGGGACAAGCCCGGTGACGACAACCTGAAAGTTATTTCGCGCGCCGGCGCCGCCTGACCTTCGCCATCTTTTCCAGCACCGCGCAGACGGCGGCGGTGTCCTTGGCGCCAAGCCCGCTTTTCATTGCCTTGATGTAGACGCCCTTGGTGGCGTTGAAGATCGGCGTCGGCACGCGGATCTTGCGTGCATAGTCGCCGATCACCTGCATATCCTTGTCCCACACAGAAATTTTCATGGTGACGTCGTCGTAGCGGCCCTTCGCCATCATCGGTGCGCGCAATTCGAACACGCGTGAATTGCCGGCGCCTGCGGTGATGAGATCGACGATCATGCGCGGGTCGAGGCCGGCCTTCATGCCGAGCACCATGGCTTCGGCGGACGCAACGTTGTTGATCGCCACCAGAAGGTTGGCGACATATTTCATGCGGCTGCCATTGCCGAATGCGCCGACATTGAAAACGTGCCGGCCGAAGGAGGTCAGGATTTTGCCCAGCCGGGAAATCACTTTCTTGTCGCCGCTGGCATAGAACACCAGGTCGCGGTTCTTGGCCTGCGCGCCGGTGCCGCTGACGGGGCAATCGATCATCACATGTCCGGCTTTTTGCAGGATCTTGGCGGACTTTTCCTTATCTGAAATTGCAAAGGTGCTCATTTCCACCAGCACTTTGCGCTTGAGCTTGGCGGCGCCGATCTTGCGGACGGTGTCGGTGAGCGCTTGCGGCTTGGGCAGGCTGGTGAGGATTGTTGGCGCAGCGGCCGCAACCTCGGCAGCGTTATCCACGATCTCGACGCCGGCGCGCCGGGCTTCGCGTCGCCGCGCGGGGTTCGTATCGAAACCGACCACGTGCCAGCCGGCTGCTGCCAGGTTCTTTGCGAACGCGCCACCCATGATGCCGAGACCGATCACACCGACCGTGCCTTTGCTGCGTCTCACTGCCATTCACGTCTCCCTGATGCGGAATCGCATCATTCCTGTCCCGCCCCCGTCTTATGCGTTGAGTGCTGGACTGTCGAGTGGCCCGCGCGGGCGAGGCGGCTTTCAAGAGCCGTCCTGATCGCCTATCGTCAGCCGCAAAAGCATTGCAGGGAGGACGTATGCGGATTGGTATTGCAGGTCTCGGTGTCATGGGCGCGGCGGTTGCGGCGCGGCTGATGGAAGTTGGCCACGAAGTGACGGTTTGGAACCGCACGCCCGGAAAGACCAAGGCGCTGGCGGACGCAGGCGCGAAAGTGGCGTCGACCCCCGCAGAGCTTGCCAGCGCGGTCGAAGCCACGATTACGATGCTCACCGATGCTGCCGCGATCGATGCGGTCTACAATGGCCCGAACGGTCTTTTATCCGGCGATGTGAGAGGCAAGCTGCTCATCGAGATGAGCACAGTGCCGCCGAAAGTGCCGCTGGCGCTTGCGCCGAAAGTACGCGCCAAAGGCGCGGCTATGGTCGAGTGCCCGGTCGGTGGTTCGACCGCGCCGGCGCGCCAGGGCAAGTTGCTGGGTCTGATGGGTGCGGAGCCGGCGGACGCCGAGCGCGCCAAGCCGATCCTCAATCAACTCTGCCGGCGACTCGAACATTGCGGACCGGTTGGCACCGGCGCGTCGATGAAGCTCGCAATCAATTTGCCGCTGATGGTGGCGTGGCAAGCCTATGGCGAAGCGTTTGCCATCGCGCGGAGCGTGGGCTGGGAGCCCAAGCGCCTGCTTGATCTCTTCGTCGACACCAATGGCGCCAATCCGGCGCTGAAAAATCGCGCCGATATGATTGTCACCATGTTCGAGGGCCGCGACCCGGGGCCGACCACGTTCAGCATCGCGAACGGCGTGAAAGACCTGCGCACGATGGTCGAAACCGGCGAATCCAATGGCGCCGACATGCTCGTTACGAAGGCCGCGTTGTCGGGCTTCGAGGATGCGACCAAGCACGGTTTTGGCGGCGGCGATGGCTCACGCATGTCGGTCTATTGGGCGAGCCGGAAGAAGCAGGGCGCATAATCCCGAAAAGTGGGAACCGGTTTTCGGAAATGATTATGCGCAAAGAAAAATGAGGAGTTCAGAAATGTCCGTAACGCTTGTTCAAGCATCCACCATTGTTGATGTGGCGTTGAAGAAGGCGCGGGAACTCAAGCAAATGCCGCAGACTTTGGTGGTGCTCGACACCGGCGGTCATGTCGTTTGCGCCAAGCGCGAAGACGGCTCGGGAATTATCCGTTTCGAGATTGCCGTCGGCAAAGCCTACGGCGCGCTCGGCATGGGCTGGGGCTCGCGTACCATGATGGAGCGCGCTGCACAGAATCCGAATTTTCTGACCGCCATTGCCGCGGCCAGCGGCGGACGGCTGGTGCCCAATCCGGGCGGCGTACTGATCCGCGATGCCGGCAACCAGATCATCGGCGCGCTGGGCATTTCCGGCGACACCGCCGACAATGACGAGATCATCGCGGTCGCCGGCATTGAAGCGGCGGGACTGAAGG
>Ga0265325_10000473_pt1 | contig 29138 bp, 23 predicted proteins | sample 41420metaG_FD_202090 | JGI IMG/M metagenome (GOLD analysis project Ga0265325, IMG submission 202090) | Rhizosphere microbial communities from Carex aquatilis grown in University of Washington, Seatle, WA, United States - 4-14-20 metaG | ecosystem: Host-associated > Plants > Roots > Rhizosphere... | reverse complement strand
GTCGGCAATCAACAACGTGGCCGTCACTGAAGCCCGCGCAGAACACGTCTGGTTGCGACCGAACGAACAGACCGCCGTTCACGTGACGGTTCATAACGGTGGTCCGTTCAGCACCGAAGAACTGTCGGTCGTGTTACGTCTGGCCTCCGGCGAGCGGAAACTCGAACTTCGCGAGCTGGTCAAGATCGAGCCGGGCGCCGATGAGTCGCTTCGCTTCGACCTCCCGCCGCTGACGGAGGGCGAGTGGCAAGGCAAGGTGGTTGTCGAGGCCGACGACGACTTGCCGCTCGACAACGAGCGTTTTGTCGCGATCCTCGCCTCGAAGCCTTACCAGGTGCTCCTGGTCGACGGTCGTTCGGCCACTTCAGCCTGGCTGGCGGCGACCTATTTCCTCGAGACCTCGCTGCGGCTGGCGCCGCCGGGCGAACTGGACTCTGCCATCTCGTTCGAGCCGCGGCGCGTCAGCGTGGACGACCTCCCCGGGAACCTCGAACGATTCGACGTCGTCGTGTTGGCCGACGTCGGCGAGTTGTCGCGGCGCGACGCCGACCGGCTTGGCAAATTCGTCGAAAGCGGCGGAGCACTGCTGGCGTTTGGCGGAGAAAACGTCGTGCCCGAACGGACCACGAACCTCGAAGCCGCCGGATTGACTCCAGGCAAAATCACCGGCGTCGACGCCGCCCGTGAGCTTCCGCTGCGTTTGCAGTCGTGGGACGTCAAGCACCCGATATTCGCAGCTTTCAGCGATCCGCAACTGGGCGATTTGCGCCGCCTGGCGTTTTCGGCATGCACCGCGATCACCCCGGCAGCCGACGCCGACGTGCTGGCGTCGTTCCGCGACGGCAAGCCGGCGCTCGTCGAACGTCGACGCGGCAAGGGGACGATCGTCTGGTTTACTTCGTGTTGCGATCGTGAGTGGAGCGATTGGCCACGCAGCCGGCTCTACCTGCCGCTGGTGTACCAGTTGCTCGGCTATCAGACAGGGCTTTCGGCGGGTGGTCGCGTGCGGCAGGCCGTGTTGGAAGGGGCGGTCGAGTTGGTCACCGATGCCCAGCCCGGCATCGTGGCGGGTGAGGGTTACTCGCTGGTCGTCAACACCAGCCCGCGCGAGGCTGAAACCGATCGCTCGACGAGCGATGAGTTCGTCGCTCGTTTCGGACTCAAGCTGGCCGAAGATGAGTTGACGCAAGCCACGCCTGTGCAGGCTCAGGCCGCGTTGGGAACGGAAATGATCGACAGTGAAGTCTGGCACTGGGTCGCCCTGATGGTACTGGCCGCGCTGGTGATGGAAGGATTGGTCGCCAACAGGACGGCGGCGTGAGGAGGTGATGGGGTGAGGAGATGAGGAGGTGAGGAGAGGTGATGGGGGGAAAAGGAGAAGAGGCAATGAGCCCGACCAACTAGCGACTGAGCACTGACAACGGACGACGGACCACCGACAACCGACTACGGACCAAGAACCATGTCCCAAGCAGAAACCCATACGAGCTTCGTTCGACGCTTCGATCGAATCTGGCACCAGGCACGCCGCGTGCAATTGTGGCAGGCCGTGTGCTGGGCGGTATTGACGGCGCTGGCGGGTATTGCCCTCTTGACGGCCGTCGATTACGGCCTTGAATTGTCGCGAGCCTGGCGGCTGGCGGCTGCCGTTGCGATCGCGGCGACGTCGCTGGCGGTGGCCTTGGGCCTGGCCATGCGCTCCGTGCGGCAATGGCAGCGTAACGCGACGGCCAGCGCCATCGAACAAGTCTTTCCACAACTCGGCCAGCGGATTCGGACCACCGTGCAGTACGGCGACCTGTCGCGCAACGAGATCCAGGCCTCCGGCGTGACCACCACGCTGGTGGCGGCACTGGAAGACGACACGCTCCGCCGCGCCCAGCCGCTACCGCTCGACGCGGTCGTTCCTTGGAAGTCGCTGGCGCTGGTGTCTCTGTTGGCGGCCGCAGTCGGCCTGCTGCTTGCCGGCGCTTCGGCCTTCGACTGGCAGTGGCGTACCGCCGCGCAGCGCGCATTGCTGGGCGACGAGCCGTATACGAAGCTGACGGTTACGCCGGGCAACGCCGCCGTACGAGAAGGCGAGTCGCTGGACGTCGAGGTCACCGTCGAGGGCCGGATCGGCGACGAGATTTCGTTCCGCACGCGCCGTTTGGACGAAGATGAGGGTGAGTGGAGCGAAGAGTTGCTCGCGACCTCCGATGGCACCAGCGCCGGCGACCGCCGGGTGGTTTTCGAAATGCCGCTCGATCGGCTGCGCCATCCTTTGGAATACCGCGTTGCCGCCGGTTCGGCCGAGAGCGAAACGTACCGCGTCGACGTGCTGTACCCGCTCAAGATGGTCAGCATCCAGGCTGCGATTCAGCCGCCGGCTTATACCGGGCTGAGCGAATCGGTCGTCAATACAGGCGATGTGACGGCGCTGGTCGGTTCCCAGGTGAGACTGACGGTCGAGCTCGACCGGGCGCCATCGGCCGCCTGGGTCGAGGTGCAAGACGTCGCACGCCGCTCGAGGCAAGCGCCGCCGGATGCCGATCGCACACCGCTGGTCATCGAAGGTACACACCTCTCGACCGTGTTCGAAGTCACGTCCGACAAGACCTATTCCATCGTGGCCGAGGCGCCGGACGGAATGCAACTGCCGGATAACAAGCACCGAATTCGGGCACGACAAGACGAGCCGCCGCAGGTCTGGTTCGAAAACCCACCCGAAGCCCTGGAGGTCCATACGCTCGCCGAAATCCTGATGCGAATCCGCACCAGCGACGACTTCGGCCTCTCGCGGGCGGGAATCGTGTTCGAAATCAACAACGATCCCGAGTACGCGCTATTGGATGAGAATTTTCTCGGCGACGCTGAGCCTGGCCAGGCCGAAATGGAGAGTTCCCACACGCTATCGGATGGCGATTTGCAAACCGCCGCCGAGGAGCTGCAAGCGACAGGCAGGCTTTCGCCGCAGACACGCGCTACGCTGGAAAAGGTCCTGCCGTTGGAGCATTTCGCGCTCGCCCAGCAAGACAGCGTGATGTACTACGCCTTTGCCGAGGACATCCGTCCCGGTTCGCCGCAGCGCACCGAGACCGAGCTGCGATTCATCGACATCCGGCCCTTCCGCCGGCAGTATCGCTTGATCGACCCGCAGGACGCCGCGGGGGGGATGAACCAGGGCCCACAGCTCAAGAGCCTCGAGGAGCTGATCGCCCGGCAGCGGCACGCGCTGAACCGGTCGGTCCGCTTGTCGCGAGTGTTCGAGCACACGGGCCAGGCCGATCTGCTGGCCGTCGATTCGCTCACCAAATTCGAGGCGGAGTTGGCCAAGTCGACGCGCGAGTTGGCCGAGGGGCTGTTGGCGCGAGGCATCGACGAGACGGAACTGCTCTACCAGGCTGAATCGTCGATGCTCGCCGCCACCGATTCGCTGTCGGCCGGCAAGTACGACACGGCCGCCTTGCAAATGCGCGACGCCTTGAAGGAACTGATCGAAGGACGCGACAAGCTGCGGATTTTCATCCTCAAGAACCCGAATCGGACGCAATTGGCGCAGCTCAGGCAATTCGACCGTATGCAGCAACAGAAGCTCCGTCGGCCGAAGAACGATGAGGAAGAGGCGAAAGAGATTGCCAAACGACTCGAGGAGCTTGCCGAAAGCGAGGAATTTGTTTACGCCTCATTGGCGGGAATCATCGATCCCGACGCGCCGCCAACCGATACCAAGGCACAAACCGCCGGCGATTCGAATGGCACGGGAAAGCCCGAACAGCCGTCCGAAGCCGACCCCCAGGCTGGTCGACCTGATGACGATTCGGAAAAGGGGGACAAGGCGGTTGCAGGGGCCACGGCGCAAGAGCTACAAGACCGCCAGCTCGACGCGGCACTCGAGGCTCGCGACGTAGAAAAGGCGCTGGAAAAGATGAAGAACGTCACCGACCTGGCGAAAGAACGCATCGCCGCGGCGGCCAAGTCGGCCGAAGAAGCCGCGGAGGCACTGGGCCGCGGGGAAAATCAAACCGCGCAGGCCGCGGCCGGCGATGCCAAGGCGAAGTTTCGCGAACTGACCGAGCAAGTCAAGGCGCTCTTGGCCAAGGAGCAAGCCGACCGGATCGCAGCCGCTCAGCAAATGGCGGCCGATTTGGCACGCCGTCAACAGGAATTCAACGACCGATTGGCCGATGCCGACATGCCGGGCGCCGCTGAAGGAACCAAAGAAAATGAAGACGGCAAACAGCCGACCTCAGGCATGGCCGCCGAAGCCCAACGGATCGCCGACAAAGCCCAAACGCTGAACGACGTGCTCGGCGCCGCGGCGAAGGCCGATACCGCGGAAGACCAGGCCTCAGCCAAGAAGGTCGAGGATCTGATGGGTTCGCTCGACTTGAAGGCCCTCGCCCAGCGTTTGGCCAACTTGCCCGAACAGGTGAACGATGGCAAGCTGGAAGACGCACGCAACGCCGCCGGCGACGGCGCCGAGCGGATGGAGGCGGCCGCGGAACAATTGGCCGTCTTGCGCCGGGCGATCGTGGCCCCGCAAGTGGATGAGTTGGCCAGGCTCGAAAGCGAAGTAGCCGCCTTGGATGACCGTTTGGACCGACTCGATACCGACCAGCGCGTGACGGGCTGGCACCTCGACGCTGACGATCTGCTCGAACGGCTCGATCAGGCCGGGATCGATGAAAAGCTGCGAGATGAATTTGTCGATGAAATGCGCCAGGCCGGCTGGGGGCCAGAGGTCCGCCGCCAGCGCTGGCAATGGGTACAAATCGAAGGGGGTTACTACTCGGCCCCCGCCAGCTACCGGCGGCTGATGTCGCGGTTGGCGATCTCGCTGCGCACGCGGATGCAAGAGCTGATGCTCGGCGACCTCAGTGCCAGCGGCGACGAACCAATCCCGCCACAGTACCTGGACCTCGTCGACCGCTATTACCAGGTACTGGCCGCGGAAAAAGAAGACCGCGGACGAGCGGCCGTTCCCAAGTTAAAGGATCCGCCGCGGAAGGATGAGAGATGAGGAAAAGATGGGAGAGAGTTTTCGGGCGAGCGGGGGGCGTTAGCCCCCTGTTTGCGCTGCGTTGCGTTAAAGTGGTGGCTGGAGGCAGAGCGTCAGCGATGCCCCGGCCGGTGGCCGCGTGAAGTATAGAAGGCGAGCCGACCCCGGGGAACCCGCGAAGTGGGTCGGCGGGTACCCCGGCGTTAGCCCCCTGTTTGCGCTGCGTAAAGGTCCGTGAATGACTCATTCACGGCCGCGTGACGTTTAAGGACGGTGCGAAGTGCATCATGCGAAATTTGAAATGATGGTTCTCACATTGTGCCTGTCGGTGATGGCCTTACTCGCCTCCGCTCAGGAGCCCGAGCCCGCCACCGAAAAGGGCCCAGCGCCCGATCCCCTACGCGAGGCTTACCGAACGGACGCCGAGGCCTACCTCTTTTTCCACGATCCCAACCGCAAGCAGTCACTCACGCTGGTCGAGAAACCGATCATGCGCTGGGCCAACGACGACGATTGGTCGGGCGACGTCTTCGCCTGGACGCACGACGGACGTCCCGAGGTACTCGGCTGCATCCTCTCGGGCCCGGGAGCCGCCGGGCAACGTTACGTTTACCACGAGTTTCATCTGCTTGCCGAGCGGCCTATCGCCGCGACCGACTTGCAGACCAATCGGCGTTGGGAACCGATCGATGGTTTGGCGGTTGAGCCGGTTGCCGATGCGCCGGAGCCAGCCACGACGGCGCCTGCCAGGCTGGCGCAAATGCGGCGCCTTACCCGCGACTTTACGGCCCACATGCAGGCTGATGGTGTTTGGGAACTCCGGCTCCTGCCACAGCCGCTGATTCGCTATGGTAAGGAGGGGAGCGAGGTCATCGACGGCGCTTTGTTTGCCTACGTCTGGACCAAAGGGACCGACCCAGAAGTAATCCTGCTGCTGGAGTGCCGTCGTAACGCTACGGGCCTGGCGTGGCACTTCGCGCCGGTTCGCTTTTCGAATCGCGAAGTCTGGTTGAAACATCACGAACGGGAGGTGTGGCGAGTCGACAGCCACCAGGAGCCGCAGGGAAACCAGACGACGCAGCCGTACACAACCGCGTTCGCGCGCTCGATTCACCAACCCGAGGCCAAGGAGTGACGGCGAGGGATGAGGGATGAAGGATGAGGAGAAGATGGGAGAGAGTTCCAAGGCGAGCCGACTCGCTCTGCGGGTACCCCGGCGTTAGCCCCCTGTTTGCGCTGCGTTGTGTAAGGTGGCGGCTGGTGCCAAAGCTGTAAGCGATGGCCCTACTGGTTAGCGGCCGGGGCATCGCTTAGGTCTGCTCCAGCCACCGTGAAAAATAAATTGACATATTTACATGCCCATACTTTTCGCCAACTCTCAGACTGAGTTTCTGCCGCCTCTCTCGCGCGGCACGGCGGCGGTCGTGATCGTTGCCACGCTGCTGGCGGTGCTCTTGCTGTGTAAGCTACTCAGTCCGGCCAACGCGGTGTCACGAAATTGGGGCCTGTGGGTGCTTCGTGGGACCATATTGTCGATCGTGATCGGAGTGCTGGCGAACCCGGTGCGCATCGACGAGTCGCCGGGCCCTGTGCAGCGGCCCGAGATGTTCTACCTGCTCGACACTTCAGCCAGCATGCAAATGGGAAGCCCGGTTTCGCGCTGGGACGAGTCACTGGGCCTGATCGGTCGGGCACGGGAACTTGCACCCGCTTCCCCGGCGCTGCCCAAGGCGTTCCGCTTTGGCCAACGGTTGGCGGCGATTCGCGAGTTGCCCCAACTCGGTACCGCGCTCGAAACGGCCACGGATGGAGACGAGGCCGCAAGTCAGCAGAGGCCGGGTCAACTGGGGCTAGCGCCGACCGACGGCGATACGCGCCTGCTGGCGGCACTACGACAGATATCCAGTCGCTTCGGCCGCGTGCCCCCCTTGGGGATCGTGGTCTTTTCCGACGGCCGGGCACATGACGAGGCCGGACTCGAGGGGCTCGCGGCCGAATTCGCCAGGCTCAAGACACCGATCCACGTCGTTCCAGTGGGCGATGTCACCAAAGGGGGCGACGTGGCCGTGGCGGCCGTGGTCGCTCCGCCCCGAGCACGCAAGTTTACTGAAGTGGAAGTTCAAGTCTTCCTCCGCAGCTTCGGCTTCGACGGCAAGCGGTGTGAAGTGCAGTTGCTCGAAGTCGGCGCAGGCGACCGCGCCGATCGCCAGCTTGCGCCGCCGCTGGCGATCACGTTGCAGTCGGGCTTCCAATCGGTAAGCCTATCGTTTCGCACCGACCTTTCGACCCACAAGCTGCGCGTCGCGGTGCCGCCCTTGGCCGGCGAGATTTCCGACCGGAACAACCGCCTCGAAACGGAAATGGCCATCGACCGCACCAAGCTCCGCGTGCTCTACGTCGAAGGCAGCTCGCAGCCGGTCACAACCACCGTTGTGGGCACTCGCAACCAGATTCACGGGCCATTTTCCGATTTCAAGCAGGCGCTGATCGACGACGAGGACATCGAATGCGTGGTGCTCGCCCGGCAGGGCGGACTTGGCCGGTTGCTGCGGGTGGCCGACCAGGGGCAGTCTGACGGCGTCCACGGCTTTCCCTCGACGGTTGCCGAGCTGGCCGCATTCGACGCGATCGTGCTCTCGAATGTGGCGGCCGAGGCATTCACCGACGAGCAGCTTGCCTGGATCGAGCCTTGGATCGGTCAACGCGGCGGCGGACTATGTATGATCGGCGGCGAAAACGCGTTCGCCTCCGGAGGCTGGAGCGAGACACCGCTGGCGGCCATGCTGCCCGTCGAGATGCTGCCCGCAGGCCTCGATTGGGCGCCGGGCGAGATGGTGCGGCTCGCGCCGGAACTGCCGCCCACACCGCACGCGATTTGGAGCCTGGTGGCCGACGCGAAACAAAACCGTCAAATCGTCGGCTCGATTCCGGCCGTCTCCGGTTTCAACCGCTGGGCCGGCGCGCGACCGAACCTGACGACCGTTTTGGCGACGGCCGAGGTGGCCGGCGCGCCGTTCGAGCCACGCAACGAGGCGTCGTCGACCATCGGTGGCGCGTTTTCAACGGCCGTGCAGGGACTGCTCGGCCAGGTCGCCACGGACGGGGCGCGCGCCCAACCGCGGCCTTCCGGCACGCTGCCGGCGATCGTCGCTGGTCGCTATGGGCGAGGGCGGACGGCGGCGCTGGCTTTCCCAATCACCTCTCCCTATGCCGACGACCTGGCGCAGCGTTGGGGGCAGGGGGACAATCGCTACTATGCCAAGCTCTGCCGAAACCTCGTCTACTGGCTGACCGAAAATTCGGCCATTGGCCGTCGGCGACTTGTGGCGTCGGCCGACAAGCGTTTTTACCGGCCCGGCGAGACGATTTCGATTTCCGCGGCAACCTACGACGAGAGCGCCTCGCCGACGAAGAACTACCGAGTGGTGGCCATGGTCGAGCCGCACGTGGGGCCTGGCGAGCCGGAGCCGGAGTCGTCGCCTTTGCGCTGGCCCAGCGGCATGCCGCGCACCAGCGGCGAGGAAGAACCTTTCATCGTTTGGGGAGAGGAATTCGAGCTGCCGCTGGGAGGGCCCACCGCACCCGTCCACTCGATCCAGCTCCCCCTGGCCGAGCTGCTCGCAAGCGGCACGTCGAGCCAGTCGATGCGCGTCGAGCTGACGGCCTATGAGGACCTGACGCAGATCGACAGCACCTCGCTCGACATCCAAGTGCTCCACGACCCATTCGAGCAGCAAAACCCATTTCCCAACCACGAGTTGCTCACACAGCTTGCCGCCGGCTCCGGCGGCAAGGTGCTACGTTCGGCCGAGGAACTGGCCGCGCTGTTGACCGATGTACCCGTCGACGTCGGCCCACCGATTGTCAAGCGCGTGCCGCTCTGGAGCAACGCCTGGGTGCTGGGCGCGCTGCTGGTTTTGTTGACGATCGAATGGTGCTGGCGGAGGACGCTGGGGTTGGCGTGAGTTTGTCGGTGGTCAGTCAGTTGTCAGTGGTTGCAAGGGTGGGCGGGAAACGTGCCCACCGTTGCGAGAAAGGAAAACGAATACGATGCGATGCTCTTCGAATGCGGTCGCAAGTCTACTCGTGATGGCGGTCGCGGCGATTGGGTTCGGCGTGCCGACACGAGGCGCCGACGACGAACCCGACGCGCCCTCGGCGGATGAGCTCAAGGCCCGTTTGCATTTGGCCGGCGAGCACGTGCGGCGATTCGAGCTGCGACGTGATTCCGAATGCGGGCTGCGCGGGAATTCCGGCGGCGGGCTGCGCGGGGACGACGAGGTGATCGAATTCATCGACCAGCCACTTTTGGCTTATGGCGATTCTGCTCGCGTCAATAGCAACGGCACGCTCTGGGCCTGGGGCAAGTTGGGACGACCGGTGGCGTTCATGGAGTTGTTCCAGGGAGCTGAGAAAGAGGACCCAAATTGGGTGCACGCAGTCACATTGACCTCGTCAGAGCGAGTACTGCTCATGACGCCCGACTCGGGCCGTTGGCAGCCGCCGCAATCGCCGCTGGAGCCGGCGCCGATCCCTGGCGCGCCGACGCCGGCGGAAAAGGCGCCGGCGCGATTGCGTCAACTGAGAGATCTGGCACGGCGGTTCACGGCCCATCAATTCTGGGACCCCGATAACTCCCGCTTCGAACTGCGCGTGCTGGTGCAACCGGTTCTGCGCTATGCCGACGCGGCCGCAGGCATCCACGATGGCGCCGCCTTCGTCATTGCCCACGGCACCAACCCCGAGGTGATACTTCTGATTGAGGCGATCGGCCCTTCAATCGACAAGGCGCGTTGGCGTTTTGCGCTGGCACGCTCCAGCCATGCGGAAGCCCATGTCGAGTTCGACGGGCAGGAAATCTGGCAGTGCGACCGTGCCGGCAACGGCGCCGACGGTCCGGACAAGTCCTACTGGCTCTTCGCTTCGCCGGCAGAAGCGAGAAAGTGACTCAATCTGGCTTCGATGGCCGGGCCTCTTGCATTCAAGACGCAATGTCTTTATCATGACGGACTGACCCGGCTCACACGAAACTGCACGAAACTTACAGGGACCAACCTGATGCCCCGTTCGCCGCAAGATGTTACCGAAGCGGAGTTGGCGATCCTCGAAGTGCTGTGGGACCGAGGCTCGGCGACCGTACGCGAGCTCACCGAACAGTTGTACGCCGGGTGCTCCGCGTCGCAGCACGCGACCGTGCAGAAGTTGCTGGAACGTCTCGAGGGCAAAGGCTGTACGTTCCGCGATCGCAGCGTCTGGCCGCACGTGTTCAAGGCGGCCGTCGACCGCGCGAGCCTGATCGGCCGCAAGCTGCAGCAAACGGCCGATCGCCTGTGCGAGGGTTCGATCCAGCCGCTGCTAATGCACCTGGTCAAGGCCGGCAAGCTCTCGACCGCCGACCGCCGCTCGCTGCGCGAGATGCTCGACCAATTGGAGAAGGACGGCAGGAAGCAGGGAAAGAAATAGTCATTCGGAGCGAACCGGTACTTACCTAGCGCCTTTAAGTGCGCGGCCCGCCGGGAGGTTCACCATGACATGGCTCGTCACGTATGGATTCATCAATGCGGTGCTGGCGACCTTGTTGGCGTCGGCCGCCTTGGTTGTCGGCCGATGGTGCCGGCGTCCGGCGCTGGCCCACCTGCTATGGGTGTTGGTGCTCTGCAAGTTACTGACGCCTGCACTTGTTAAAGTTCCGCTCGGCGACTGGTTCGATCCGCCGCAATGGTTGTCCGAAGCAACCGTGTCCTCCGGCAATGTTGGCCCCGGCGGACATCGCCTTGATCGGCCTTGGACCGGCGATTCCGCGTCAAGCGATTCACAAGAACCAGAAGAGGAATTCCCGCAGGCCAATCCGCCGAGCAAGAACGCAGAAGCCGTCGTTGTGCATTCCGAACTGGATGGCGACGTTGCCGTAGCGACGACCGTTGGCGGTGCGGGCACCTCATCTAACGGCAACAATGGAGTTTCCAACACAAGGTCGGAAAAGCCGCGGCGATCGTTTGCCATCTCGCCCGGGCTTTGCTTACGTTGGGTGTCAATCGTCTGGGTCGCCGGCAGTCTGTTGACGATGCTTTGGCTCGTCAGGAGGCTAGCGCGGTTCGGAGCGTATTTGAATTTCGCGGCGCGGCCCGATGAGCGACTGCAGGAACACGTGGCGCAGTTGGCGCGGACCGCGGGCATGTCGTACGCCCCGAGGGTGGTGGTCGTCGATTGCGTCGTTTCACCCATGCTCTGGGGTGTCGGCCGTCGTGCCCGGCTGGTGTTCCCCTCCGCGCTGGGCCAACGGCTCGACGCCGACGCGTGCAATGCGCTGTTGTTGCACGAACTGGCCCATTATGCCCGTGGCGATGGTTGGATTCGCTTGCTGGAATTGGCCGTACAGGTCGTTTATTGGTGGCACCCGCTGGTATGGTGGGCGCGGCACGAGATCGAAGCGGCAGAGGAAGAGTGCTGTGACGCATGGGTCCTGGAGCGCCAGACGGGAACGCGCCGCTCTTATGCCGAGGCGCTCCTGGCGGCGATCGACTTTCTGTGCGAGCCGCCGCCGCTGCCGCCCGTGGCCTGCGGTCTGGGCGACGTGCCCCTGTTGCGGAGGCGTTTGACGCTAATCATGCGAGGTCAGGTTGCGGTGCATCCATCGCGCGCGGCGCGAGTACTCGTTCTCGGCGCCGCGGCAGCCGTATTGCCGCTGGGACCTGGACTCTTCGGCGCATCGTCGCGCAGTGACTCGGCGCGGATTTTGGTGCCATCCACGATCGACCCTGTTGCGCTGTCGCCGCAACGTATCTTCGAGATTGAAAGTGCGGACGAAGAAACCAGCGGCCCGGCAGGTACCACCGTGCCCACAGGCCCCGCAAGCATCGATGGGCCGGCTGACCTGATCACGCCCGAGTTGCCCGCGTTGCCGCATTTGGCGCCGCCTTCGCTCTGGGCATCGGCTACGTCGCCGAATGGCAAGTACCGGCTTGAGGCACGAGCCGGCCGCAAGACGACGCTGGTCCACGTCGCCGCCGACTGGCGGCTTGACCTGAGCTCACACAAAATCGTCTGCGCTTCATACTCGCCCGACAGCCAGATGCTCGCGACGGGGCATGACGACAGCATCGTCCGCATTTGGGATTGCGAGACGGGCGGAATATCAGCCTTGCTACGGGGCAGCGAGAGTGCCATTACTTCGGTCGCCTTTGCCCCCGACGGCCGTCGCATCGCCGCGGGAACTGCCAACGGCGACGTACACGTTTGGGATTCGGCGACGCACGACGAAATCGCGCGGATCCAACTGCAGCAGCCTGCCGGCGTCAGTTGCATTCGCTGGTCGAATCGGGGCGATCGGCTGGCCGTCGCCCTGGGAAACTGGTCCGACGGCGAGGCGATGCCGTTGGTGATCTGGGCACCTGACGAAGGGTCCGTACCGGCAAAAGAGTTGTTTCTCGACTTGCCGGTGGGCGCCGTCCAGTGGCTGGCCGACGACACCGCGCTGTTGGTCGCCGCCTGGGACGGCGAGGCGCGTGTCTGGAACCTTTCGACGAACGAGCCTGTCGATTGGCTGTCGTTGAAGAAAGTTGCGATTTCGGCCGCAGCCTGGTCGCCCGATTGTCCGCTGATTTCAAGATGGCAGGCCGACCGACTTGTCCTGGGAAGCGAACCATGACGCACTGGCCGGCGTTTCTGTTTTCGTTTTGCATCGGCGCTTTGTTAACAGCAGGCGCACCGCTTGTTGGCCAACAACCGCCTGCCAACACGAACGTTTCGGCCGCGGCGCAGGAAAAGGAGCAGATCGAGTCTGCGCTCAAGCTGACTCGAGAGGCGGCAGGCAAATACGAAATCGTGCCGGAAGGGATCAGCGATGTGCCCGCCAGACTTCGTGCCGAACCGGTGTTGCGCTGGTCAAACCCGGCGGTCGGCGAAATCCATGGCAACGTGTTTCTCTGGACTTTGAAGGACAGCACCAGAATTGATGGGAAAGCAATAAATGAGGCGGCAGTGAATCGGGCGGCAGTGAATCGGGCGGCAGTGAATCGGGCGGCAGTGAATGAAAGACGGGCCGATCGGACGGCAACCGACGGCATGGGGGCCGGTCGGCCCGTGGCGATCGGTTCGCTGTTCAAATGGTTCTCGCCGCACACGCACACGTCGCACGAGTTTCATTCGCTGGCCGAGGTGCCCATCACGGCCAGCTACGAAGGGAGTCGGGTGTGGGTCACCAAGCAACCGGGCGTGAAATTCCTGCCCTTAGAGGGGGCCGCTGTCCCCGCCGCCACACCCGCCCGGCGATTGGCCCAGATGCGCGATCTCGCCAAACGGTTCACCGGCCACATGACCACGCGTGAAAATGACGAACGGCAGTTGCGGCTTCTGCCTCAGCCGATTTATCGCTATGCGAGCGCCGACCGTCAAGGCAGTAGCGCCGACGATGCCGCAGACGGAAACCTGGCCGCAAGTGGAAACCCGGTTACGGGCGGGCTGTTCGCGTTTGTGGAATCGACTGACCCCGAGATTTTACTTTTGCTCGAGGCACGGGGTGAGAAATCGCCGCGCTGGTACTTCGCCGGCGCCCGCATGCAAAACGTGACCCTGGTGTTGAAATTCGACGACCGTGAAGTCTGGAGCGTGCCAACGCTGGAATGGAGCGAGGCCTTCGATCATACGCAGCCATATACCCTGTTTGACACACCAGGGAAGTAGAACGAGGTCGTTTGCCATGCGCATTGGAACCTGGTTCGTATTGATGATGGCTGCCGTGCCCAACGTGGCTTGGGCCGATGCCGTAAGGGCACACCATCGGACGAAGTGACAAACATGAACGTACTCGGCGTGCGACCATGGTCGCGGTTTTGTGCGGTCGCTTTGCTCGTCCTCGTGCCTCGCTACACGATTGCCCAAGAGGTTGCGACGGACGCAGCCAGGGAGCCCGCCACATTGCGCGAGATGATCGATGCCGCGGTTGAGCGCTGCCAGGTATTCGCCGACGCCCAGTCGCCCCAGCCGGCGGAAGCGCGGGTCGTGCTGCGGTGGGCCAACAATGCCCGCGGGAGCGAAGACGGCACGACGATGCTCTACATCCACGAAGGACGTCCGCTGGCCGCGGCATGTCTCTACCCCTGGGACGGCCGACTGATCCACGACTTCGGGGCCATCTCCAAACCCGGAGTCGTCGCTCGCCGCGACGGGAACGTGATCTGGCAGCCGCGGGAATCAGGAGTGGCGTTTGCCGACATTCCCGACGCTCCTGCACCCGAGTCGACGCGCGCCCAGCGGCTGCGGCAGATGAAATCGCTCGCCGGACAATTCCAGTCGACGATGCTTGGTTGGAAGGCCGACGACACCGACCGCGAAGAATTGCGGCTGCTTCCGCGGCCGCTCTACCGTTACGAGCCGCGCGACGAATCTCTGATCGACGGCGCCGTGTTCGCCTTCGTGATGGGGACCGATCCCGAATCGCTGCTCTTGATCGAGGCCGCGCATAACGGCGCCACGAGCTGCTGGAAATATGCTTTCGCGCGGCGAACTTCCGGGGAGCTGGAAGGAAGGCACCGCAACCAGGTGGTCTGGAAGGCGGCACGCTTTCCCAAGGAGAACGATCCTGCCCAACCGCATTTCGCCATTGGAGAGCCCATTCCGCCGCGATTGTTGATACAAGACGACGATGTCAAGGAAGCAAAGACGCCATGAGCCCGCCAATTGCCGTCGCGCTGCTGGGAGCGGTTGTACTGCTGTGGGCCGACGATGCGCCCCCCGCGGCGCCGCTCGATCGTTTGCAGGTACTGCACCAGGCGGAAGCGGCCCGCTGGCGGATGTACCTCGATGCCGACCGCGACCACCAGGCCCGCTTCAATCCCAGGCCGGTGTATGTCTGGACCAACCCTACCCGCAATGGCGGCCAACACGGCGCCGTCTTCGTCTGGACCGACCGTGGTCGGCCGGTCGTGGTGGGGAGCGTTTTCTCGCACCCTGAGGAGCGACAACGTGTGCTTTGCCACGAGTTCCATTCACTCGCTCCAACGGTCCTCGTCCCTGAGCGCGGCACTGATGACGAAGCGTGGGAACCGAAGGCGGCCGTCACATTACAGCCCTTGTCCGGCGCCGCGCCGCCCGATAAATCACCCAGCCGACGGTTGATCCAAATGCGAAGCTTGTCGCGAGAATTCTCCGCCCACAGCGTCGACTTCCGCGAGGAGCGTTGGGAATTGCGCCTCCTGCCGCAGCCTCTTTACCGCTATGAAAAACCGGAAGGGGATCTGATCGACGGCGCCTTGTTCGCCTTTGTCACCAGCGCCGGGACCGACCCCGAGGTGGTTCTGGCCCTGGAGGCCCGCCGCGAGGCCGATGGTCCGGCCTGGTACTACCGAGCAGTACGCTTTTCCGACTCGAACTTGTACGTCCAGCGCGGCGGCAAGGAGATTTGGAACAGTATCCGCGACGACGAGCGGAATCAGTTGCATTTCAATCCGGACCACACTTACCGTTTGATTCGCGACAAGTTCATCGACGAGCTGCCGGAACTGGTTAAGGAAAATCCGTAGGAGCCGGGAATCCGAGGTCAGATTCCGGTCGTCCACAAGAAAGAGAAGAAGCCCAATGTGTCGAGCCCACCAAATTGGAATTTTGATTGCGGGCATGTTTCTGCACTGTGCGGCCGCGTCACCGGCCCAGGAGACCACGCGCGTGGTGCCACCTTCGGCTTTGATTGCGGTGGGCGATGACGATACGAGCGCACCGGGAGTGCGTCGGGCTCTGATCGTCTGTGGCCTGGCCGGCGACACGGAGCACCGCAAGCTCTTTGCCGAAACGGTCGAAACACTCTATGCCGGCTTGACGACGCGTTTGGGTTTCGACGCGGGCGAAGTCACGGTCTTGTTCAGCGACGAGGCGGCCGAAAAGGACGGCCCCGCGATCAAAGCCAGCCGTGGTTTGGCAACGCGCGAGCTGTTGACCGAGGTGGCCGCGGGGCTCGAGCAAACGATCAAGCCCAACGACACGCTTTGGGTATTCGTTTTGGGGCACGCCCACTACGACGGTCGCGCAAGCTGGCTGAACCTGCCTGGTGCGGACGTGAACCAACTCGAATTTGGTAAACTGTTTTCCGCGGTCCGTTGCCGCGAGCAGGCGTTCTTTATCACGACGGCGGCGAGCGGCTTTTTCCTAAAGCCACTGTCGACTCCAGGACGGATTATCGTCGCAGCCACTGAAGCGGATCTGGAAGTCAACGAGACGATGTTCCCTCACAAATTGGCCAAGGCACTGGCGGGGCCTCCGCCCATGGCGCAATTCGACGTCGATGGCGACGGTTTGCCGACACTGTTGGATGCGTACCTTTGGGCAGCACGTGAAACGGCCCAGGAATATGCCGGCAGCGAGTTGCTGGCCACCGAGCACGCCGTACTGGATGACGACGGCGATGGCCGCGGCACGGAAGTGCAAGCCGACTATCTGCCCGAGGAGCTAGGGGGCCGGTTGCGTCCTGGCCGTGGCAATCCGCAGCCGCGCGCGGGTGATGGAGCGAGGGCCCGCGGAATTAAACTGCCAATGCCACCGGATGCCCCTGCCGTCGAAGCACCGGAGGTTCCTGCCGTCGAAGCACCGGCAACAGACTGAGACCGCTAACCGCGCCGGCGTTGCAGGCGGTGCAGGCGGCATTCGACGTCACACCAGCTCGCGGATCGGTTCGCCGGAAGGAAGGATTGAAAGGGGACGACCGCGGAAATCGGGAAAGCTGGTGCCGTGCCAATCGATGCCGAGGTGATGGAAAACCGTCGCCCACAGATCCGTGGGGCTCAGCGGCCGGTCCTTGGGGCGCTCACCCTTGCTGGTCGTTGAACCGACGATCTGGCCGGCGCGGAGGCCGCCGCCGGAGACGAGGACCGACATCGCATTCGGCCAATGGTCGCGTCCGGGCTGCGTCACGCCGGTCCGCGTTCCCGTCTGGTACTCGACCCGCGGCGTGCGGCCGAACTCGCCCGTCACGACCAGCATGACCTTCCGATCCAAGCCCCTGTCGTATAAGTCTTCGATCAATGCCGACACGCACTGGTCGTAGATCGGCAATCGGTGCTGCAAGTCGTTGAAGATATGGCAATTCACAGAGTGGGAGTCCCAGTTGTAAACACCATCTTCGTAAACCGGCACTCCCGACTGGTACGGGTTCTCGAGGACCATCGTCACGAAGCTGGCTCCGTGTTCGACAAGCCGGCGGGCAAGCAGGCAGCGTTGACCCCACGCGTGCATGCCATAACGTTCGCGATGTCGAATTGGCTCGCCGGCGATATCGAAGGCCTGGCGCGCCATGCTGCTTTGCAACAGGTCGACCGCTCGTTCGCGATACACGCCCGTACTGACCATCTGGTTTGTGGATTCGAGGGATGCCGTGTGACGCTCGAGATCGCTGAGCAATCCCAGGCGCGCCGGCATCCGTTCGGCAATCTGCGGCAAGGGGGCCAGGTTCGGCACTTCGAACTTTGGATCGCTGGGATCGCCGGCAAAAATGAACGGCAAGGACGAAGGCCCAAGGTAGGCGGAGCCGAAACCGTAAACGTCGATTCCCTCGCGGCCCGGATCGGTAACGGCGACATAGTTCGGCACGCCCCGGCGAACGCCTTCACGGCACTTGGCCACCATCGAACCGACCATCGGATGAATGGTGACGAAGTCTTCCGGCGTACCCGGTTCGCGGCCTGTGAGCAGGTGCTTCATCCCGTCGCCGTGACCGGCAAATGTATGCGCGATGGAACGAATCAGCGAAAACTTGTCTGCGACCCGGGCATGCAAGGGGAGTAATTCGCAGACATCGAGCCCAGGGACGACCGTCTGAATCGGTTTGAAGGCACCGCGGTATTCCGCCGGGGCCTTCGGCTTCATGTCGTACGTTTCCATGTGCGGCGGCCCGCCCGGCAGCCACAGGAAGATCACCGAAGTGTCCGGCATCGACTGCCCGACGTCTTTCGCCGCGGCACGCAGAGCAAGCAGGTTCGAGACACCGCCTCCGCCGAGCGCCAGCGAACCGAGTTTGAGGAAATCGCGTCTCGGGAACGGTCCCGGGCAGGTGGAGCCTGTTTTACGCATGGAAACCTTGCCTTTCGGGCAGCACCTTCATGTTGGTCGCTTCCATCAAAGAAATAGGGAGCCTCACCCATCAATGATAACGAATGGGTTGGCCTGCTGGAAGATCGCGCGATGCGGCAGTCGCTGCCGAATGTGGGCGTTGATCGGAGAACGGCAAGCGGGCTTAGCTCAGCCCCGGAATCGGCTCGCCGTGGTAGACGAAATGGGGCCGGTCGGAGGAATCGTGCCAAGCGGTGGTGCGTGGAATTCCAAGGGCCTGGTAAATGGTGGCCGCCATGTTCTCGGGCTTTTGCGGATGCAGGGCCGGGCTGCCGCCATTTTTATCCGAGGCGCCGATCACGCGCCCTCCCTGAATGCCGCCGCCGGCAAACAGCACGGTCTGCACGCCGCCCCAGTGATCACGGCCGGGCGAGGCGTATGCCGGCCCACCAGTCATGTAGGGAGTGCGGCCAAACTCTCCGGCGATGACCACCAGCGTCGAATCGAGCAGCCCGCGCTCGCTCAGGTCGCGCAGCAAGGCCGAGACCGCGCGGTCGGTCGGCGGAAACAAGAAGTTCTTGAGGTTGGGAAAAGCGTTGCCGTGCGTGTCCCAAGTTTCGTTGTTGCCCAGGTTCACTTGCACGAGGCTCACGCCGGCCTCGATGAGCTGCCGCGCCATTAGCAACGACCAGCCAAACGAGTTGCGGCCAAAACGATCGAGCGTTTTTGGTTCGGCCGATTCGATGTCGAACGCGCGCCGCGTCTGACCGTCGGCCAACAGCGAGATCGCCTTCTCGCGAAAGCGATCGAACTTCTCGCTCACGGCTGCGCCGTCGAGCGCGCGCTGTTCGCCGGCGATGTGCTTGAGCAAATCGACGCGACGGCCGAATCGTTCGCGGCCCAACCCTTCGGGCAACGAGAGATTCGGCGTCTGGAAGAAGAAATCCTTTGGATTGAACGCTCCCGTCTGATGGTGAAAGGCGAATTGCGGGTATGCGCCGTAAAACTTGGGCGTAAAGCGCGAGGCCTCGATGAACCACGGATCGCGCGTGGCCCCCATCAAACCCGCGGTCTGCCCCGGGATCACACGTCCGGTGTTGTGAATCAGCCGCTCCGGCAGGATCATGGCCGGGGGTAAATTGTTCCGCGGCGGCGTGACGGCGCCGGCCACTGCGGCGATCGACGGCCAATCCGTCGGCTGTGGCGCCAAATCTTTGAAACCCGGCGGTAACTCCGTGCGCCCCGAGAGCATGACCATGTGCCCTTCGGAATGCCCGTTGAACGGGTGCGTGAGCGAGCGGCACAGCGACCACAAGGGACTACATTCGGCCAATAGGGGCAGGTGCTCGCAGATCTCCACGCCCGGCGTGCGAGTCGCGATCGGCTGGAACTCGCCTCGGACGCCGGTCGGCGCCGCCGGCTTCAAGTCGAAACTGTCGAGCTGCGACAATCCGCCGGAGAGAAAAATGTAAATACATGCGCGGGCTTTCGCCTCGCCGCCGGGGACCTCCGCCCGCAGCGCCTCGACGTGATTCATGCCGAGGCCCATGAGGCCGATCGCTCCGGCTTGCAAGCTGGCGCGGCGAGTCAAAACCGGATGCTGGAAACCCTGCGGCCGCGGCTGGCTCATGGCGGACTCGTGCGAGAGTAGGGATGACGCATCAACAACGCGAAGGCAACGATGAGAATAGTCGAACCCGGCAGAAGGTGCAAGAAATGAAAGTCGCAGGCACGGCCCTCTGCCGCTCTTGCCCACCGCGCCGCGGCGCGGGAAAATGATCGGTGTCACGAATCGCTTTGAGAGTCGGTCGCCCGCTCCATTCGTTTCCATGTGTTCGCGGAGTTCGACGATGAGATCACCAGCCGTCATCTCGATCGTGCTCGCCATTTGCACCTCCACTTGTGCTCCGGCGGCGGACGCCATTCGAACCGAAGCATTCGATTCGGCGGGCACCTCGATCAGCTACCTGGTCGCGGGTGCGGGGGAACCGGTCGTGCTGATCCATGGACTGCATTCCAGCGCCAAGATCAACTGGCAACTGACTGGCACCATGGATTTGCTGGCCGACCGCTACCAGGTCATCGCGCTCGACGTGCGCGGCCACGGCCAATCGGGCAAGCCCACAGACGACGATGCCTATGGATTGGAGATCGTGGAAGACGTGGCGCGCCTCATGGACCACCTCAAGATCAAGCAGGCGCACATCGTCGGGTATTCGATGGGGGGCATGGTCGCGATGAAGTTCATGACAGCGCACCCCGGCCGTGTCTTGTCGGGCACGTTGGGCGGCATGGGCTGGTTGCGAGAAGGGAGCGCACTGCAGAATTTCTGGGAGAAAATCCCCAGCCGGGATGGCGGTCGTACTCCCTCGGCCTGTGTCCACAGCCTGGGGAAACTGGCCGTGAATCAAGACGATGTCAAGTCGATCGACGTGCCCGTCGCCGTGCTCGTCGGCGACCGCGATCCGGTGCGAAGGCTCTATGTGACTGCGCTGTCGCGTATCCGCGACGATTGGCCCGTGATCGAGATCGACGACGCCGGCCATTTGAATTGCGTCGTCAAGGAGCAATTCAAGGACGAGCTTTGCAAATGGCTCGACAAGAACGCCAAGAAGCAACATCCATGATGGACTGCCGCTCAATTCACGCGACGAAGCTGCTTCTGGCAGGCGCGCTGATCTTTCTCGCCTGCGTAAGCGAGCGGGCGCAAGCGCAGGGATACGCGCCGGAGGAAGTCCTGCGGCACATGACCGCGGCCGAAGGCTTTGAGGTTACGCTCTTCGCGTCTGAGCCGTTGGTGCGGCAGCCGGTGGCGATCGAGTTCGACGATCGCGGCCGGCTGTGGGTGATTCAGTACCTGCAGTATCCGAACCCGGAAGGGCTCAAGCGCGTCAAGGTCGACCGCTATTCGGGTACCCAGTACGACCGCGTGCCGGAGCCGCCCCCTCATGGGCCGCGCGGGGCCGACCGCATCACCATCCTCGAGGATGTCGACGGCGACGGCCGCGCCGACGCCTCGCACGATTTCGTCTCAGGCTTGAACCTGACCACGGGCCTGGCGTTCGGCCACGGAGGCGTGTTCGTGCTCAACGTGCCTTACTTGCTGTTCTATCCGGATCGCGACGGGAACGATGTGCCCGACGGCGATCCCGAGGTGTTGCTCACCGGTTTCGGCATGGACGACGCGCACTCCGTGGCGAACAGCCTGACCTGGGGCGGTCGAGCCGAGTCGGTGTGTTGGTCCTATCTGTCGGTTGGACGACGCAAGAATCCCGCGCCGACGGGAGGAGGAAGGCGGAACGGACATCCTGCGCGAGGGCAAGTAAGCTAAATGTACTCTCAAAAGGCTGTAATTTACCGATTTCCGTGCCGGTCTCTGCACTAAGAACACCGAGGGTTCGACGTTCTTTGTCCGCAGTCACTAGCCAACGGCCGTCGACAGTCAGTCGATAGTCCCCCACATTACGGCCGTGTCGCGACATTTCCTTTCCGTCGGGCAAGCTGTATTGGAGAATCTGGTCGAATGGAACGCCGAGAGCAAAGAGTGAACGGCTATCGGGTGCAAATGCTGGATTATCTCCAGTGACGCGTGCAACTGGATTTCCGCTGTGGCGATCCCAAACCGTCATAGTGCTCGCTTCACGAAAAGCAGCGACGTAACTTCCGTTGGGACTGACTGCGCCTCTCTTGAATGGCCCAGTCCCAGCGAGGTCCAAGAATTCCCGCACAAAGATGCCACGATCAGCATCCCATTCACGGACGATGCCATCTTCATCTCCGGTTATAAGGTACCGATTGTCCTGCACCCACGCGACCCACCAGAATCGGCGGGAGATACCAAGCGGGCCCATCACCTTACGGCTTTCAACGTCCGCGACCATCAGCCTTTGTTCCGGAAGTTCCCCAACATTTTCATGCCATGCCACACGCCGACCATCAGGAGAGATCGCAGCCATTTCGACCCACCCCTTCCACTTTGTTCGCCAGCGGCACAACTGCTCGCCGCTGGCCACATCCCAAAGCCGGACATCCCAAAGCCGGTCTCCGCCGACGCCAGCGGTCAACAACCTCTTGCCGTCAGCCGTTAGGGAAGCAGGATAATAACTTACCTGGGTGGGACCAACAAAACGCTGGATTTCGATTGGAGGTTCGGCGTTTGTCGCCGGCAGGTGGGTGGCCTTGTTGAAATTCGTCTTCGCCTTCGCCCCGCCGCGTTCTGGCCGTTCTGGCCGGCAGTAGCGCCGCCCAAGGTCAGCACCACGCTGGTCACCATCACAGCGGCAGTCACTTCGGCGGCGCGATGCAGCAGCATCACGGCGGAGGCTATGGCTTCGTGTTTGGTGTTCCGTTCGGAATGGGCTTTGGCATGGGCGTCCCTTTTCAGCCGGCATTCAACCCCGGCCAGGTTTGGTTGTTATCGGCCCAGGCGGCCGTCCAGTGCGAACAGGCACGCAGATTGTACATCGAAAACACGGCCCCCTGGCTGAACAGCACGCTCGCGAGCTGAAGGAAAAGAGGGCCCAGGCCTTCTCGGCCCGTCGCGACGCCGAACGCCAGAAACGGCTCGCCCGGCAACGTCAGCGGCAGTGGAACCAGGCGGCGGCCCCAGAGCAAAGGGCAGAGTAGCGAGCGGGGTATCGGAATGAATTCCGTGCTACGTCCAGCGACACCTGACTGGCCGGTAGTGCGGCGGATCGAATTCAAACGGCCTGTGATTTCGCAGGCATGGTCGTGGCGAGCAATCGCCGTCAGAGACTATACTGTCGTGCGAGCCTTTTCATCGGCTCAAAAAAGGCCGACAGGAAACGGCTCCGATGCCACTGAGTAAAACCAACGATGCACGTGACGACGGGCCCGCCCACGTCCCCTCGCTACGAATCATCGGCGGCACTCATCGGGGTCGAAAGCTCGAATACAACGGCGACGAGCGGACGCGTCCGATGAAAGACCGTGTCCGCGAGGCGGTCTTCAACTTGCTCGGCCCGGAGATTGCCGGAAAGCTGGCCGTCGACTTGTTCGCCGGGACGGGCGCTTTGGGACTTGAGGCCCTCAGTCGTGGCGCGGCACGGGCCGTGTTCTTCGAGCAGCACTTCCCCACGGCCGATAGTATCCGGCGGAACGCGCGGACATTGGGCCTGGAAACCCAAGCCGAAGTCGTGGCCGGCGACACGTTCATTCGTTTTCGGCGATCGGTGAACCTGGCCGGCCCGACCGATCCGGAACGTGGTTGGGTCGTCTTCTGCTCGCCCCCCTACGAGTTCTACGTCAGCCGCCGACAAGAGATGCTCGCGCTCGTCGGTTCGCTCATGGCCGCCGCGCCGACGGGCAGCCTGTTCGCGGTCGAAGCGGATGCGCGCTTCGACTATGGCGAGTTGCCGCAAGCCGACCTCTGGGACGTGCGCGAGTACCCTCCGGCGCGCATCGGAATCTGGCCGCGGGCGAGGCGCTCCTAACCATGCACCGTGCAAAACGCGGGGATGCGGAGACGCGGAGCATCGAATCCTTGCATCTGCCGGCTCTGCCTGACATGCGCAAAGTCGCGGTGAATGGGATCGAATCGCCCTGAGCTGCCAAACCGGTTTTTGTTCCGCAACGCTAGCTGCTTGAAAAGATGCCATCGGCTTGCCCGCGACCCACTGCGCAGGTGCCCCGGTTTCACGTTGGCAGCTAAAAGCAACCGGCCATCATTTTTCGCTTCTTTCCCTGTCGCCGCCTGGCTCCCCGCTGCCTGCGGCAGCGGGGAGCCAGGCGGCAGGATTCAATGAAAATGGTGCGGGCGACTCGCCTAGTAGCAGCCAACGTCACGGACCACCGGGCAAGCCGGTGGCATGATAGTTTCAACGCAGTGGCGGAACAAGAATTGAATAAAGTCCCTTACACGCGCGGGCGACCATTTGCGCACGCCAGGCTCTGCCCCAGCCACCGTGAATGTCTTATTCTCGACCGCGTGAGGCACAATTCTGCGGTGGCTTCCGCCCCGCTGGACCGCGACTGAGGGGCGAGTGTACCATGAAGGCATGGACGAACGAGACGATCAGATCGACGAGGGTGTAGCGTCGCCGGCGGGCTCGCCGGGTCGAGTGACCGGTTTTTTCGCCCGGATCGGGCCCTTGGCGCGGCCGTGGCTGGAACAGTCGGCCCTGAACCTGAAGGTTTGGATCCCTGCCTTGCAAAGCAAGGTGATGAAAAGTGGGCAGGTGAAATACCGCGCCCGCGAGCATCGCGCCGGGCTGACCTGGAAGCTCATTCTGCCGTCGCAGTGCTGGCATTGCGGCACGACCGAGGGGTTGAGCCGCCGCGACTTCAATCTCAGTATCCGCGCCTTCGATGGGCCGCTGGCCATCGCGGGCGGAACGTTTGGTGTCGCGGTACTACTTTTGGCCGTGGCACTCGTGTTCCGCGTATGGTGGCCGTTTAACCTCGGTTTCCTGCTGTCGCTGCTCGGGGCGGGCCTGTTGGCATTGAAGAGCTGGCGCGAGAAGGTGAAGGCAACCTTTTGGACGTGCGCGGCGCACGCCGAAGATCTGGTGCCCCCCGGCGTAGTCAGCCACGATGAAGATCTTTACGTGTTTCTGCCGACGGAGGAGCTGGCCTCCAAGGCGCGTGCCGAAGTCGTCGCCGCGCGCCGTCGCGAAGGCAAGTACGCCAGCGAAATGCCCGTCGACCGACCGGCAAGCGACGGTCGGCCCCCCGCGGTCGCCAAGTCGCCGGCGCCGTCGCCTGAGGAATCGTCGATTCCCACGCGGCTGCCAGGCACGCGCACCGAGTTGCCCCCGCTCAAGCTGGCCGGCGAAGAGGACGGACCGCCGGCGCCTCATGTGTGAGCATGAACGAGGAGTCCGCTCAATGTCATCAGGTGCAACCGAGGAGGAACTCGCCGAGCGGTGGTACGAGCGCAAGTCCACCTTGATGGAGGCGAGTTTGGGAAAAGAGCACGACATGGTGATGCACGCCGTGATCCCATTCGCCATCGGCGGCAATCTCGATCTTTACTATTATCCCAACGGCGTGCAGGGTACTGCGATCGCCACCAAGGAACTGTCCGAATTGCCGAACGAGGGTCCGTCGAACAACGTATACCGCTCCTACGAGCTGGTGATGTTCACAAAGCACCGGCTCGTCCTCGAAGCAGCAAGGGATGAAGAAACAGAATTCGGTCGGGCGCACATGAAGATCAACGCGATCCTGAACCGTATTGCGCGCTATAGTGCCGAGGCCGTATTGAACCCTAACGACACCTGCGAGTTCCCGGAAGGCCCGGACGGCGTGGGTGGCAAATGCCTTATCTTCGACGGGTACGCATGTCATTCGGACGATCTCGCCGATAACTTTGGGCTGTTGGCTCTCATCGAGGTCTTCCACTCGGAGATGGAGTACGCTCGCAAGCATGGCGGAGTCAGGTTGATCAAGCGGCTTCAGGCCAAGGGGAGCTACCCGTACTCTGACTTAGATCGTGACCCGGTTGCGTGAACCAACCGGGGATTTCGTCAAAAAGAGCCCTTTCACGGGTGAGTCGTCGGTTATGCACCGGAACCGGTTTCGCAGGCAAGCCGAGTGATTTCAAACCAAAGCGGCGATAAATCGCCGCACTCCAAAGTGAATCGCCATGAACGACGAAGAACAGCGCCTGGACCAGGCTCAACGGCGAACCAAGCATTGGAAGCGCTGGGGACCGTACCTCTCAGAACGTCAGTGGGGCACAGTTCGCGAAGACTATTCGTCCGACGGCGACTGCTGGGATTATTTTCCCCATGCCCAGGCGCGCAGCCGCGCCTACCGCTGGGGCGAAGATGGCCTGTTGGGCATTTGCGACCGGCAATGTCGGCTCTGTTTCGCATTGGCACTCTGGAACGAAGAAGACCCAATCCTCAAGGAGCGGTTGTTCGGCCTGACAGGCCCAGAGGGGAACCACGGCGAGGACGTCAAGGAAAGTTACTTCTACCTCGACGCCACCCCGACACATTCGTACCTCAAGGCGCTCTACAAGTACCCACAGACCGAGTTCCCTTATACCGCGTTGCTCAACGAGAACCGCCGGCGCGGCAAACACGATGGCGAGTTCGAGCTGGCCGATACGGGTGTCTTCAACGAGGGACGCTATTGGGACGTGGTGGCCGAGTACGCCAAGGCCGCGCCCAACGATCTTCTGATTCGGATTACGGCCGTCAACCGCGGCGACCAGCCCGCCATGTTGCACCTCTTGCCGATGCTTTGGTTCCGCAACACCTGGTCGTGGGGCTGTCTCCACGAAGGGTGCGATGTGAAACCGCGGTTGGAGCGACTGGCCGACGGAACGGTCGCCGCGCGCCACCTCACGCTGGGCGAGTTCCGTTTCGCCGCCTCCCCAGTTGCCCGCGCTCCGGTAGCCCGCGGTGCGGCGCCGGAATTCCTGTTCACCGAGAACGAAACAAATACCGGGCGGCTGTTCGGCCATGCCAACGGCGCGCCCTACGCCAAGGACGCCTTTCACGATTACGTGATCCATGGCCGTGCCGACGCCGTAAACCCACGCGCCGTCGGCACCAAGGCCGCCGCGCATTACGTGCTGCAAGTGCCCCCGGGCGGCGAAGCGACCGTGCAGCTGAGGCTGTTCGCCGAAGACGAAGCGCCGCGCGAAGCGTTCGGTCGCGACTTCGACGGCGTCTTTGCCGCGCGGATCGCCGAGGCCGACGCGTTTTATGCCGAGCGGATCGCACACGAACCGGAAACTGAGGAATACCGCGTTGCCCGCCAGGCTTACGCCGGCCTGCTCTGGACCAAACAGTTCTACCACTACGTGGTCAAAGACTGGCTCGGCGGCGACCCCGAGCAGCCGGCGCCGCCCGCCAGCCGGCTAACGGGACGAAACGCCGAGTGGGACCATCTTTTCAATCGCGACGTGATCTCGGTGCCCGACAAGTGGGAATACCCCTGGTACGCGGCCTGGGACCTGGCGTTTCACATGCTCCCCTTCGCGCGCGTCGATGGCGACTTCGCCAAGGAGCAGTTGGTGCTGTTCCTGCGCGAGTGGTACATGCACCCCAACGGGCAGATCCCGGCGTATGAGTTCGCCTTTTCCGACGTCAACCCTCCCGTCCACGCCTGGGCCTGCTGGCGAGTCTACAAAATGACGGGCCAGAAGGGCCGGCGCGACCGGCAGTTCCTCGCGCGCGTGTTCAACAAGCTCCTGATCAATTTCACCTGGTGGGTGAACCGCAAGGACGTCGACGGCAAACACCTCTTCTCCGGCGGGTTCCTGGGGTTGGACAACATTGGCCTGTTCGATCGTTCGCGGCCGCTGGCCTCGGGCGGCCACCTCGAGCAGGCCGACGGCACGGCCTGGATGGCATTCTATTGCGGCACGATGCTCGCCATGGCTTTGGAGCTGGCTCAGGACGATGCCGGCTACGAAGATATGGCCTCGAAGTTCTTCGAACACTTCGTGGCCATCGCCGACGCGATGAACACCTTGGGCGGCAGCGGCCTCTGGGATGAACAGGATGGTTTTTACTACGACCAGCTCCACGCCAATGGCCGGACGGTGCCGCTGCGCATCCGCTCGATGGTCGGCATCATCCCGCTGTTCGCCGCCGAGGTGCTCGACGATTGCGTTCTGGATCGCTTGCCCGCCTTCGGCAAGCGGACGCGGTGGTTTCTGAAGTACCGTCCCGACCTGGCCGGGCAAATCGCCTATCTGGAGAGCCATTGCCACGACGGCAGCAGCCGCGGCCATCGCCTGTTGGCCATTCCCTGCCGCGAGCGGTTGGAACGCGTGCTGCGGTACGTGCTCGATGAAGGCGAGTTTCTCGCCCCCTTCGGTGTGCGTGCCTTGTCGCGTGTCTATCACGATCACCCCTTTGTCTGCAACACGGGCGGCCAGGAACAGCGAGTCACATACGTGCCCGGCGAATCCGACAGCGGGATGTTCGGCGGCAACTCGAACTGGCGGGGACCGATCTGGTTTCCCGTGAATTACCTGTTGATCGAGGCCCTGGAGCGGTATCACCATTTCTACGGCGACACGCTCAAGGTCGAGTGCCCGACCGGCTCGGGCAGGATGATGAACCTGCGCGAAGTCGCGCGGGAGCTTACCGTTCGCCTGACGAGCCTTTTTCTTCCCGACGGCTCGGGCCGCCGTCCGTGCCACGGGGACGACACTCGCTTCGCCGGCGATCCGCACTGGCGTGAATTGGTGCTGTTTTACGAATACTTCCACGGCGACACGGGCCGCGGCGTTGGGGCTTCGCACCAGACCGGTTGGACGGCGCTCGTCACAGGCTTGATGGACGATCTAGCTCGGGCGTCGAGCGCGGCGGTTGGCTGTACGTAGCAGGTCGCCACGCGCCGAGTGGGCGAAGTGGCAGGGAAAGCCGCTTACTTCCCCACAAGACTCCGTAAGGGCCGAAAAGGTAGTGGCCCTGAACCATCGCGCCGAACCACGCTGCAAGCGCGGTGAACCACAATAGTAGTTGTCGAATCGTGAATTGCATTGTCAATGTCGGCCGAGCCAGTAATTTGGTTCGCGGCTCGTGTGCGCGACGGCCACCACAACGATTTCTTCCGCACCTACCTCGAATACGACGGCATACCGAAACGTCGCGAGCAGTGCGCGGCGATATGGCAAATGATCCGGCAGTGTTTCGAGTTTCGCGAAACTAATCGGCCGTTCGCTAACCTGCTTGAGCGTGTCGGCGAGGGCCCCAAGAAACCGGCCGCCCAAGCCGATCGATTGTTCGTTCAAATAGCGCCGCGCCGCTTCAATTTCCACTTCCGCGTCCGCCAAGATGCGAAGGTTCAAATCTCGGTCTCGCGGTCTTGCCGGCAATTCAGGTCGGCCAGCACCTCTGCGGCCGGCCGCGCCGTCGTTGAACCGGCGCGATAGGCCGCCGACCGGCGCTCGAGCTCTCTCTGCAGTTCCTCGCTCGAATCTCCCCGGCCGTCCGGTTCAAGCGTACCTCCAGTTGATTGGCGGTCGGCACGATCAAGGCTGCGCTCCAAAATGCTCGCGACATACGCACGGTCCTCAGTCGGCAACGCCAATGCCTGTTGCAGCACCGCTTCTCGTTGCGACATGATTCATTCCCCTGGGGTAGTGAGTTTGATTGCCATAACTATATTCTGGCAGTGTTCCTACTTGCGTCAA
>Ga0265325_10000470_pt1 | contig 29219 bp, 32 predicted proteins | sample 41420metaG_FD_202090 | JGI IMG/M metagenome (GOLD analysis project Ga0265325, IMG submission 202090) | Rhizosphere microbial communities from Carex aquatilis grown in University of Washington, Seatle, WA, United States - 4-14-20 metaG | ecosystem: Host-associated > Plants > Roots > Rhizosphere... | reverse complement strand
GACCGAGTAGCTTGCCGCCGTTGCGCGGAAACGGCCCAGCGAGGGTCGCTGCGATATTTAGAAGAATAGCGAACCGTTACAGACTGACCGTTCACTCAAGGATTTTCTGATCCATATCATTGGCGGAAATATGAAAATATTCGCATTTATGTACTTGACAATTGTTAGGACTTAGAGCCTAACTGTCCATGACAGGGCAGCAAGCACGTGAATGCGCTCCCACATAGGAGCGCGTGATGAATGTGAACCAAAGATCAGATTTTGATGATGCCTTAGAACGGGCGACGTGGCTTCTGTGGGAGGAAGTGGGTGACGGGTTATCTCAAAGGGACCCAATTTCCACTTTCAAATCTCTCGCTAGGAAAATACTGGAGCTGCGTTTGGAAACGGCTGGAACTTCGCGGATTCGCGAAATTCTTTGATGGCATGGGAGAGCTTGTGGGCTTCTTCCGCCAAATGGCCAAGGCGCTCAATGGAGAATATGTAAGCGTCCCTAATTTTCTGGCTTCCTTTGGCGTCGTTCATCAGCGCGTTGAGCCGCGGATCGGTTGGCGCTGTATAACGTTCCCAGGTTGCGGTTTGAGTTGATCCATGTCCTTTAATTACGATGCGCCATTGACCGTGGACGATCTTGTTTCTTTTGGTTGTGGCGCGTTTGACGCGATCCAAAAGCGTTTCGAGTCTTTCACAATCGTTTTTTGATAATCGCTGGCCTCCTAATCCGGTCATGATTTCCCGGAGAGTCTGTGCATTAATACCCGCAGAGAGAATGATATGTGCTGCGGTCGAGTGGGCACCAAGCAACTGCTGAAATAGTTCGCTGATTTCGGATTCGACGTAATTCCAATTTCGCATATATTGGCCAAGCAAAAAATCGCAGTGTCCGATTGGTGGCTGTGGTTCGGGAATCTCAATAGGTTTGGCTTCTGGGATGGGGGTGCCATCCGGAAGCGGGACAGCAGATGAAGACAAAACGCGAATCCGAGTCAGCTTCGGCATTGGAAAGAACCAAGCAGTTGATGGGTGCCCTAGGGCGAATGCCGCCTAGGCCCCATGCGGAAATGAAGCTTGGGAAGCCTAGCGCGGCAAAAGCTAAGAGTCCCGCGAAGCGCGGCGTTTCCGCCAAGCCAAAAACCGCCTAGCAAACTGTTTTTTGTTTCTGATCTTAACGAGCGACCCGGTACGTCAGGCGCTTGCCTTCAATGCCTTGCATTGTGCGCGCCGTCCGTTCCCCATCGGTTACTCCGAGGCCAGAGCGGTTGTTGTACCGGAATGCAAACTCGTTGAGATAACGCTGTAGGTGCTGCTCACCACAGTGAATGTATGTGCCGCGCATGCCGCGCTTGAACTGCAAAAAGAAATTCTCAACATTGTTGGTCGTGTAACCGGCCTTGTTCACATACTCGTTGCCGGTGTGAACCATGGTCTGATGATCGGCAAACTCTTTACCAACTGCCGTGTAAAGTTTGCTTTCGTCGGTAACGAGCGTCGATTTGCGGTCGATGTTGCGAACTAGAACATCGCGCACATCGCGGCCGGTCGCGCCGCGTTCCATGTGGAAGGCGCGGGTGTTGCCTTTGCCTGGCTCAACGAGAGCAACGACGCCAGCCTTGAAATAGTGGCCTTTGCGATAGCCCTTCGCGCGCTTTGACGTGTTGCCGTAGTAGGTCTCATCGCTCTGCACGGCCGAACCGCTGCCGCCCATGGGCGCGGGGTTCAACTCGGCCATCGCCTCGCGCAGCCGATGCATCATGAACCAAGCAGTCTTGTAGGTGACGCCAAGGTTGCGTTGAATTTCGGCGGCTGAGCAGCCGTTCTTGCCCTGATTGAGCAAGTGCGCGGCCATCCACCATTTGGTCAGGGGCACTTTTGACCGCTCAAACACGGTGCCGACGGTCACAGTGAACTCGCGCTTGCATTCATTGCAGTAGAGCAGGCCGGGACGCGCTGACTCGCCCTTCATGGTGCCAATGCGATCAGGATCGGAGTTACCGCAATGACGGCAGATAGGACCATCGGGCCAAAGCACGGTCTCCAAGGCTTCGCGGGCTGCGGCCTCGTCGTGAAACATGGGGTCTTGGAACGTGGCGGGCTTGGCTTTGGACTTGGCCATGGGTAGCTCCTATGGCCATCAACCTAAGGACCGCAGTCACAATTGTCAAGTACATAAATACGAAAATATTCCTTGACTAAATTCCTATCCCTTCTATATTCCCCGCATCCCCACTCACCGAGGGCGCCTTCCGGAGGCGTTCGGTAGGCGGAGCGGGGACGGCGGCGCCTGCGGGCCGGTCTCGCAAACCGACCCCCGGGAGGCTCCGGGTCACCGTCCGCCCCAACTACGTGGGGCCGCCTTCAGTGGCTGGACGGGGCGGATGAAGGCGGGCGAAAGCCGGCCGGATCAGTGAGGGGTAAGCCCTCTGTCCGACCCCGGAAGACAAGGTCCCGAAGCCCAAAATCGCCGCGGTGGAGCGCCGGAAGGCGTCGCGTCCTCCCATCGAGGGCGCGCCCGCTGAAGCCCGAAAGGGTGGAAGCGGAGGCTACCCAAGACGCGCCTTTCGGCGCTCTGCCTCCCTCGGGCTTAACGAGGACCTCGGGAGGACAATTCGAAAGGAACGATCCGCAGGCTTTCCGCCGCGCGGAAACGATCAGCCATGGAGAAAATCATGTCACGTTCCAGCAAGCCCCGCAGCGGAGTGTCGCCAAACGATCACGAGCGCACCTCGCGGCGCCGCTCGGCGTTCACGGCATTTCAGCAGCGCAATCCCGGCGAAGATGACACCGCCGACGATGACGACCGCACGCTGCGGCGCTACGAACTCGTCCGCCATATCCTGACGATCCTCGGCCTGCCGCAGCGCTGCCACGAGGGCGCGTGCCGCAGGAGCGGCCGCTGCGTCGGGCTGACGCTGCGCTGCCAGCGTGATTTTCCCGCGCCGAAAATTTCGCCGGAGCAGGAGCGCGCCAATCTCGCCAAGATCTACAAGCTCGTGCGCGAACGTGCCGAGGCGCTTGACGCCGCCGAGCCCGAGCCGTCGCTCAATGTCCCGGCGCCTGCGCGTCGGCCACCAGCACCGGCTTCTCGCGATAAAGCGCGGCGAAGGTTGCCTTCAGGTTCGCGACCTTCGGGGCGTCGTTGAACATGATGTAGGGCTGATGCGGATGCAGCGTCGCGTAATCCTGGTGATAGGCCTCGGCCGGGAAGAACGCGGCCTTCATCGTGTCGGTCTTGGTGACGATCGGCTTGGGGAAGGTCTTCGCCGCGTCGAGCTGGACGATGTAGGCCTTGGCGACCTTGGCCTGCTCTTCGCTTTGCGGGAAAATCTCGGAGCGGTATTGCGGGCCGTGGTCGGGCCCCTGGTAGTTCAGTTCTGTCGGATTGTGCGCGACCGAGAAGTAAACCTGCAGGATCTTGCCGTAGCTGACGACGCGGGGATCGAAGGTCACGGCGACGGATTCAGCGTGGCCGGTGCGGCCTGTGCTGACGATCTCGTAGTCGGCGTCCTTCTGCGTGCCGCCGGCGTAGCCGGACACGGCCTTGGTCACGCCATTGGTGTGCTGGAACACCGCCTGCACGCCCCAGAAGCAGCCGCCGGCGATCACCACGGTTTCCAGGCCTTGGGGCGGCGCGGTTTCGTCGAGCGCAGGGGCAGGGACCTGCACCGCAGATTCCGAGTGGGCTTTCATCAGCGGCGGTGCGGCGAGCAGGGCCAGGGCTGCGAGGCTCGTGCCGATCAGTCCGGGAAAACGGGTGAGCAGGCGCATGGGTGTCTCCCTCCAGGGGCGGTTGTTGCGCGGAATGTAGGACTGCCCCGGGCTTGGCGGAACACACGTTTTCACACGTGTCCGTGATGGCCGCGTGCGTCGCGATCACGCCTCGCCGAGCGCGTCGCGCCGTCGCTGCTCGCTTTCCTCGGCGTAGCGGCGCAGCACATAGGCCTCGGTCAGCAGCCCGACCACGTGCTGCTGCGCGTCGACCACGGCGAGCGCCTCGGCCTCGGCGCGGTCGAACAGCGCCGCGGCCTCCCGCACGTTCATATACGTGGTCAGCGGCACGTCGGCGTGGTGCAGCAGCGGCGCGATGGTGCGGGTCTTCTCGTCGAGCTGGCCATGCGCATCGGACACCGTGACCATGCCGGCGTATTTCTCCTCGCCGTCGGCCGCCACCGCGACCGTTGCCGAGCCGAGCGGATAAAGCTCACGGAACTGCTCGATCGGCGTGTCCTTCGACACGGTCTTGATGTCGGGGCGCATCATCCGGCCGACGGTGAGGTCGCGGATCCAGCCGACGTCGGCTGCGCCGCGGATCGTTTCGCCGCGCAGATGGAAGCGCCAGGTCGCGAACGAATAGCCGAACAGCTCGCGGGTGATGACGTTGGCGATGATGACGGCGATCACCACCGTGGTGGCGAGCCAGAAATCGCCGGTCGATTCCAGCACGATGAAGGTCATGGTCAGCGGCCCGCCGATCACGGCCGCCGACAGCGCGCCGAGCCCGAGGATCATGTAGATGTCCGGGTCGAGGTGCAGCGCCGGCCAGACCGCGTTGGCGGCGGCTGCGAACAGCCGCCCGCCCAGCGCGCCAAGCAGCAGCGTTGCAAAGAACAGCCCGCCGCGGAAACCCGAGCCGAGCGAGACGATCGAGGCGGCGGACTTGAACAGCAGGATCATGGCGATGGTGGTGAGCGGCAGCCCGACGATCGCGGCGACATGCAGCGCACCATGGCCGGACGACAGCACCTGCGGCGTCGATACGGCGAGCCCGCCGACCAGAAGCCCGCCGATGGTCGGACGCAGCCACGACGGGACCTGCAGGCTCACCATGAAACGCTCCCACAGCGCCACGCCGCGCATCAGCAGGATGCCGAAGGTCGCCGCGGCGATGCCGAGCACGCTGGCGAGGATCAGGTCGCGAAGGGTGATGGTGTTGAGAGTGCCGGCGATCACGCCGAGGCTCGCGGGCGTGAAGAAGCGCGCCACCAGGTAGCCGTTCAGCGCCGCGATGCCGACCGGGGCGAGTGCGTTCGCCGTGTAGCTGCCGATGATCAGCTCGAAGGCGTAGAACGCGCCCGCGAGCGGCGCACCGAACGCGCCGGCAATTGCGGCGGCGGCGCCGCAGCCGACCAAGAGCCGCATGTCGTTCCTTCGCAGGTGGAACATCCGCCCGATCCAGGACGCCATGCCGCTGCCGAGCTGGGTGTAGCCGGCCTCGAGGCCGACCGAGGCGCCGACGCCGCTCGACCATATGGTCTGCGCCGCGACGATCAGGCTGTCGCGCACCGACATCCGGCCGCCGCGCAGCGCATTGGCCTCGATGGGATCGACCGGGGGCTCCGGCCGCCAGCGCATCACCAGCATGGTGCCGAGTCCGAGCACCAGTCCGCCCGCCGCCGGCACCAGCGCGCGCAGCGGCTCGATCGCCGGCATCGCCGACAGCCGCTCCCCCGACGGCAGCGCGAAAAAATACTGGTGCAGGATACCGACCGCGGCGCCCATCGCGGCGACACCCAGGCCCGCCAGGGCTCCCACCCCGGCCGCCAGTGCAATGATGCTCGCTTCCCGCGCCCGCACCAGCGCCCGCAGGCGCCGGGGAGCCTCGAAGGGCAGGTCCGACTTCGGCATGGCACGCTTTTGCGCCGCCGGTGCGATGAATGCAACCTTGAGACAGCCCGGCCTCAGAGTGCAGCAACGGCGCTCACCTCGATCAGAAATTCTTCGCGGACCAGGCGGTCGATCATCAGCAGCGTGTTCGGAGGATACGCGCCGCCTGCAAACAGCTTTGGAAATTCGCGCGTGCGATAAGCCATGAATTTCGAGATGTCCTGGGAATGCACCAGATAGGTCGTGAATTCGACGATGTTGCCGAAGCCCGCTCCTTGCGAGGCCAAGGCCGCGCCGATGTTGGCGAAGGTCTGGCCACATTGCTCGTCGAAATCCGCGGAGGCCTTGCCGTCGCGGCTAGCGCCGACTTGTCCGGCGATGAACAGGAATTCAGAGGCTTTGACGCGGGTTATCTGGGAGTACTGACCGAGCGGCTTGCCGAGGACTTCAGGATTGAGAATTTGGATCTGCGCCATGACCGACTCCGTTGCAGGGTTGGACGTACAACATTAGCGCGGCGAACGAACACAGGGGACAGCGTTGCGCGGAGCGGGCTAGATTGAACGCGGAGAACAGTGCCATGCCCGACCGAGACAATGCGATAGATGGCAGCCCGCGCGGCGCACTCACTGTCCGCATCAGCGCAATGCCGGCCGACACCAATGCCAACGGCGATATCTTCGGCGGCTGGGTGCTCTCCCGCATGGACCAGGCCGGTGGCATTGCCGGCGTCGAGCGCGCCCGCGGCCGCGTCGTGACCATCGCGGTCGATGCGATGACCTTTATTCGGCCGGTGCGGGTCGGCGATGTGCTGGAGGTCTATACCGAGGTCGAAAGCATCGGCCGTACCTCGATGAAGGTCCATGTCGAGGCTTGGGCGAGACGGTTCCAGACCCATCTTCAAGAGAAGGTCACCGACGCAACTTTCACATTCGTGGCCATTGACGAGGCCGGCAAACCGCGACCGATTCCACCGTCCGACTGAGCGCGGATTTTTTTAGGCAAAATAGGATTGGTCGGTGGACGCGCGGCCGGCGGCCGGGCTTTAATATCGCGCGTAATCCAATTGCGAGGTTCTCATGCGGTTGCTCGCGTTTATTGGCCTGCTGGGCATCATTGTTGCGGTTGCTGCTGGCGTGTACTTTTTCGGCGGCTACTACGATATCTCCGCGAACAAGGACGATCCGAAACTCGTTGAGTGGATGCTGATCAAGGTTCGCGAGGCTGCAATCGATCAGCGTTCCGACATCAAGGCGCCGATCAAGCTCGATGACCCGGCAGTGATCCGCGAGGGGGCGCGGTCGTTCTCCGAGCACGGTTGCGTGCACTGCCATGGCGGTCCCGGCGCGGAATGGTCGAAATTCTCGGAAGGGCTCAACCCGGGTCCGCCCGATCTCAAGGACGTCGCCAAAGAGGACACTCCAGGTCATCTGTTTTGGGTCATCAAGAACGGCATCCGCATGACAGGGATGCCGAGCTTTGCCAAAGCCGGCGTCGCCGCCGACGAAATCTGGAAGATCGTCGCCTTCGTCAAGAAGCTGCCAGACGTATCCGACGCCGACTATAAGACGTGGACGTCCTCGGCGCCGGCGCCGAGGCAGTAAGCGGCTAATCCAATCCAGACACGATCCGCAGGTCGCGGACCGCGCCGTCGCCGAGCGCCTTCAACGCCTCTTGATAGCCGGGGCTGTTGTAGGCCTCGTTGGCTTTTTCGACGCTCGGAAATTCGGAGATCACGATGCGTTCCTTGAGGCCAGCCTCGTAGGCATTGGCCGCCGTGCCGCGCGCGACGTACTTGCAGCCGAACGGCGCCGTAGCCTTCGGCGCCATCTCGGCATAGCGGGCGAGCTTGGCGGGATCTGAGATCGAACGGTAGATCGTCACCCAATAGCCCTTCGCCATCGCGAACTCCCTGTGACGGATGCTTCGGCGTTATTCCAAGCCTTCGACGATCCGGAAGTCGCGCTCGGCAGCGCCGTCGAAAACCTTGAGGGCTGCCTGATAGCCCGAACTGTCATGGGCGGCCACCGCCTTGTCGACACTTTCGAACTCAACAATGACGATGCGCTGCTTGATGCCGGCTTCGTAGGCATTCGCAGCGACGTCGCGGGCGAGATATTTCGCGCCGTAGGCAGCGAGGGCAGGGCCCGCGAGCTTGGCATAAGCTGCGACCTTGTCCGGGTCCTTGATCGAACGATACGCCGACACCCAATAACCCTTCTTCGCCATTGCAACTCTCCCTACGGTTGACGGTGACAGACTAGAGCAAGGTTCTACAGAATACAGCCGCTACGCTTTCTTGAATGCCGGCATCACGTCCTTGGCGAACCAGCGGAGTTGCTCTTTGAACTCCTTGGGGCCGAGACCTTCGGCCCAGTGGATCATGAAGCTGTCGAGGCCTGGATATTTCGCCTCAATGGACCGAATGCCCTCGATCACGTCCTTGGGCGGGCCGCAGAACCACGCCTTCTGCTTCACACCCTCGGCGAGCGTCGGCACGCTGGCCGGCGCGCCGGGCGAGCCCCAGGTGCGGCCATGCTCGTCGGCGTACCGCACGAAACCGAACGGCGCGAACCACTTGAAGCGTTCGTCGTGTGCGGGTTCAAGGCGTTTCATCGCCTCGGCCTGGGAATCGGCGAGATAAACGCCCGCGCCCCAGATCATGTCTTCGCCGAGCTTTTTCGATCGGCCATGCTTCTCGCAAGCAGCATGATAGGCACGAACCACGTCGTCGAGGATTTTATCGCCGTTGAGCGTGATCATCGCCTTGAGCCCGTACTTCGCCATCATGTCTATGGTCTTGCCGCTGGCGATCGGCATCCAGATGTCGACCGGCAGATTCTTCGGCCGCGGCACCAGAGTGATGTCCTTGAGCTTGTAGCCGCGATACTCCACCTCCGGGGGGCATTCGTAATACTTGCCCTTGAACTTGAACTCGGGCTCGTTAAAGCAGGTCAACAGGAGCTGAAGCTGTTCCTCAAAAAAATCGCGGTTCTTTTCGGCGTCGAGTAACGGAGCACCGAAGGTCTCGACCTCGCGGGTGTGATAGCCGCGGCCGACGCCCATGATCACCCGGCCGTCGGTGACGATGTCAGCCATGGCATAGTCTTCGGCCATACGGATCGGGTGCCACATCGGCAGCACGTTGAAGGCGCAGCCGAACTTCAGCCGCTTGGTCTGGGTGGCGAGCCAGAGCCCAGTCTGGATCAGGTTCGGGATAACCTCATAGCCCTCGCGTTGGAAATGGTGTTCGGCCATCCACAGGGCGTCGAAGTTAAGTTCATCCAACGTCTGCGCCACGTCCCTCACGGTGGCGAATACCTCGCGCAGACGCTCGTCGGAGTAGCGGCGATCGTTCGCGGGCGTGCCGTTCAGCCCGATATTGTCGAGCTCGATCTGGCCGACGTAGAGAACGTGGAACTTGCTGATCATCCGTCAGTTCTCCGGGCGGATACCGAACGTGCGTTCGAAGCGCTTGGCATAAGCCGGCCAGACCTCCGGGTTGACGATGCGCGGCGGCTTGCCGCCGTCGAGCGCCAGGATGAGTTGCGAGGCCGCGTATTGGCCCATGTTGGCGCGCGCCTCCTTGGTAACGCCGGCGGTGTGCGGGCTCGCGATGACATTGTCGAACTGGAGCAGCGGATGATCCATCGTCGGCGGTTCCTTGGCGAACACGTCGAGGCCTGCGCCGGCGATCTGCTTTGAGCGCAGCGCCTCTTCAAGCGCCTTTTCGTCAGTGATGTGGCCGCGTGCGGCGGTGATAAAGTAGGCGTGCTTCTGCATCAGCCCGAACTGAGGCGTGCTGATCATGTTGCGCGTGGTGTCATCGAGTGGGCAGTTGATCGAGATGAAGTCGGAGCGGCGGCACAATTCGTCGAGCTCGACCTTGGTGGCGTTGCGCTCGGCGATGGTCTTTTCGTCCAGGAACGGATCGTAGGCCAGCACCGTCATGTTGAACACCGTCGCGCAAAGCTTGGCGATGCGGCGGCCGACATTGCCCAGGCCAACAATGCCGATGGTCTTGTTATGGATGTCGTTGCCCATATAGAGGTTGCGGTCCTTCATCGTGCCCTGGCGGAGCGCGTTATTGACCTGCACGACCTGCTTCGAGAGCATCAGCATCATGCCGAGCACGTGCGAGGCGACGGCGTCGGCATTGCCGCCGGTCTGGTTTACGACCAGCACGCCGGCGTCGGTACAGTCCTTGACGTTGACGGTGTCGTAGCCGGCGCCGCCGGTCGAGACGATCAGCAGGTTCGGCGCACGACCGATCAGGTCCTTGTTGACATGATACCGAGCCGGCAACTCGTCGCGCGCCGAACTGACCTGGTAGGCGTGCGCAGCAGACACGATCGGGCCGAAAACGGAGTCGGGTGAATCGTTCTCGAGTTTGTCGAGGCGGATTTCGGGGCGGCTGCCGATGATGTCGAGGTAGATCGGGTGGTTAAGAAAGCGGACGTAAAAGACGCGTTTGACATTTTCCTTAACGGGTGAAACGTCCGCCATCACCAGCACCCCCACAATTGCGCGCACTTTGCCCGCGCAATTCTTGCCATTGTGGCTGGAGGCCGTCCAGCCGATTGCCGGATGGCATGTTTCAGGCGCATGGGGCGCATTGCTACGCACCTGTCGGAGCGGGTTTCCGCCTCGATCCCGCCTGAAAAAACCTAGTGGTATCCGGGTCTTGCTTGAAATGGCGGGGCGATGCCGCTATCACAAGCGCATGAATCGGGTGGTGGTTCCGATCCTGTCGGTTGCGTCGGCCGCTTGCGTGCAGCTTGCATCGGCGCCCGAAGTATTTGCTGGAGCGCAGGATGCGCTGATCGCCAAGCACGCAACCGAGAACGGTGTGCCGGAGCCGTTGGTTCGGCGCGTGATTCATATCGAAAGCCGTGGCCGCGCCGATGTCGTGTATCGGGGCAACTATGGACTGATGCAAATCCGTCTCGGCACGGCCCGCTCACTGGGATATTCGGGAAGTCCAGAAGGGCTGCTCGATCCGGATACCAATCTCACCTATGCAGTGAAATACCTGGCCGACGCTTATCGTGCCGCGGGCTGTAACGCCGATCGGGCGGTCGCCTATTACAAGCGCGGTTATCATGGCGTGAAGGGTGCCTCTTGTGCCGGCGCTGGCACGGAGATTGCGCAGGTTCGCGCCGCACCGCCGAGGCTGGCAGACACGCCCGACGTGGTGGGGCAAGCTGTCGACGTCATCAAACCAAAGGTGGTGCGAACCGAGTTGATCACGCGAGACACCGCGGAGTCTGTCCATGCGCCGCGGCTGGCCAAGTTCGAGCCCACCCGCATGTCGGGGATGGCTGTTCTGGATGCACGGCCGGTCCCGCTTCCAACTCCAAAGCCTGCTGCGCTGACCGCCGAGCCTCAACAGCCGGCGTTGCAGCAGGTGGCTGCGCTGGAAACGAATGCTCCCGACGAGGTCGTCCCGTTGCCCCACGTACGGCCGGCGCTGAAGCATGCTGTGAGGGCGCGGCATCGCGCCGAACCGCGGCAAATGCACGCTGAAAAGAAGGTGGAAGGGGATAGCAGCGTATCGGGCGCGGTCATCTCGTTGCTGAAAAAGATCACCACGCCGGATGCCACTGCATCGCGTTATCGCGCGGCTCACCAGTCCGCAGCTGACCAGAATTTCTAACCGGCAGAAGCATAAGTCTTAAGTGCACCGCGCAAGATTTCGCGCGCTGGCTCCGACCCATCGAGGGTGCGGACCGTGCGCCGTTCGATCTTCCAGCCGTTCTCGGTGCGCACCAGCTCCCAGCGATTCGACGCCACACGGTGAATGCGAAAGCCGTTGGACACGCCGTGGTTCGGCACCTCGTGCGGCGCCTCGGTTGGATGCGGTGTGAGGATTTGCAGATATGACGTTGCAACGGCCTTGTCGCCGTCGAGTTCGATCCTCGGCAGGCCCGCGAAATGCGCGAGGCCTCCGGCGATAGCGGCCTGATGGGCCGGCGACTTGGTCATGGCGGCAATGGTTTCGTTGCCTGTTGCAGCCTTGCCGCGGCCGAGATCGAGCTCGCCGCTTTCGATATAGACCGCGCGCGTAAAATAGTCGGCGCCAGTATCGGCGCTTGGTGGATGACCGGCAATCAGGTTGAGGATTTCGAGGCGGTCTTCGACGGCGCGGATGCGCTCTTCCAGGCTTTTGCTTTGTTCAGTCATTGTGTTCCCCGGCGTGTGAGTCAGGCCAGGAGACGCCGGTCAGATTACCACTGTCAATCGCTTTGCGGCCCGGGTGATGCCGGTGTAGAGCCAACGCTGCCGGCTCTCGGCAAACACGCTGGACTCGTCGAACAGGACCACATCGTCCCATTGCGAGCCCTGGGCCTTGTGCACGGTTAAGACATAGCCGTAGTCAAACTCGTCATGCCGTTTGCGCAGGGGCCAGTCGATGGCCTCGATGCCTCCGGAAAAGCACTCCGGTCGTACCGAAACCTTGATGCCCTTGCCGGCGTAACCGTCCTCAGGCCACAGGCGCATCTTAATGATGTCGCGCCGTGTCGACGGTTTCTCTTTCACCGACCACAGCGCGCCATTGAACAGGCCCTTGCGCTTGTTGTTGCGCAGGCACACCAGTTTGTCCCCGGCCGCGGGCAATTCTCCGTCAAAGCCGCGACGTTGCCGCATCCGCGCGTTATAGGCGCGCCGCGTCGCGTTGCGCCCGACCAGGACCTGATCGGCCTCGATGACGCGCTGGCCATCGACGTCGGCGCGGGTCACGATCTGCGTCTCGCCGTGACGACCCGGCTCGATCTCGCGGCCCTCGCGAACGTCCATCGACAGCCGGATGATCGGATTGTCCTGTGCCTGACGGTGCACCTCGGTCAGCATCGCGTTCGGTTCGGCCTCGGTGAAAAACCCGCCGCCCTGGATCGGCGGCAATTGCGCGGGATCGCCGAGAACCAGCAATGGCACACCAAACGACATCAGATCGCGGCCAAGGTCGGCATCGACCATGGAGCATTCGTCGATCACGATCAGCGCAGCCTTCGAGGCCGGCGCCTCCTCCCAAAGATCGAAGCTCGGCACTTCTTCGCCGCTCTCTCGCGTTTTGTAGATCAGGCTGTGGATCGTCGAGGCGCGCTCGCAACCCTTGCTGCGCATCACCAGAGCGGCCTTGCCGGTGAAGGCGGCAAACAGCACGTTGCCGTCGACACCCTGAGCAACGTGGCGGGCAAGTGTCGTTTTCCCGGTGCCGGCGTAGCCGAAAAGGCGAAACACCTGTGGCGTGTCGCTTTGACCGGGCCGGGCTTTGAGCCAAGCAGCCACGGCTTCCAGCGCGTTGTCCTGATGCGGGGTAAATACGGTCATGGCAGCCCTAGAAAGGCTGCTTTATATGTCAAGAACAAAGAGCGAACAAGGGGTTTCAACGTCAAGCGACATCGAATTCCGGTCCGGCGTCGGTCTTCAGCTTCTTGAGAAGGCGCTTGAGAGCCGCAATTTCCATTTCCAGACGCGCGACGCGCTCGGCCAGTTCGGTGTTCTCGGTCGCCGGATCGATCTGGGTGGCCTGGGCGAAGGCGACGCCGACCTCTTGGCCATGCCGCCAAATGACATGGGCGCGCAGGGTCTGTTCCTTCTGAGGAATATAAAGCTCCAGGGTGTCAGGAATGGTCACCGCGTCCGAGAAGATCAGCCGTCCGCCGTGAGGCGAGATATCCCGGATCAGGCAGTCCACGACGGTTCGGCGATTGTTGAAATGGATCGAACCGCGCAGAAAGCTCTTCTGCCGGGCAACCCTTCGCCGTTCGACCATGCGCTCGGATTGACTTGCCATGCACGCAGGCTATGCGGCGGAGTTTAAGGAGGTCTTTACCGGGGACGTCGGCGGATGTTTCCATTCGTTAGCAATTGAGGAAAGTTCGCCGCATGTGTGGCAGCATCCTCACTTCGACGGATGCTGTCGGAAATATTCAACGTCGTCGGCGTTCGGCCTGAACTCGGGATGGCCCCGCCATTCGATGCGCCGGGCAACCATGTCGGAACCGTAACGGACGCGGAACAGCAATGTCCGAGCCGGGCCATTGATATATTCGTGCATCTCGCCCGGCGGGTGGACGACAAAAGATCCGGGCGCCACGTCGATCGTTTCTTGCGGCGTTCGCATCTTGCCGCCTCCGGAAAAGCAGAAATAAATCTCAGTTGCCAGCGGATGGCAGTGGTAAGGGCTGATCTGACCGGGCTCCCAGCAGGCGACGGTGTAGTCGCCGTCTTCGACCTCGCCGAGAATCTTCTCGACGTGTTTCTTGGGGTCCCACTGCTGCTCCCTGGACAGATCGAATGCGTGCATGTGTCTTCTCCTGCAAATCCGGCCGGGCATTATGCCGGGTGCTTTGACGCCTGTCTGCACCGTGACAGTACGAGCCGACCCTGATACCAAACGGGCTCAGTTCTCGGGGAGGAAATGATGTTCAAGAAGCCGAATTGTCCGGTCATTGCGGTCGAGGAGCACTACTGGGACGCTGAACTCTCCAAGAGCTATGTCGGCCAGGAATCCGGCCGGCCCGGCCCGCAAATGGAGCGGCTGTTCGACCTCGGCGCGCTGCGCATCAAGGAGATGGATGACGTCGGGATCGACGTTCAGGTGATCTCACACGGCGCGCCTTCAGCACAAAAATTGCCGCTCGACGGCGCGTCAGCGGCGGCGCTCGTCAGCGGCGTCAACGATCGCCTGGCAGCAGCCTGCGCGGCACATCCGACGCGTTTTGCCGCGTTCGCAGCGCTGCCTTCGACCGAGCCCAAAGCGGCCGCGGACGAACTCGAGCGGGCCGTGACCAAGCTCGGCATGAAAGGCGCCATGATGCACGGGCTCTCTGCCGGGGTGTTCCTCGACGACAAGAGATTCTGGCCGATCTACGAGCGTGCCGAGCAGCTCGATGTGCCGATCTATTTTCACCCGGCGACGCCCGATAAACGCGTCTCGGACGTCTACTACGGCGACTACGTCAAGGACTTTCCAATGGTGGTGCGCGCGGCCTGGGGCTTCACGGTCGAGACAGCGACCACCGCGATCCGCATGGTGCTGTCGGGCGTGTTCGAAAAGCACCCGAAGCTCAAGATCATCCTTGGCCATCTCGGCGAGACGCTGCCGTTCCTGGTCTGGCGCGTCGACCAGGCCATGGCGCGTCCTGGCGCTTCGCGAACGATCAGCTTCAGGGATGTGTTCTGCAACAATTTCTGGATCACCACGAGCGGAAATTTTTCCAATCCGGCGCTGCTGTGCTGCGTGCAGGAGCTCGGCATCGACCGCATTCTGTTCGCAGTCGACTGGCCATTCGTGCCCAACCCGCCCGGTGTCGACTGGATGAAGACGGTGCCGCTCTGCGACGAGGACAAGGCGAAGATATTGAGCGGCAACGCCAAGCGCCTGCTGCGGATGTGAACGAACGCGCCGTGGCGAACTTTGTTATAATTCGCTCCTGCCGAATGGTTTCGGGCCCGTAGCTCAATGGTTAGAGCCGACCGCTCATAACGGTCTGGTTGGAGGTTCGAGTCCTCCCGGGCCCACCACGCACTCTATCGATGTCTTTGCGCGATCCGGTTTCCGGCACGAGCACCTCGCGACGCCGTGTTGACGGCGTCTTGCGCCATGGCACTCCAATAACGGTGCGCTGCTTTCGCTTGCTCTTTGACGTCGCAGCTTTGGCCTCCGCGAGTTCGACGAGCAGCTGATCAGGCTGGATCTCGACCCGAACGACATGGGTCGTGATGAGGGCTGCATCCTCGATCTCTGGCGACACGTCGAGGTGATCGCGGACCGCTTTGGCCACTATCGCCTCGACCTCACGGGCTGGGATTCGGCGGACTGTGCCGGCCTGCTTGGGGCCGTCCCTGCAGCAGGGCCGACGAGATGTAATAGCGGTAACGGATACCCCGTTTGCGGACGTGGCTCGGGCTCATTCGATGGCCATGGTCATCGAAGATACGGCCCAATAGGAGCGCGTCCGACCTGGCTCGCATAGTGTTGTGATTGGTCACCTGCCGGGTCAGCTTGGCTTGGACCGCATCGAATAGGTCTCGGTCGATGATGGCGGGCTGTTCGCCAGCCAATAGCTCTCCCTTGAATGCGACTCCCCAATATAGAATCGGTTGCGCAGGAGATGGGCGAGGGGTCCCCGGGTGAACGGAATGCCGCCAACGGTTTCCCCGGTTTTTAAGGTGCGCACCTTGGTGACAATGCCGCGTTGGCGCAGTTCCGCCATCACGAGGTTCAGGCTGCCAATCTTCAGATAGCTCTGAAAGATGGTGCGGACCCGCTCCGCCTCGGCCTCGTTGACGGTGATCTTTCTGTCCTTGGTGTCATAGCCGAGTGGCGCCATGCCGCCGACCCAGAGCCCCTTGCGCTTGGAAGCCGCAATCTTGTCCCGGATGCGCTCGGAGGTGACCTCCCGCTCAAATTGGGCAAAGGACAGCAGCACGTTGAGAGTCAATCGCCCCATCGAGGTCGTGGTGTTGAACTGCTGGGTGACCGAAACAAACGACACCCCGTGCTGGTCAAACAGCTCGACCAGCTTGGCGAAGTCAGCCAATGAACGGGTCAGGCGGTCGACCTTATAGACCACGATGACGTCGATCTTTCCGGCTCGCACATCGTCCAGCAGCCGTTGCAGCGCCGGGCGGTCGGTGTTGCACCGGAGAAGCCACCATCGTCATATTTCCCACGGATCAGGCTCCAACCGGCATGGGCCTGGCTTCGGATATAGGCCTGGGATGCATCGTACTGGGCATCGAGGGAGTTGAAGTCCTGCTCCAGCCCCTGGTCGGTTGAGACCCGGGTATAGATCGCACAGGGAACCTGTTTTGGTCCTCGGCTATGTCCTTGGTATCTTTCGGCAGCCTGTCGCGCAGGCCAAAGAACTTGGGTCCGTTCCAACGGGTGCCGGTAATCGCCTGGGCGACCTTCGACAGACTGGAATAGGTCTTGCCGTCCCAGGCAAGCCATCGGCCAGGACCGCGACGCGATGCATTCGGCCACTCCATTCGCGAGTCAGGATCGTCCCCGGCCGTACCTCAGTGGTCAGCCGCTTGATCTCGATGGCGCGTTTGCCAGCCTCATCAGGAGAGCCTGCGCCATCGAGCAACCGCTGCGTTTCGGCATCAAGGTCGCCCAGCCGATCGGCTTGCAGCCGATAGGCCAGAACGCGGAAGAGGAGGTGCCGGGGAAGGTGAGGGGGCGGTAACCGCCGGAACACGTTTCGCCAACGGGCCCGCGGAGCGCTGATGTCGAAATCGCGCAGCTGCGCGATTTCGACGTCCAGTGTGTTGGCATCCGGCAGCGCTCGACCAACCTTTACACGAGGCATGAGTTCAGGCTGCGCGGCGCTTAGGGGTTCGACCGATTGCTTTCACCTCGCTACTCTGGTCGTCTCGGTAGAGCCGATGGCCATCGACCTTGGTCGAGTCAAGCTTCAACTTCGGCTTCTTGCGCACCACGCCGGCCAGGAAGCCGCGCACCGAGTGTTGCTGCCAGCCCGTGGCCTTCATCATTGCGTCGATGGTGGTGCCGTCGGACGACTGCAGCATCGCAATGACGCGAGATTGCTTTGAGGCACGGTCGGGCTTCTGATCCGACGGCTCATCATTGGGCAGAGACGCTCGGTTTGCCACAGGGGCACGCATTGCCGCTGTGCGTTGTGATTTCGACTTCTTTGCAGATTTTGACATCGATATCCTCGGTTCGGTTTGAGCCGCCCGATAGGCCGCACCACCGAAGCCCCACCTCGGCGTTCAAGCCGGCGGGGCAGGATCTCTGGGCCGGTATCGGGCCCGCGATTGGCGACAGTACTGCTCCGTTTGTGCGGGAAGGCCAGTCCCTTTTTTGATAACATTCTTGCTCAGTGAAGCCGATTAAGATCATCCCAATATTCGTTGCGAAACCGGCCATCCTGGCGATCAAGTCAGACTAATTGCACCTGGAAAGAGAGCATATCGTCCTGATAAACATCGAGGCGCTTAACTTTGTTTATTTGCCGACGCTGTTCATCTGGTCGTACAGGCGACCCGCAATCAGCGTATGGCCCAAAGGAAAAGGACACGAAGGGCGATTATGAAATTCTGCATCCATCTCAGCACTCGCATTCAGGATAAGCGAAATGAACTCCCACTTATCAACTTGATGACCGATCTTGCGCTTAAGGCAGATGCTGGCGCATTCAGCGCGATCTCTCTGACCGAACATCATCTCCACGAGAACCAAGCCTATCAGAATTCGCTCTTGTTCGCGTGTGCGCTTGCGCCTCGGCTAACCCGGGCCACGCTCGTTCTCGCTACGGTCAACCCAGCGCTGCATCATCCCGTGCGGCTGGTCGAGTCTTGCAACCTGATTGACCAACTGAACGCCGGTCGGCTTGTCGTCGTTTTCGGCCCGGGATTCAAAGATACCGACCTCGTGGCATTCGGGCGTGACGTCGCTGAGCGCAATGTACTTTTCGAGCAGGGGATACGCGCAGTCGTCGATATCTGGGGTTACGACGGCAAGGGCGGACCGCTTGAGTTTGCCGTTGGCGCAGACCGTGGAAGGCTGGACGTCGCAGTGAACCCCTCGTCCTTTCGCAAACCGCACCCGGTCCTGGCACGTGCAACCCTGAATCGGACGGCGATTGCTGATTCCGCTGCGCGCGGCTGGCCGGTGTTCACCGCGATAAAGGACCCGGCCGGCGTTCACGAGCAGATGGCCGGCTATCATGCGGCGCTAGCGGTTTCGGGCCATCAGCCAGAGACGATCAGGCTGGCCAAGGAATGGTCGACAATAGGGAAGGCGGTGCACGTGGCGGAGACTGACGAGCAGGCCAGGTCGGAGGCCGAAGCTTTTTTCGTCAAGAACCCGAGTGGGGCAATTGCACGTAACCCTGATGACATGATCTGCGGCAGCCCGGAAACTGTCACGCGCGCTATACGCGCTTTTGCAGCATCCGGCGTGGGGATGATGATCTGCGGGTTCCTCATCGAAGTCGAGGACGCATCACGGCTTCGTCGCAGTGTGCGACTGTTTGAGGAAGAGGTCATCCCCAAGGTGGCCGCAACGCCTACCGAAGGCACGCAATATCTGCACGCATCGACGTGAGGCGTTTCGCTTCCGGGGCTTTCTTAAATTCGCATCGGCATCGTGTTGTTCAACTGGGGGCCCGTTGGGGGCCGGTGACAATTTCAACAGACGCGGTTTGCGCAGCATCGGCGCGGGGCAACGATGAAACGCGCGGGCGCGTAACCGTGCCCGGGTCGCGCTCGCCCCGCGCCGCCGCCCTCAGGATGCGCTCAGCGTCCGGCTAACACTGGCTTGTTGTTCGGGCAGTAAGCTTGCCCATACCGTGTCCAGGGCCGACCGCATCAGTTCAATCGTTTGTGTTTCGGCATGGAATAAGGACCCCGTTTTCGGGGTGATCGGCGTCCAATCGGGACTACGGTGATGTCGGGAACGCCGCGCTTTGAGTACTTGGGAAGCGCAAAGTGACGGCCGTCTCTGAACAGGCCACCGTTTTTTTGACGCCTGAAGAAATGTCGCCGCGCGGCACGGTAGTGAGATTGTGTGTCGTGCTCTAGTGGCGCGTTGTAGTTCATTCCTCCATTATCGCATAAAAAATGACCCCACTTCGTGGCGGGGCCAAGTCAACTTAGCTGGTGAAGTTCTAACGCACCTTTAGATTTTCCGCTGCTTCCTTGCCGCGATTGGAGACTACCTCGAATTCGACATTGGCTCCTTCATTGAGGGTGCTCAATCCGGCGCGCTCGACCGCCGAGATGTGCACGAACACGTCCTTGCCGCCGCCTTGGGGCGCGATAAACCCATAGCCCTTCGTTGCGTTAAACCACTTTACCGTACCTGTAGCCACGAGACTTCTCCGTAAAAGACAGTAGAGGGCGCCACTTTACACAAGAATGGGTCCCGCGACTAGGCGGCGCTACTCGGGAAGCTTGTGTCTGCTGTCCCGTCTGACAAGCTCCTTGCGGAGCGCCCGGGGCGATCATCAGGCAAACACTGTGCTCGCTTGAGTACTGGAGGTGCCAATCATCGTCCTGGTACGTCCTGCGGTAGAACCATCCGCGCGGCCGATTTTCGACCACGAAGCCTGCAAGGCGTAAGTACGTTTGACGGTTTACCGGTCGTGCAAGGAGCGCGGCGGTGCCGATTGTGCGGGAGGAGCGGCGTTTAAGGCATCGCGCCGGTAAGCGAAAAAAGTGCCGCGACTTAGCGCGAATTGCCGTGTGAAAAAGGAGCCCGCATTTTTTTACGAAGCGAGCTCCGAGTTGCTCAGGTCAGACTATTCCAACACTGAGGAATGGGTAGGAAACGACGCGGCGACGCGTGCAACGTCAGGCGTCACGGTAAAGAAGGAACTTCGGCTATCAACAAAGAAAAAGCCGCTGCGTCTGCGCGGCAACCTTATGCTCTCTTGAGAGCGACAACCTCTCGCCGCTCGGCCAGCGCAGGGCGAACGCGATGCCCTTGTGTAAGCCAGCCGAGCTGAAACCGATTCCGAGCCTTTCCGCGTCGTCTTGCGAGATGCCAAGCGCCGCAACCTCGTCGGTGGACCGGAGCTTGGCCAGGTAGGCGTCCGGGTCGAATGCCCGCGGCGCAGATGCTGGGGCAGGTTGAGCGACAGGCGCTGTCCTGGCCTCCGGCTTCTGCGGAGGTGTCTCAGGAGCTGTGGGTCGCGTCGCGTTAGCGTGCGCGAACAATTCCTGCAGAGCGAACGCAGCTTCTCAACGCCGCGACCTTTGATCGGACCGTCGATCACGCAAGGCGCGTCGATGCGGTCGCAGCCCAACGCCGCCAGGAAGGTCAACGTCCGCCAGTGCCCGTGGGGAACCTTGTCCAATAGTCTGTTCCCGCACGGGCGCCCAGCCGCGCAGGCGGGTCATGTTGGTTTTGGCCCAGGTCTCGTCGATGAAGACCGTCCGAGCCGGATCAAGCCGGCCCTGATAGGCTTTCCAGCGTGCGCGTCTTCGGGCGACGTCGGGACGATCCTGCTCGGTGGCGAACAGCGTTTTTTTGAAGCTGAAGCCGGTTCGGTGCACGGTGCGCCAGGCCACCACTTTGAACGCAGCTGCGGTTGTTGAAGATCATTGGCACCGCCGTCCATCCCAAGCGCCACAATATAAGCGTGTTGGCATCAGGCGCCGCCAACCTCATAAAGCGCGCCCGCACGAGCCCGCGCTTGGGTCTCTCCGGGGGACGATCACCACGCTATCGCGTGTCCGGTTGGGGTGCGGGCGGTTGCGGCCCATCGCTTGACGCGGTAGGTTGCCATAATTTCGCGTTTCTTCGATGCAAACTTTTTAGAGGGGGCTGGACGTGCATATGAAGAAGGTTCTGCTCGCTATTGCATTGATCCTGGCGCTGGGGGCCATCGGCATTGTGGTGCAGTTCCAGTTTGCACCGCTATCGTATGCGGGTGACCCGGCTCCGGCGGCCCCGCCCTGATCTCGGCAGGACGTCCGATGTTGCAGCCGCCGGGCCATCATCGGCGGTCGCCATATTTCGTGAGCGGGTGGCTGGACTTTGCGGTGATCGGCGGCCTGTCGATCGTCGTCTTTCTGCTGCTGCGGCTGATTTCCAACGGTGGGACCAGACCTGAAGTGGTTCAGGCCGTCGCTGTCACCAGCATTTTCGTCAACTATCCGCACTTCTCGGCGACGGTTTACCGGCTCTACCAGAATCTGGATAACGTCCGGCAGTTCCCTGTGACCGCGATCGGTGTACCGCTCCTGATGATCGCCGGGGTCGCAGCATCGCTGTGGCAGCCCGAATGGGTCGCGCCATATTTCGTCACGCTATTTTTGATCTGGTCGCCATACCATTACAGCGGCCAGACCATCGGCATCACTATGCTCTACGCGCGCCGCAGCGGCTTCGTGGTGGGCCCAAGGCAGCGCATCGCGCTTTCAACCTTCGTCTACTCTACCTTCATCCTGAGCTTTGTCTCTTCGCGCAACGATCAGCCGATTATTCGTTACGGCGTATCAATTCCGGTTATTCATTTTCCAGCTTGGTTCGGTGCAATCCTGATCGCGACGATGTGTGTAGGCGCTACGGTATTTCTGTGGTTCGTGTTTATATGGTGTCGGTCCCAGCGAAGCGTGCCACCACTCATCATCCTGCTGCCCGCCGTGGCGCAATTCGTTTGGTTCATGCCGGGACGACAGACGGCAATGTTTTATGAGTTCGTCCCGCTTTTTCATAGTTTGCAGTACCTCTACATCGCTTGGGCGATGCAGATCGGACTGCGACTGGGGCAGCCAGCGCACGGCAAGGCGGCCGGCTCGGTCTGGCAGGAAACCTTCAGATGGGGAGTGCGTAATTATATCGGCGGCATGCTGCTGTTCATCGCGCTGCCCTGGCTGCTATGCTGGATCGACGTGCCGCTCCTCACCTCCGCCGGCATCATCATCGCCGCGGTGAACATCCACCACTTCTTTGTCGACGGCGTGATCTGGAAGCTGCGCGACGCCCGGGAGACATCACCGCTTATGATGAGCTCCGTCGATTGGACGCCCCAGCGGGCGCCGGGAATGGCCTGATGTATGCTGCGGCTGGGCGCCTGGTTTTTGCGCTAGTGCTGGCGCTGGCTTGCGGCGGGCCCGCCTTGGCGCAGCAGTTGCCGAAGCCATTGTCCGATCCGCCGACCGGACGTGAGACGTTCCTCGCTGTAGCGATCGCCGCGATGATGCTTTGCGGTCTTGCGAACTTCGCGCTGTTTGGCCGGGTTTCGGAGCGGACCCACGTCGCGCTCGCCATGCTCGGCGCGCTGGCCGGCGGGTTTAGTTTGCTCGTGCTTTTTGGCGGCGCGCTTTACGAAAATCCCATCGCGGCCGTGATCGGCGTGCTGCTGCTCGTCGGGATGTTCAAGTTCATGAGCAAGTTCGAGGCGGGCCGGAAACCGGACCGCAGACCGTAAGGAATGATCGCGGCGCAACGATGAATTATTGGCGCAGCGAACGGGCGAGCCGGAAGCCGACAAAGGCGCTGCGATTGAGCGCGGAATCGCCGCCGCGGTTGGCTGCCCGCAGGATCCGCGCGCTGTAGCTCCAGCCACCGCCGCGGCGGATGCGGCGGCTGCAGTCGCCGCCATTGAGCCACGCGGATCCGTCGGTGGGCGCACCCTCGTAGCTGTTGTGATAGCAATCTGCCGTCCACTGCCAGACGTTGCCGAGCATGTCGTGGAGGCCGAATGGGTTGGGCGGAAATGAATCAACGGGCGAAGGTCCTTTGTTGTCCCAGTTGCTGCCGCACTCGCCGTTGCAGTTGGCGTTGCCCACGCCGATGTTGTTGCCCCAGTAATAGACCGTCGTGGTACCGGCGCGCGCCACATATTCCCATTCGGCCTCGCTGAGCAGGCGATAAGGCTGGCCGGTCATCCGGGAAAACCAGGCGGCATATTGCTGAGCTTCGTTCCAGGTAACGTCGATAACCGGCCGGTTGCCCCGCCCGTAGCCGCTGTCGCTCGCGGGCGGGCATCCGCCAACGGCGACGCAGGCGTCCCACTCGTCGAACGTCACATCGTAGATCGAAACGGCGAAAGAGTTGTCGATCTTGACTAGGTGCCGAGGGCTTTCATCGCGATAGCGACCGATCTCGGTCGTCTCCGATCCCACGTAGTTTTCGCCCGCCGGTATGACGATCATTTCTGGACAGCCTTTGGCGCATTCGCGGAATGTCGCCTTGGGCTTCAGCGCCTGTTCGGCGACGGCGGAGAGCACGTAAGGCCGGATCTGCGTATTCATGTAGGGGCGCATGATGACGAGCCAGTTGATCTCGTCCTTGATGGCATCCTGATTGATCCACACCAGGAGGCTGGTGATGATGCCGCAAAGCAGAAGATAGTTGAAACTCTGCAGGAGTCGCCTCCGGCTCTTCGCTGCGGCCTCGGCCTTGCTGCAAGCGGCGAGATAGTCGCGATCAGATGGATCGAGGCGTGCCGATAGATCGGGCCGCTTGTCGAGTTCCTCTGCGGACTCCAGTCGTCCGGTCGCGTGCGTCAGCCAGCCCGACGTCCTGCCGTGCTTGATCCAGTCTCGCGCCGCGCGCTTGACGCCATCCAGCACCGCGAGAAGCCCGGAATCTTCCGTCAGCCAGCCCTGCAGCAGACTCCATTGCCGCAGCAGCGCCTCGTGCGCGGGCTCGATCGTCTGCTCGCCGCCGTTGGCGACATCGGTTGACAGCAGGCGCTGCTCGACGAAGTGTTGCAGGAGCGGTCGCGCTTCAGGGGGAACCTCCGACAGCCGCGCGACCCGGCGGCGCGGCGCGCCGGTGTCGGGATCGATTTCGGCGATCCAGGGGATCAGGCCACGGCGCAGCAACGCCAGTCGCGCAATCCGATCGTTCGGGATGGCCGGATCAGCATCCGCGAATTTCAGCGCGCGCTCGACCGCTGCCTCGATCGAACCTTTAACGCGACCGAGTTGGTTGTAATGCTCAAGCTTGAGATGGCCGCCGGCATGATATTCGTCGTAAAGGCGCTCCAGTGTGAATGCGAGCAGCGGCAGCGCGTCCTTGGCGTCGCCGCCCGCCTCGATGTCGGCAAGAAGCGCATCGACCAGTCCTTCCTCGATCTTCAGTGCACGCGGAGTCCCCTCTAGTCGTCGCGTTGGGCCCTTGATCACTTCGGAGTAGGAGCCTCTCAGCATCGCCGACAGGCTTAATGTTTCTTGGCGGAGCCCCTCGAATTGCTTGGCGAGCTGAAGTCGTTCGTAGTTGTCGGAACGGATCGTGAAAACAGCAACCACTGCCGGCGTGTCGTCGGTCAAGAGCTCGCGACACAACCCGAGCAGACGCTCGGCCTCGGCTTGCGCCTCGATCAGAAACAACTCCTCGCCTTGATCGATGGACAGCACGATGGCCGGAGGTTTTGGGTGCGCGCCAAGCTCCGGCATATGGCGCGCGGCCTTGCTAGCAAGCGTCTGCAACAGCAGCTTCACCTTCGCCGCGCCGCCCTCGACGGCCTCGCGCAGGCTGGCGCGTGGCATGGCGATCCGCGCCTCGTGAAACGCGCCCTCGAGTGCGCGAAGGAGGCCGGTTTCGCCGGTGATAGCCGCGCGCTCGGGCCGAATGACGGGCAACGGGAGAAAGTCGTCGTCGCGCGTCAGGCGTGGCAGAAGGCCGGCGCGCAGGAACGATGATTTGCCCGCGCCCGAAGACCCAAGAATAACGAGCAGACGCGGCGGCGCGCCGTCACGCAGACCCCGCAGGCGGTCGAGCGTCTGCACGATGTGCGCATCGCGGCCGAAGAAAATGCCGGCGTCGTCGCTTTCGAGCGATCTCAGGCCGCGGAAGGGTGAGCGGCCTGGATCGCTCGTCGGCGGCCAGGCGAAAAAGCGAGAATCCAGGCCGGCGCGCTGCAAGCCAACCTTGAGCCGACCAAGGCCTTCCGTGGAGAACGTGACATGCTCCTCCTTGCCCGTGACGGGCATGGTGACATGCATCATGACGTGGTCCGTGCCGGAGCAGAGCTGTACCACTTGCCAAGTGCTCGTGAGATTGAACGGCAGGTCGGCTACGGAGATGTCTTCGACGACGAGGCCGAACAGGCGCTTGTTGAGCTTGTAGGCGAGATTGAATTCCTTGAGGCACCAGCCGGAGTCGAGCCATTTCCGCGACACTAGGAAAAGCACCGCTTCGCAACGCGAGGCTGCTTCGTTGAGGGCCCGCTCCCACCGCTCGCCGGCAGCGATGCCGCGGTCCGGATCAACATCGAGGAAAACGTCGTTCCAGCCTTCATGCTTTAACCAGTCGCGAAGCGCCACCGCTTCCGCGTTGTTGGCGCTGGAATGGCTCAGAAAAATCCGCGACATCGTCACGCCCCAAGAACTGTCCCCGGCCCCAGGGTAGAGGCGCGAATTCTGATTGTCACGGTGTGACCTGCTCCCCAACTTGCCCTCGTTCATAAGGAGAGTCTGTTCCAGTTTTGCCCCTCCTTGGGGCGTGCTGCGAACTCAGTTGGGGTGAGCCCGTTGAGGCTCGTGTGCGGTCGGTTGGTGTTGTAGTCGATCCTCCATGCTTCGATGATCTGGCGCACCTCGTTGAGGTTGGTGAACAGGTTCTCGCTGAGGCATTCGTCGCGTAGCCTGCCGTTGAAGCTCTCCACGAAGCCATTCTGCATCGGTTTGCCCGGTGCGATGTAGTGCCATTCGACATCATGCGCCTGCTGCCAGGCCAGGATGGTGTTCGAGGTGAACTCGGTGCCGTTGTCACTGACGATCATGCAGGGATAGCCCCTGAGCTCGACAATGCGATCGAGCTCCCGCACGACCCGGGGGCCTGTGAGCGAGGTGTCGGCCACCAGGCCGAGGCACTCCCGGGTGAAGTCATCGACCAGCGTCAGGATGCGGAAGCGCCGGCCGTTCACCAGCGTGTCCATCACGAAGTCGAGTGACCAGCGCAGGTTCTGATCCTGGGGGATCGCCATCGGCGCCCGTGTGACCAGAGCCCGCTTGCGGCCACCACGCTTGCGGCCACCACGCTTGCGCACCGTCAGCCGCTCTTCCTTGTAAAGCCGGTAGAGCTTCTTGTGGTTGAGCCGGATGCCCTGGCGAGCCAGCAGCAGCCCGAGACGACGATAGCCGAACCGCCGGCGCTGCGACGCCAGCTCCTTCAGCTTGATCCGCAGCGCGCTGTCATCCGGCCTGGTTGAGGCGTAGCGATAGGTCTTCGGATGCAGCCCGACGAGGCCACAGGCTCGCCGCTGCGAATAGCCCTTCTCTCGGACCGCCCAGGTCACAGCGCGCTTCCGCAAGCTGGGCGTCAGAAGTTTTTTCCGAGCATCTCCTTGAGCGTCGACGCATCCAGCACCGTCTCCGCCAGCAGCTTCTTCAGCCGACGGTTCTCGTCCTCCAGCGCCTTCAGCCGACGGGCGTCCGAGACCTCCATCCCGCCATAACGCGAACGCCACTTGTAGAACGTCGCGTCGCTGATGCCGTACTTGCGGCACAACTCGCCAGCCGACAATCCGGCGGCGTGCTCCTTCAGAACCTTGATGATCTGCTCTTCGGTAAATCTGCTCTTACGCATGTCCGTCTCCCGAAGGAACGGACTCTACCCAAAACCGGGGGCGTTTAAGGGGAGCAGGTCAATCGGTACTTATTTAGAATCGAGTACGCCGCATCTTTAACCATAATACTATGACGGTGGCGTCGCCTGATCTGCGCTCCGCCAGGATGAACACCGCAGCCGATCTCGTCGAGCGGAGCGTGCAGGAGACGCTGACCTACTACGCCTTCCCGGACGTCCATTAGCAGAAAATCCGCACCAACAATCCGCTCGAGCGGATCATGAGAGAGATCCGAAGGCGGACCCGTGTTGCGGGAGCATTCCCGGATGACAGCGCGCTGCGGATCAAGCTGAAGGAGCTGGCGTCGCACGCCGGCGGTTCGGCTATCGCCGTCTGGGCCTGCTGCTGACCCGGCAGGGCATTCGGCTGGACCACAAGAAGCTCTATCGGCTTTACGAGGAAGAGCGGCTGACGGTGCGCAAGCGTGGTGGTCGCAAGCGAGCGCTGGGCACACGGGCGCCGATGGCGATCCCCCAGGATTAGAACCTGCGCTGGTCACTCGACTTCGTGTGACACGCTGGTGAACGGCCGGAGCTTCCGCATCCTGACGCTGGTCGATGACTTCACCTATGCAGACGAATCCCAGCGGCTTCCGGCTGCGGCGTTGTCAGCCTATGCCGCCGTAACACCGAGCCCACCCGCGGTGCCGCTGGGTGCGTTGGGGCTAAGGGGCTGGTCCAGAAGCATGCGCAGGAATTCGTCCGATGCCCGGTTGGCCGCGGCCGCGGAGCTTTACCGGCTTGGTGTCATCGAGGCCTGTGTCCCACAAGACCAGTTGCTGTCTGCTGCCATGGACATCGCGCGCTCGATTGCAGCCAAGAGTCCAGTTGGCGTCCGAGCGGTCAAACGCGCATTCAACACGGTCGAGGAAATGCCGATCCGCGATGCCTACCGCTACGAGCAGACCATCACGGTGGACTTGTCGAAGACCGAGGACGCGCGAGAGGCTCAGAAAGCCTTTGTCGAAAAGCGTAAACCAAACTTCACTGGCAGATAGTAGCAATCTGTTTGACTACATGCCGGCGCCCGTGAAAACGGACGTGGGGCACTACTTGTGTGTTGCTCGTAATCCTTATTGTAGCGATTCTGGCGTTCAAGCCGCTTCGAACGGTCATCAAGCGCTATCGCCGGAAGCAAGAGGGTTCGACACCTGAGTCCTAAAATAAATCGCGTTCCGGGTGCAGCGAAACATGCGTGCGGCGATGACTTGGGTTCAGGGTTTGGCTGATGGAATTCCCTGTTCCTGCGCCCAAATTCCCTGTTCGGTAAAAAACAATTGCCTGTTCCTCGTGTAGGGAATTTAGCTCAAAAGCCCAGGAATTATTGGGTTGGTGGGCCCTCTGATGCGGGAAGCGGCCCAGAAGATCGAAAAATTCCCTGTTCTTTTCCCTGTTAGCAGGGAATCCGATGCGGAGACGGGTTCGATGACGACTGCGTCCGCCACCACGCACTCTTTCGAGCGCCGCAATCGGTTGCGCCCGCACAAGGCATTGGCGAAGCCGCGCAACGTGTGCGCCTGAACTGGCAAAAGGAACTCGTCGCTCACTTCGATCGGCATAAGCGTTATCCGGGCGATCGCTCCCAGCAGGCTGCGGACATTATGGTCAGCTTCGCGCTGGATCGGACCGGCCACATCCTGTCCTCTCAAGTGGTCAAAAGTTCAGGCGACGCCTCGTTCGACGCTGCGGCGCTCGACATGATCCAGCGTTCCGATCCGGTGCCGCCACCACCCCCGTTGGTCGCGGATGAAGGTCTAACATTTTCTCTTCCTGTCATTTTTCGTGTCAAATGAGAACCAGTTGGTCCCGGGAGTGTCAGAAGAGCAATACCGATGAAGCGCGCTGAGTTGTACGTGCTTTTGTGGGCGCAACCGGCTGCCGTCGTCGCGTCGCGACTCGGCCTGTCGGCAACGGAATTGCGAAAGCTCTGCGCGGATTGCGAAATTCCTCTTCCGCCAGTTCGTTATTGGAACAGGCGAAGGCGCAGCTAAAGAATTAAAGCGACCGGGACTGCCGTTGCTCATCTCGCCATTGTCTCGAGATATCGATTTGCCTTTGCTTAGCGATCCGTCCCTGCCGCCTTGTGACCGGGAACGTGAATCCGCAATCGAACGTCATGAACGGCATACGCCCGAACCATCGCTCGCTTGTGAGCGATTTCACCGACGAAGAGTGCAACGTGCTCCAAAATTTGCCTGATCGCGTTTTTAAGAACGTCTCAACAGGCGGAGGCCGCGACGCTAAGACGATCATCCGAAAAGAATTGCGCCGAAAGACGTCGAGAAAATGACAGCTCGGCACTTCGCACAATGACAGATTATGGAATATTGCCCGGCCGACGGATACCTGCTTTGCTGTCTCTGCAGACGCGAGAACTAACACCAAACCATAAAACGGGATGGCTATATCACCTAATTGGTGTGATCAATATCCAAGTCGGTACCAGCCTCGGGGAAGTGGATCGCATGTTCACACTCATACGCACTGTGCTTTTGATTGGCATGCTTGCGTCTTCCAGCGCGCTGGTAGCCCAGGAATTCCCGAACCGCACTAT
>Ga0265325_10000464_pt1 | contig 29365 bp, 25 predicted proteins | sample 41420metaG_FD_202090 | JGI IMG/M metagenome (GOLD analysis project Ga0265325, IMG submission 202090) | Rhizosphere microbial communities from Carex aquatilis grown in University of Washington, Seatle, WA, United States - 4-14-20 metaG | ecosystem: Host-associated > Plants > Roots > Rhizosphere... | reverse complement strand
TGACGAAAAACCAGCGCAGCTTCGACAGCGCGGTGATGATGTCCTCGCTGATGCCGTCGGAGAAATACTCCTGCTCCGGCTCGCCGCTCATGTTGGTGAACGGCAGCACGGCGATCGCCGGCCGGTCCGGCAGGGTCAAGGCCGGTGCTTCACTATGGGTGCGGAGGGCCGTCGCGGCGTGATCGGTCCGCACCTCGCCGACGAAACGTACGCCTTTGCGCGGAATGGTCCGCACCAGCCGCTGCTCGCCGCCGCTGTCGCCGATCGCCTTGCGCACCGCGTTGATGCGGCTGGTCAGGGTCGATTCCGACACGATGCGGCCGCCCCACACCGACGCGATCAGGTCGTCCTTGCTGACCACGCGCTCGCGGTTCTCAAGCAGGAAGACCAGCAGGTCGAACACCTGGGGCTCGACGGCAATCGTCTCGGAGCTGCGCCGAAGCTCGCGCCGGTCCACGTCAAGGACCTGATCGCCAAAGAGAAACTGCATTCCCTCGCCCTTTCGGAACCCTTCTCACGGGAAAATCACGGCAATCTCAAGATCAAATCAAGCAGTGGTCAAAGCGGATTCCGGAGGAATCCGTCATCCAAGGGCATCAATCCTCGAAATGGGAGAATCTGATGGGCCGCTTTGTCGCCTTCCTTTATGGGCTCGCCGCATATGTCGCATTCTTCGGAACGATCCTTTACGCCATCGGCTTCGTCGAAGACATGGTGGTGCCCAAGACCATCGACAACGGCGGCGGCGCGCCGCTGGCCGAGGCGGCCATCGTCAATCTGCTGCTGATGTCGGTGTTCGCGCTTCAGCACAGCGTGATGGCCCGCCGGCAATTCAAGCAATGGTGGACGCAGTACGTGCCGGCTTCGGTTGAACGCAGCACCTATGTGCTCGCATCGAGCCTGGCGCTGATGCTGCTGTTCTGGCAATGGCGCGCCATGCCGGCGGTGGTGTGGCATATCGCCGATCCGAGCACGGCGCATGCCGTGCAGGCGCTGTCGTTTGTCGGCTGGGTGCTGGTGTTCACCTCGACCTTCCTGATCAATCATTTCGAATTGTTCGGCCTCCATCAGGTCGCCAACAACCTTACCGGCAATCCGATGCCGCAGATGCAGTTCCGCACCCCGCTGCTCTACAAGCTGGTGCGGCACCCGATCTATCTCGGCTTCATCATCGCGTTCTGGGCGGCGCCGACGATGACGCTGGGGCGCATGTTGTTCGCGGCGGTGACCACGGCCTACATTTTCATCGGTATCCTGCTCGAGGAGCGCGACCTGATCGCCCAGTTCGGCGACGAGTACCGCCGTTACAAGGCGCAAGTCTCGATGCTGGTGCCTTGGCGCAAGTCGGCCTGACGGACGGTTTCTTTGATGGAGCGGCGTCGGCGCTTTGCCGGCGCCGCTTTCGTTCTGCTAACCTGCCGTCATGGCGATGACGGCACCCTCTCGACGCGATCCCAAGGCAATCGAGTCTACGATCAGCGCACTCGCCGCTGCCTTCGGCAACCGCCTGGTCACCTCCCAGGCCGTTCGCGCCCAGCATGCCAACACGGTGACCTGGATCGAGAACCAGCCGCCCGACGCGGTGGTGTTTCCGCAGTCGACCGAGGAGGTGCAGCAGATCGTAGGCATCTGCGCAGCGCATCGCGTCCCGATGATCCCATTCGGCGTCGGTACCTCCCTCGAGGGGCACGTCAATGCGCCGTTCGGCGGCGTGTCGATCGACATGCGCGACATGAACAAGGTGCTCGCGGTCCACGCCGAGGACCTCGATTGCGTGATCCAGCCCGGCATCACCCGCAAGGCGCTCAACGAATATCTGCGCGACCAGGGCGTGTTCTTCCCGATCGACCCGGGAGCCGACGCTTCGCTCGGTGGCATGGTGGCGACCCGCTGCTCGGGCACCAACGCCGTTCGCTACGGCACCATGAAGGACAATGTGCTCTCGCTCAAAGTCGTGATGGCGAACGGCGAGGTAATGACCACGGCGCGCCGCGCGAAGAAATCAGCGGCCGGTTACGACCTGACGCGCATGATTATCGGCTCCGAAGGGACGCTCGGCGTCATCACCGAGATCACCTTGAAGCTGTCCGGTATCCCGGAGGCAATCTCGGGCGGCATCTGCCCATTCCCTTCGGTCGATGCCTGTTGCAATGCCGCCATCATGACAATCCAATCCGGGATTCCGGTGGCGCGGATCGAATTGCTCGATGCGTTGCAGGTGCGCGCGGTCAATCTCCACTCAAAGCTCGGGTTGCGCGAGACGCCGATGCTTTTCCTGGAGTTTCACGGCACCGAAGCGGGCGTTGCCGAACAGTCCGAGCGGTTCAGCGAGATTGCCGAGGAGTTGGGAGGCGGTCCGTTTGAATGGACGACGCGGCCCGAGGAGCGGACCAAGATGTGGGAGGCGCGTCACAACGCCGCCTTTGCAAACTTTACACTGCGGCCGGGCGCAAGCCTGGTCGCGACCGACGTCTGCGTCCCGATCTCGCGGCTCGCCGAATGCGTCGCCGAGACCCAGCGCGACATCGCCGAAAGCAAGTTGATCGCCCCCATCGTCGGTCATGTCGGCGACGGCAATTTCCACCTGACGCTTCTGGTGGACATGCAAGATCCCGACGAGATCAAGGTCGCCAAAGATTTCAGCAGGCGGCTGGTCGAGCGCGCTTTGGCCATGGACGGCACCTGCACCGGCGAGCATGGCGTCGGTCAGGGTAAATCCGAGTACCTATCGGCCGAGCACGGTACACCGGCCCTGGAGGCGATGCGGGCGATCAAGCAGGCGCTTGATCCGCTCGGCATCATGAATCCCGGTAAGATCTTTGCTTTAAGCTAGAGTGTCGCCGGCGGACACAGATTCGCCGCCAAACAACGCCAGTTGGTCTGAGGCGGCCGGCCAAGGTCGCGCCGGCTCGTCACCAGACTTACATTTGACGCGCTTGGTCCGGCGGCTGCCGGACCTGTCCCGGAGCGATCGTGCAGACGACGCTGTTGAGCTTTGCGATTGGCTTGATTCTGGCGTTGCTGGCGGCGCTGGTGGTGCCGCACTTCATCCGCTGGAACGACCACCGCGCCTTTTTCGAGGCCGAAGCCAGCCGGCTGGTCGGCGTCAAGGTCAAGGTCGGCGGCGACATCGACGCCGTGCTGCTGCCGACGCCGTCCGTCACGCTGCGGGCGATCGCCATCGGTCCGGCCGGCCAGGGCAGCCGGCTGCGGGCACGATCGCTGCACATCGAGCTGGCGCTCGGGCCGCTGATGCAGGGCGAGTTCCGCGCCACCGAAATGCGGCTGGTGGCGCCCCAGATCAATGTTGGCCTGGACGAGCAGGGCGAGATCAATTGGCCGGCGGTCACGCTCGCCCATGAGACGCTGTCGATCGACCGTCTGACCATCGAGAACGGCCACGCGACGCTCACCGACGTCAACAGCAAGTCGGCGCTCGAACTCGATCAGGTTTGGTTTTCCGGCGAAGTGCGCTCGTTGACCGGACCGTTACGCGGCAAAGGCGAATTCGTCGCCGCTGGCGGGCTCTACGGCTACGAAATATCGGTGGGCCGGGGCGGTCCCGACGGCGCCCGCGTGCGATTGAGTCTGAAAACCGACGAACGTCCGCTGGCCGTCGAAGCCGATGGCATGCTGGCGCTCAACGGAGGCTCGCCGCGATTCGATGGCACGCTGGCGCTTTCTCGGCCGGCGGGCGCGGTGCTGGCGACCGGAAAAGCCGTGGCTTACGAGCCCTGGCGGCTCACCAGCAAGATCAAGTCGGATACGGCGTCCGCCTCGTTTGGCGAGGTTGCATTTCAGTACGGCCCGGACGAACGCGCCGCGACCCTGACCGGCTCGGCGGAATTCAAGTTTGGTGCCCGCCCGCAATTGCAGGGCGCACTCTCCGCCCGGCAGATCGATCTTGATCGTCTGCTGGCGACACCGCAGGCGCCGCGGCATCTTCCTTTTGCTGCCGTTCAGGCGTTCGGCGACATGCTCGGCAGCGCGTTGCGGCCGCCCTGGCCGGTGCGGCTTTCACTCGGCGTCGACGCGCTGACGCTCGGCGGGGCCAATGTCCAAAATGTCTCGAGCGAGCTCCGTTCCGATGGGCAAAGCTGGACCCTGGAGCAGCTCGAACTTCGAGCGCCAGGGTTCACGCAGGTCAAGGTCGCGGGGAAGCTTTATCCGCTCGACAAGAGTCTGGGATTTGCCGGGTCCGCCAACATTGACTCCAACGATCCCAAGAACCTCGTAGCCTGGCTCGCTGGCCGCTCGGCCGGAGCCGCCCAGTTCAGGCCCTGGCGCATCAAAGGCGACGTGACGCTCGGCGCCGATCGGATCGCGGTCGAGAACTTGCGAACGGAGTTCGACCGCGGCAGCGCGGAAGGCAGCGTCAGCTACGCATGGTCGTCGGGCAATCGGCCGGCGCGGCTTGATGGCTCGCTGCGGGCGGCCGAACTCGATCTCGACGGCGTGACGGGTTTTGGCCAATCCGCACTCGAGGGGCTCGGCCTCGAACGGCCGGGCGAAGTGTCTCTCGCAATCGAAGTCGGTCGCGCCCGGATTGCCGGCCTCGATGCCCGCGAACTGGCGGCGCGGCTGACGCTGGATGCCAACGGGCTCGCCATCGAGCGGTTCTCGATTGCCGATGTGGGCGACACAAGTGTTGTCGCGAGCGGCCGCATCCAGACGTCGAGCTCGCCGGGCGGCAGCATCACGGTTGATCTTAACTCGCGCGACCTGGGCGGCATGGTCGCTGTCGCCGAAAATTTCCTGCCGTCGGGCGCGGTCGACGCGATGCGCCGCCTGGCGACCCGACAAAAGACAGCCGTTCTCCGCGCAGCCGTCAGCCTTGCGGACATCGGCAACAATCGCATCAATGGCAAGCTCGATCTCTCCGGCCAGCTTGGCGCCATCCGCGTCACCGTTGCGGCGAGCGCCGATGGCAAGCGCGAATCGTTCAAGCCGACCGATCCCGGTGCGCTTATCGGCACCGACGTGCATATCGACAGCCGCTTGGAATCCACGGGAGCGGCGCCGCTGCTGGGCTTGCTGGGTCTCGATCGGAATATCGCCGCGGACGAACGGCCGGCCCGCCTCGACGTCACCGTCAACGGGCCACTTTCCCGCGAGCTGCCGTTTACCGCCAAGCTCACCGCGGGCCGCATCGATGTCGCTGGCAGGGGCGCGTTCCGGACCCCGTCAGATCAGCCGGCGAGCCTTGATCTTGCGCAATTCGCCGGCACCCTCGGTGACAGCAAGGTGCAAGGCCAGTTGGCATTGCGTTTCGGTGATGCGCCGCAGGCTGAAGGTTCGGTCGAAACCGATACGCTTGACGCGCCCGCTGTGATCGTTGCCGCCATCGGCAGCTCGGCCGTCCTCAAAGGCACGACCTGGTCGACAGAGCCGATCGGGTGGAATCCGCTCGGGTTCATTGGCCGCATCGATTTCAAGGCGCGGCAGGCTGCCTTGCTGCCTGGTCTCGTGGCGCACGATCTGCATGGCGTCGCGCGCTTCGGCGCCTCGGAGGTTGCGTTCGAGGACATCGTCGGCGAACTGGCGCGAGGCAAGCTCGATGGCCGGCTGGCAATCTCCAACGGGGCCGATGGCGTGTCGGCGCGGCTGCGCATCGGGCTGAGCGACGCGGAAGCCGGCGCGCTGTTCAACGGTGCCGAACATCCACCGGTGTCGGGCCGGCTGGTATTTCAGACCGAGCTTGAGGGCTCAGGCCGCAGCCCTGCCGCTTTCATGGGCTCGCTAACGGGTTTCGGCTCCATCTCGCTCGAACGCGGGCAGCTTGCCGGGCTCAATCCGCAAGTGTTCGGCGCCGTCACACGCGCGGTCGAACTAGGCGTTTCCCTCGACGGCGATCGCCTTCGCCGCTTCGTCGCCGGCGCGCTCGACAATGCCGGGCTGCCGACGGCACAAGCATCAGCAGCGATCAGCATTAGCGCCGGCCAGGCTCGCTTGCACGACATTAAGATTTCGGCGGAGGGCGCGGATCTCAGTGCCACGGCCAATGTCGATCTTTCGGATGCGACGCTCGACGCGATGCTGACGCTTGATTCACTTCCGTCCGCGGCCAACGCCACGCGGCCCGCGGTGCTGATCGCGCTGAAGGGCTCGTTGCCTGCGCCCAAGCGCAACATCGACATCAGCCTGCTGTCGAGCTGGCTGACGTTGCGCGCTGTCGAGCAGCAATCGAAGCAGATCGATGCGATGGAGCGGGCGCGAAGGGAGGCGGCCGCTGCGGCGGCGGCCTCGGAGGCTGCCGAGAAGCCGCCCGCACCGCCCCCGGGTCCGGCCGCGACCGAGACTGTGCCGGCAGCTCCGGATGCCGCCAATCAACGGCCGCAAAGTAGTCAGGCGCCGGCGCTGCCGCCGCCGATCACCGTTCCCGTTGCGCCGAAGCCGCGGGCAGTGCCGCGAGCGGACAACATCGGTCCGCCGCGCGCGGCACCTCCGCCGGCGTCACTCGGCGCGCAGAACTGAGGGCGTGGTTCGCAGCCCGATCAGTTCAGGCGTGACGGCCGGCCCGCGGACCTGGGCAGGGCCGTTGCGGTAGTGATCCAGTACGAAAAGCCGAATGGCCGATGACAGGTTGCCCTGTCGGCGATCGGCGTCGATGGCCGATACAAGGTCCGACAGAGTCACGTCGCGATCGTCCGCGACCTCTTTCAGACCCTTCCAAAACGCATCTTCGAGACTGACGCTCGTCTTGTGACCTGCAATGACGATGGAGCGTTTGACAACCGGCGACTTCATCGACGGTCTCCTGTTTCGATCCGATGCTGATCCAGACTCTGGCGGGCCTTGTCGCGGTCCGCCGCCGCACGATCGTGTTCTGTATCAGACACGCCGTGGGCAAGCCGCTGTTCGGCGGCGTGGCGTTCGGCCTTGCTGCGTGCGGAGCGCTTTCGGGCGAGCCGCAGGTTGACGATCTCAGCCATGCCAAGCCTCGGTGTCGTGGGCATTAGCATTCCGCGCCAATTGCGCCGATACGGTGGCGAGGCCTGCACCCAACGCACGACTTGGGTAACAGAATGCAGTTGCAGCGAGGGTTGTAGCAAGACACGGTTGAGTGATCGGATAGAGCGACTTTTACGATTCAGCGTATTCGAAGGATTGTCGACGGAGAGATAAGTCTCAGTGTTCAATGTTGCAGAAAGTAGAGCGAAAATATTACAGAATTCCCGTTGATGAATACGCGAGATCAGAGCGCGGGTGACGCTGCGTCAGCGCGGCAACACTTTAAGGTCTATGATGGCGGGCGCCATCCGGCTACCGGCTACCGCGTTGCGGAGACTGCAATCGGGCCCGCCGATGAGCCCAATCTCCTGTTGATCGTCCGTGGCGCTCGCGAGGCATTGCGTCATCCTGGACGTGTCATGCGCTCTGGCCGCATCAGGCGGTCGAATTCCGCGCCGCTCAGATAGCCGAGGCGCACTGCCTCTTCCCGCAGCGTCGTGCCGTTGGCGTGCGCGGTCTTGGCGATCTCGGCCGCTTTGTCGTAGCCGATCTTCGGCGTGAGCGCCGTGACCAGCATGAGCGAACGCTCCATCAACTCGCGAATGTGCCCCTCGTTGGCGCGGATGCCGACGACGCAGTTGTCGGTGAACGAGCGCGCCGCATCGGCGAGCAGCCGGATCGATTGCAGCATGCAATGCGCCAGCACCGGCTTGTAGACGTTCAGTTCGAAATGGCCCTGGCTCGCGCCGACGGTGATCGTGGTGTGGTTGCCGAACACCTGACAGCACACCATGGTCATCGCTTCGCATTGGGTCGGATTGACCTTGCCCGGCATGATCGACGAACCAGGCTCGTTTTCGGGCAGGATCAGTTCGCCGAGCCCGGAACGTGGGCCCGATCCAAGCAGTCGAATGTCGTTGGCGATCTTGAACAGATCGGTGGCCAGCGCGTTGAGCGCGCCATGGGCGAAGGCATAGGCGCCGTGCGAGGCCAGCGCCTCGAACTTGTTACGCGCGGTTGCGAACGGCAGCCGCGTGATCGCCGCGACTTTTTTCGCGAACAGCGCGGCAAAGCGCGGATGCGCATTCAAGCCGGTGCCGACGGCGGTGCCGCCCTGCGCCAGCGGATAGAGCTGCTTCAGCGCCAGCCGGTTGCGCACAATGCCGCTCTCGATTTGCGAGGCGTAGCCGGAGAACTCCTGGCCGAGCGTCAGCGGCGTCGCATCCTGGGTGTGGGTGCGGCCGATTTTGACGATGCGCGCGAACTCCCGGCTTTTCTTCTGAAGCGCTGTTTGCAAATGCGCCAGTGCCGGATCGAGCAGGCGGGCAATCTCCTCGGCCGCCGCAATATGCATCGCCGTCGGGAAGCAGTCGTTCGACGACTGGCTCATGTTGACGTGGTCGTTGGGATGAATCGGCGACTTGGCCCCGAGCTTGCCGCCGAGCAACTGATTGGCGCGGTTGGCGATGACCTCGTTGACGTTCATGTTGGTCTGGGTGCCGGATCCGGTCTGCCAGACCACCAGCGGAAAATGCTCGTCGAGTGTCCCGTCGATCACCTCTTGCGCTGCGGTCACAATGGCGTTGGCGCGGCCCGCATCCAGTAGCTTGAGTTCACGATTGACCTCGGCGGCCGCGCGCTTGACCACGCCCAGCGCTCGGATCAGCGGTTGCGGCATCCGCTCGGTGCCGATGCGGAAGTTCTCGAGTGACCGCTGCGTCTGGGCGCCCCAGTAGCTCGCGTCCGGCACCTCGATCGGACCGAAGCTGTCAGTTTCGGTCCTGGTGCGAGCCGTGGTCCGGTCCTTGGCCATCACTTCTTGCGGAAACGATCGAGCCGGACGACCTCAGCGCCGCCCTTGTCGCCGGCCTTGTCCTGGTTCGGCTCCGCGGTTGCCGAAGCGGGGACAGCGGCGAGGCGGCCTTGGCCCTTGCGTTCTTCCTGAGCTTCTTGCTCGGAACCCGTCTCGGTCTCCGTTTCGTCAAGCGCGTCCTCGACGGTCTCGAATTGCAGCGTGAACTGGACCGAGGGGTCCTGAAACACCTGGATCGCGGCTAACGGCACGACCAGCTTTTCCGCGACACCGCCGAAGGAAAGGCCGACCTCGAACGTGCTCTCCGTCACCTTCAGATCCCAGAACTGGTGCTGCAGCACCACGGTCATTTTGTCGGGATATTGCGCGCGCAACCGCGCCGACAACTGAACGTCTGAGGCGGTCGTATCGAAGGTGATGAAAAAATGATGGTCGCCCGGCAGTGCCTTGCGTTGGGCGATCCCCTCCAGCACGCCGCGAACCATGCCGCGAAGGGCTGCCTGAACCAGAACGTCGTAGCGAATGTGATCGTTGGGCATCCGAAATTCCAATGTGCGCGCCGCGACACTAGCGCGCCGCCCGCAAATCCGCACCCGGCGCGCCGTTTGGCGCAATATAAGATGTGTTGATGGCCCGAGGAGGGATGAGGTGGAGGCTTCTGTTGCCAGGTGCCTCCGGACCCCGCCTGACGGAGCTTAGCCCGTCAGGACTTCAGACTTGGTTTTTCAAACCGCTTACGCGGCCTGAGCAACCGGAGCATAGTTGTCGTTGGCAACTATATAAGGCCCATAACGTCGGACCCATTCCGGGCAAAAGAGCGTCTTTTACACCCTCGTCGATCCTGGTTCGGCCCCGCCTAAACCCACTTTATGGGTGGGCTTGGGTGGAGCCGCCGGGTACTGCCCCCGGGTCCGAAAGGCTTATTACGACGTCCGTTTATCGCCATATCCGGCTTGCGCCGGCACCCGGAATATAAGCGCAGAAAATTGATAAAAAAAGACCGGCGGTTGGGCTCGGCGTTCCAGCCCTCTGCCAACAAGAGATTGCAGGGGCGCACAATAATCGGTTGGTTCCGGCCAGCGCACGGCGCTAAACAACCCCGCATGTCTGAAACTGCCTCGCCGCGGTCGGCGATCAAGCCGACCCCCACCGACCTTTTCCTCGCCTTCTTCAAGATCACCACATCCGGCTTTGGCGGCACCTTGCCGTGGACCCGGCGCATGTTCGTCGAGAACAAGCGCTGGATGAGCGCGCAGGAGTTCAACGACCTCTACGCGCTGTGCCAATTCCTGCCAGGGCCCAATATCGTCAACCTCACCGCGGTGTTCGGAACCCGCATGTGCGGGGCGAAGGGGGCGTTGGCCGCTTGGGCCGGATTTTTGGTTGTGCCGTTTTGCGTCATGCTGGCGGCCGCTGTGTTCTACCAGAAGTTCGGCGATGTCGATGCCGTGCGGCGCGTCCTTGGCGGCATCGCGCCGGCTGCCGCGGGATTGATCATCGCGACCGTGGCGAAGATGGCGATGCCGATGTTTCGGCGGTTCGGACCCGCGGCGGTGACTTTCTTGCTGACCGCAACCGCGATCGGGGTGATGCGCTGGCCGTTATTGCTGGTCCTGATCGTCCTGGCGCCGGTCAGCATCGGTCTCTCCTGGTGGACGCAGCGATGAAAGAAAACATCCTCATCACGTTGGCCGTACAATTCGCGATCATGTCGCTGCTCGCATTTGGCGGGGCCAACGCCGTGGTCCCCGAGATGCATCGCCAGGCCGTCGAGTTGCGCTCATGGATGAACCAACGGGAATTCGCGGACATGTTCGCGATGTCGCAAGCTGCGCCAGGACCGAACGTGATGTTGGTCACGCTGATCGGTTATCACGTGGCCGGATTTGCGGGCGCTGCGGTTGCGACGCTTGCGATGTGCGGGCCGACGGCCGTGCTTGCCCAATTTTTGAGCCGGGTCTGGGATCAGTTCAAAGACGCGCCATGGCGCGCCGCGGTGCAAAAAGGCATCACGCCGATTTCGGTGGGTCTTGTCGGGGCAAGCGCAATTGTTCTGACGCGTGCGTCCGACCATAGCTGGGTCGCATTCGCGATTACTGTCGCGACAGCCGTGACGGCCTATTGGACGCGCTGGAACCCGCTCTGGTTGATCGGCATTGCAGCGCTGGCCGGATTGACGGGCTTTGTCTGAATTCATTGGATTTTCCGTCGCACCACGTCGTGGTTGCTTTTTCTGCCGGAAAGCTGTCTCCTAGCCTCAGGGAGATGCGCGTAAGTTGTAAGAGGGGAGTGGCTTGATGTCTGATGTAAAGTCATCAGGGGACTGGGCGCGTGCCGAAGCCGCGCGAAAACAATACAATCTGATCGGTGGCTCGCTCCTGACGGGGTGCGGGCTTATTTTGTTTGCAACATCGTTTCTGTTGCAAAACCCCGTGCCGCTCACCGTTCACGGTTCGGTTTTCATCTTTATCGCGGTCAGTGTCGCCATCGCGCTGGGATACCTGCGCGTGCAAAATCCGCAGAATGTTTATGGCGGTATGGCGCTCATACTTCTGGCGCTGACGGCCTTCGTCGCGTCCAATGACCTGCCCGGAATGCGCGGCTTCGCCTTCGGGCCTGGCACAGCCCCCCGGCTGTTCGCGTTCACGCTGGCGATTCTGTCGCTGGGCGTGGTGGTCAGCGGCTTGCTCACCAGCGGCCCGGATGTGAGCGGCTACAAGATCCGCGGTGTTATCTTCATCATCGGCTCGATCCTGGCGTTCGCGGCGGCCATTCGGCCGCTCGGCCTCGTCGTCGCGAGCTTCGCCTGCATGGTGATTTGCGCGGCTGCGACCGAGGATGTGAAGTGGCGCGAGACCGTCATCGTCGCGGCCGTGGTGACCGCATGCTGCTCGGTTTTGTTTCCATACGGCTTGGCTCTGCCATTCCAACTTTGGCCTCGGTTCTGGTGACGGGCGAGAAGCACCATGTATGACCTCGTAGGAAATCTGTGGCTTGGTATGGGCGTGGCGATCACGCCGACCAATGTCATGCTGTGTCTGATCGGTGCGGTCGTCGGTACGCTGATCGGCGTGTTGCCCGGCATCGGTTCGCTGGCCACCATCGCCATGCTGCTGCCGATCACGTTCGGCCTGCCGCCGGTCGGTGCGCTCATCATGCTCGCCGGCATCTACTACGGTGCGCAATACGGCGGTTCGACCACGTCGATCCTGGTCAACATCCCGGGTGAATCGTCGTCGGTCGTCACCTGCCTCGACGGCCACCAGATGGCGAGAAAGGGCCGCGCCGGCCCGGCGCTCGCGATCTCCGCCATCGGTTCGTTCTTTGCGGGCTGCGTCGCCACCGTCCTGGTCGCGGCGCTTGGCGCGCCGCTGACCAGCGTCGCCCTGCTGTTCGGCCCGGCCGAGTACTTCTCGCTGATGTGCCTCGGCCTGATCTTCGCGGTGGTGCTCGCCAAGGGCTCGGTGCTCAAGGCGCTGTGCATGATTTTGACGGGCCTGCTGCTGTCGATGATCGGCTCGGACCTCGAAACAGGCGCCGAGCGCATGACCTGGGGTGTGCCTGAACTTTCCGATGGCGTCGGCTTCGTCGTGGTCGGCATGGGCGTGTTCGGCTTCGGCGAAATCCTGCGCAACCTGGAGCAGCCGGGCACCCGTGAGATCGTGCAGGCCAAGGTGACCGGCCTGATGCCGACGCTGACCGACCTGAAAGCCGCAGCGGGGGCCATCGGCCGCGGCACAATCCTGGGTTCCGCACTCGGCATCCTGCCGGGCGGCGGCGCGATCATCGCGTCGTTCGCCGCCTACACGTTCGAGAAACGCGTCTCCAAGCATCCCGAGTTGTTCGGCACGGGCGTCATCGAGGGCGTTGCCGCGCCTGAAAGCGCCAACAACGCGGCCGCGCAAACCTCGTTCATTCCGCTGCTCACCCTCGGTATCCCGCCGAACCCGGTGATGGCGCTGATGGTCGGCGCGATGACCATTCACGGCATCGTGCCCGGCCCGCAGGTCATGACCAAGCAGCCGGAGCTGTTCTGGGGCATGATCGCCTCGATGTGGATCGGCAACCTGATGCTGGTCGTGATCAACCTGCCGATGGTCGGCATGTGGGTCCGGCTGCTGCGCGTGCCGTACCGCCACCTGTTCCCGATGATCGTGATCTTCTGCTGCATCGGCGTGTACTCGCTGAATAACGCGCCATTCGACGTCTCCATGACGGCGCTGTTCGGCATCGTCGGCTACTGGCTGGTGAAGCACGACTTCGAGCCGGCGCCGATGATCCTGGGCTTCGTGCTCGGCCCGCTGATGGAGGAAAACCTCCGCCGCGCCATGCTGATCGCGCGCGGCGACGCCACGGTGTTCCTGACGCGGCCGATCTCGGCCACGCTGCTCGCGATCGCCGCGTTGCTGCTGGCGCTCGCAGTGTTGCCGACGATCCGCGGCAAGCGTGATGAGGTGTTCACCGAGTAGAGAATCGCTCCAAAGGCTGTGCAAAAAGGGGTGGCGATCGCCGCCCCTTTTTCATTTTGCGGCTTATATACAAGCGGTAGACGCCGGCTTCGCCCGGGCCTGGGCCGGCGCTAGGCTTGGCAACTGAGTCGCGCCCGGTCGCTCACGGAACACGGTCGATGCGGCAATACCTCGAGCTGATGGAGCACGTGCTCGCCGACGGCGTCGAAAAGCGCGACCGCACCGGCACGGGCACGGTCTCCGTTTTCGGCCATCAGATGCGGTTCGACCTCGGGCAAGGCTTCCCGCTGGTCACCACCAAGAAGCTGCATCTGAAATCGATCGTCCATGAGCTGCTCTGGTTTCTCGCCGGCGACACCAACATCAAATATCTCAACGACCACGGCGTCCGCATCTGGGACGAGTGGGCCGACGAGCGCGGCGATCTCGGACCGGTCTACGGCCAGCAATGGCGCTCGTGGCCGGCGCACGATGGCCGCACCATCGACCAGATCGCCAACGTAGTGGAGATGATCCGCCGCAATCCGGATTCCCGCCGGCTGATCGTCACCGCCTGGAATCCCGCCGACGTCGACAAGATGGCGCTGCCGCCGTGCCACTGCCTGTTCCAGTTCTACGTCGCGCGCGGCAGATTGTCGTGTCAGCTCTACCAGCGCTCGGCCGATACCTTCCTCGGGGTGCCGTTCAACATCGCCTCCTATGCGTTGCTCACCATGATGGTGGCGCAGGTGACCGGCCTTGCGGCGGGCGAGTTCATCCACACGTTCGGCGATGCCCATCTCTATCTCAACCACATCGAGCAGGCCCGATTGCAGTTGTCGCGCCCACCGCGGCCGCTGCCGATCATGCGGCTCAATCCGGCGGTCAAGGATATCTTTGCGTTCCGCTACGAAGACTTCGCTTTGACCGGCTACGAGCCCCATCCCCACATCAAGGCCGAGGTCGCGGTGTGAGCGCGGCCGCGCCTCGCATCGCGATCGTCATTCTCGCCGCGGTTGCAGACAACGGCGTGATCGGCCGCGACAACGCTCTGCCGTTTCGGCAAAGCTCCGATCTGAAGCGGTTCAAGGCTTTGACTCTGGGCAAGCCGGTGCTGATGGGCCGTAAAACCTATCTGTCCATCGGCAAGCCGTTGCCCGGGCGCACCAACATCGTCGTCAGCCGCGCCCCCGACCTGATGATATCCGGCGTCCTGGTCGCCCCGACGCTCGAAGCTGCGCTTGCGGCGGCGCGTGGCGATGCGCTCCGGCGTGGTGCCGGCGAAATTATGGTCATCGGCGGTAGCGACGTCTTCCTCCAGATCATGGCCCTTGCCGATCGCATGGAGATCACCCATGTGCACGCGCAACCCGACGGCGACATCTATCTTCCGCCGATCGAGGCGGCGCGTTGGCGCGAACTGGCGCGCAGCGATCATCCGGCCGGCCCTCGGGACGAAGCCGCGTTCAGTTATGTCACCTATGGACGGCCTTGAGCGCCGACTGGCGGGAAATGCCAAAGGGGCCAGCACGTTGAGTGCCAACCGGAGCGCGCGTTGTAAGGCGCGGACGGCTCCCCTATAACCTCACCACCGAAACGGGCCGCCGTATACCGGCCGCCGAGGAGAGTATTCATGCCGTGGAGCAATCAGGGCGGGGGGCCCTGGGGATCGGGCGGAGGCAAGGGCCCCTGGGGCTCCGGGCCGCAATCGTCCGGTCCGACGCCACCCGATCTCGAAGAATTGCTGCGGCGGAGCCAAGACAAGCTCCGACGGGTTCTGCCGGGCGGTAATCTCGGCGGGCGCGGCTTTGCGCTGATCGTGCTCGGCGCTGTCGTGCTGTGGGGGGTGTCCGGCTTCTTCCGCGTCGAGCCCGACGAGGTCGGCGTGGTGTTGCGCTTCGGCAAGGAGATTCGCGAAGTCCAGCCGGGCCTCAACTATCATCTGCCTTACCCGATTGAGACCGCGCTGACGCCGAAGGCGCTGCAGGTCCGCAAGATCGACGTGGGCATGCGCATCGTCGACGACCTGCGCCGCGGCACCACCATCCGCGATGTTCCCGAAGAAAGCCTGATGCTCACCGGCGACGAGAATATCGTCGACGTCGATTTCTCCGTGCTGTGGCGGATCAAGCCCAACGGCGTCGGCGAGTACCTCTTCAACATTCAGAATCCCGAGGGCACGGTGAAGGCGGTCGCCGAGAGCGCGATGCGCGAGGTCATCGGCCGTTCCGAGATCCAGCCGATCCTGACCGGCGCCCGGCAGACCACCGAGGTGGCTGTCCAGGAGCTGATGCAGAAGACGCTTGACCACTATAACGCCGGCGTTCTTGTGCAGCAGGTGCAGATGCAGAAGGTCGATCCGCCGGCCCAGGTGATCGACTCGTTCCGCGACGTGCAGGCGGCCCGCGCCGACCTCGAACGCGCTCAAAACGAGGCTCAGACCTACGCCAACCGCGTGGTGCCTGAAGCCCGCGGCCGCGCCGCGCAAATCCTTCAGGCCGCCGACGCCTACAAGTCGCAGACCGTTGCCGAGGCGATCGGTCAGACTGCGCGGTTCACCAAGATCTATGACGAATACAAGAAGGCACCCGGTGTGACGCGCCAGCGCATGTATCTCGAGACCATGGAGCGGGTGTTTGCCGGCACCGACAAGGTGATCCTCGACGCCCCCATTCAGAGCGGCGGCTCTGGCGGCGTCGTGCCCTATCTGCCGCTGAGCGCGTTGACCAATCGTCCAGCGACACCGGCGCCGAGCGGAGGTGCGCGATGAGGATCGGGATCGCGGGGGGTATCGTCCTCGTTCTGCTTCTTGCCGCCATGATACTTGGCTATTCGTCGCTGTTCACCGTGTACCAGACGCAACAGGCCCTGGTGGTGCGGCTCGGCCAGCCGGTCCGTGTCGTCACCGAACCCGGCCTGAATTTCAAGGCGCCGCTGATCGACAGCATCATCGCCATCGACAAGCGCATCCTCGATCTGGAGAACCCGGCTCAGGAGGTGATCGCCTCCGATCAGAAGCGTCTCGTTGTCGACGCCTTTGCGCGCTATCGCATCGAGAAGCCTCTGGTGTTCTACCAGACCGTCACCACCATCCAGGGCGCGAACTCGCAGCTCTCGATCCTGCTCAATGCGGCGCTGCGGCGTGTGCTTGGCGAAGCGACGCTGACCCATGTCGTTCGTGACGAGCGCGCATCGCTGATGGCGCGGGTTCGCGAACAGCTCGACAAGGAAGCCCGCGTTTACGGCATCGCGGTGGTCGACGTGCGCATCCGGCGCGCCGATCTCCCGGAGCAGAACAGCCAGGCCGTCTATCAGCGCATGCAGACCGAGCGTCAGCGTGAAGCCGCCGAGTTCCGCGCCCAGGGCAGCCAACGTTCGCAGGAAATCCGTTCCAAGTCCGATCGCGACGTCACCGTGATCGTCGCCGAAGCCACGTCGAAGTCGGAGCAACTCCGCGGCGATGGCGACGCCGAACGGAACCGTATCTTCGCCGAGGCCTTCGGCAAGGACCCCGACTTCTTCGCGTTCTATCGCTCGATGCAGGCCTACGAGCACGGCATGCGGCACAACGATACGCGAATGGTGCTTCAGCCGGACTCCGAGTTCTTCCGCTATTTCGTCGATCCGTCGGGCAAGGCGCGGGACAGCGCCGGCTCGCGGACGCCTTCACCGCCGCCCGCGACCCCGAGGTAGTTTCGATCCGCGGAGCGCGATAATCTGACGGTGTGGGCGGCGATGTCCGACTTTCTGGTCGCGATCGGTCTGGTGTTTGCCATCGAGGGCCTGCTGTTCGCCGCGTTTCCCGGACCGGTGAAGCGGGCGATGAACCATGTCACCGAAACGCCGGACGGGCCTATGCGTTTGATCGGAATCGCGTCTGCAGTGATCGGCGTGGTCTTGGTTTGGCTGATCCGCGGTTAACGGCGAAAGCCGCTTTTCCGCCCCAATCCACCGGTTCTGTCCGGCGCCACCACAGGTCCCTTGCGTCCATCCGGACGGGGATGCAGTGTCGGCGCAACTCGATCTCCTGGGAGAATGAACGGCTATGGCCCGCCCGCTCACCGACTTCGCACGTGCCATGCGTCGCCCGATCCTTTCATCGGCCGCCGCGGTGGTCCTGCTTGCGTTGCCTCTGATCTCGACGCCGAGTTGGGCACGCGGGCCGGAGAATATCGCTGATGTCGCCGAGAAGGTAATCGACGCGGTGGTTAACATCTCGACCTCGCAGAAGGTCGAATCGCAAGGCAACGCGCAGATGCCGCAGTTGCCGCCCGGCTCGCCGTTCGAGGAATTCTTCGAGGAGTTCTTCAAGAACCGCCGCGGGCAGGGTGGTGGTGACGATCAAGCGCCCAACCGTGCGCCGCGCCGCGTCAGCTCGCTCGGGTCCGGCTTCATCGTCGACCCGTCGGGCATTGTCGTGACCAACAACCACGTGATTGCCGACGCTGACGAAATCACCGTCATTCTGACCGACGGCACGCGGCTGAAGGCAGAGCTGGTCGGCAAGGATCAGAAGACCGACTTGGCCGTGCTGCGCGTCAAGCCGACCAAGCCGCTGAAGGCAGTGAAGTTCGGCGACTCCGACAAGATCAGGCTGGGCGAATGGGTGATTGCCATCGGCAACCCGTTCAGCCTGGGCGGCTCGGTCACCGCGGGCATCGTGTCCGCGCGCAACCGCGACATCAATTCGGGTCCCTACGACAGCTATATTCAGACCGACGCCGCCATCAACCGCGGCAACTCGGGCGGTCCGCTGTTCAACCTCGATGGCGATGTGATCGGCGTGAACACCGCAATCATCTCTCCGTCTGGCGGTTCGATCGGCATCGGCTTTGCGGTGCCCTCCAAGGTTGTCCAGGCGGTGACCGGCCAGCTTCAGCAGTTCGGTGAAATTCACCGCGGCTGGCTTGGTGTGAAGATTCAGCAAGTCACCGACGAGATCGCCGAAAGCCTCAACCTCAAGCCGACGCGCGGTGCGCTGGTGGCGGGTATCGACGACAAGGGGCCGGCGAAGCCTGCGGGCATCGAGGCCGGCGACGTCATCGTCAAATTCGACGGCAAGGACATCAAGGAGATGCGCGACCTTCCACGCATCGTCGCCGACACGGCTGTCGGCAAGGATGTCGAGGTGGTGATCGTCCGCAAGGGCAAGGAAGAGAAGAAGACCGTCAGGCTCGGCCGGCTCGACGACGACAAGCCGGTCAAGGCATCGGTCAAGTCCTCGCCGCCGGAAGAAAAGTCGGTCGTGCAGAAGTCGCTCGGCTTGCAGCTCTCCGGCATGACCGACGAACTGCGCAAGAAGTACAAGATCAAGGATTCCGTGAAGGGCGTGGTCATCACCGGCGTCGATTCGGGATCGGTCGCCTCCGACAAGCGGTTGCCCGTCGGCTCGACGATCGTCGCCATCGAGCAGGAGCAGGTGACGGCTCCGGCCGATGTCCAGCGTCGTGTGGACGCTTTGAAGAAAGCCGGCAAGAAGACCGCGCTCCTGCTGGTCGCGACCACCGAAGGCGACATGCTGTTCGTGGCGCTGCCGATCGATTGATCGCGGCGGACTGAATGACAAAAGGGCGGCCCGCAGGCCGCCCTTTTCATTATGCGTGCAAATTCAGTCGAGCACGTGATTGACCATGCCGTCGGCGAGCTTGGGCTCGAACCATGTCGACTTGGGCGGCATGATCAATCCGGCGTCGGCCACCGCCATCAGGTCCGTCATCTGCGTCGGATAAAGCGCGAAGGCGACGGCCATCTCACCGGAGGCGACGCGCTTTTCTAGCCCCTCCAGTCCGCGCCCGCCGCCGACAAAGTCGATCCGCTTGTCGGTGCGCTGATCGGCGATGCCGAACAGCGGCTCCAGCACATTGCGAGCAAGCAAGGTCACCGGCAACCGGCCGATCGGATCGTTGGCCGGAACGAATTTCGGGTCGAACGTCAGCCGATACCAGCGCCCTCCAAGGAACATGCCGAACTCGGACGAATTCGCCGGCCGGACCGGTCGCTCGGACGCCGTCACGGCGAATCGGTCGCGCAACGCTGCGATGAGCTGCTCGGCGCTGCGTCCGTTCAGATTCTTCACCACCCGGTTGTAATCGAGGATGGTCATCTGATGATGCGGGAAGATCACCGACAGGAAATAGCCGTGCGGCCCGGTGGCGCCGCCCCGCGCATCCGCCACGCGCGCCGCCGCGGCAGAACGGTGATGGCCGTCGGCGATGTAAATCGCAGGCAGTGCATCGAAGGCCTTGGTCAGCGCCGCGATGGCCGCTTCGTCGTTGACCACCCACATCTGGTGTCGCACGCCGTCATCCGCCGTCACATCCACGTCGGGTTCGTCGAGGGCCGCTTCGGCCAGCATCGTGTCGATGGCCGGTGCGTCCGGATAGGCGATCATCACCGGTCCGGTCTGGGCGTTGACCGCCTCGATCTGCCGGACCCGGTCGTCCTCTTTGACCGGCGTGGTCAGCTCGTGCTTGCGCACGCGATTGCTGAGGTAGTCTTTGATCGATGCGGCCGCGGCGAGGCCGGTCTGCACGCGATCGCGCCAGGTCAGGCGATAGACGTAGTAGAGCGGCGTCGCATCCCGCATCAGCACGCCGGATTTGGTCATGTGCTGGAGATTGTCCGCCGCTTTGGCATAAACCGCGCGGTCGTAGGGATCGATGCCGGGATCGAGATCGATTTCGGGCTTGGAGATATGCAAGAAACTCCACGGCTTGCCCTTGGCACGCTCCCGCGCCTCAGCGCTGGACAGCACGTCATAGGGCGGCGCCAGCACTTCGGCGGCGCGGCCCGGCGCGGGGCGAAGCGAGCGAAACGGCTTGATCAGCGACACGCGGCCTCTCTTGTGGTGTGTTGGCGCAGGCCCATGGTTTAGTCGGCGTTGGAACGCGGTTCAATATCGCGAGCGGAGCAAAGTGAGCCGTCCCGGCACCATTCTGATTGCAGGCCCGACCGCGAGCGGCAAGTCGGCGCTGGCTTTGGCCGCAGCGGAACGGCACGGCGGCGTCGTCATCAACGCCGATTCGATGCAGGTGTACCGCGACCTGCGCATCATCACAGCGCGGCCGAGCGCGGATGACGAGCGGCGCGCTCCGCACCGGCTCTACGGCCACGTCGATGCGTCTGAGAATTATTCCGTCGGCCGCTGGTGCCAGGATGTGCAGATGGCGCTCACCGAGGCAGGGCGGGACAAGCGCTTGCCGATCCTGGTCGGCGGCACCGGATTGTACTTCAAGGCGCTGACGCAGGGCCTCTCGGCGGTGCCGCCAACGCCGCCAGATATTCGCGCTGCGGTGCGCGCGCGGTGCGACCGCGAAGGCGCGGCGGCCCTTCATGCGGAACTGGCCCGCCGCGATCCGGCGGTTGCCGTCAAGATCAAGCCCGGCGACCGGATGCGGATTTGTCGCGCGCTCGAGGTGATCGAGGCGACCGGCCGCTCGCTCGCCGATTGGCACCGCGACGGCATGCCGGCCATCGTCGATCCGGATTCAGCGCTGAAGGTATTTCTCGATGTCGAGCGGGCCGAACTGCATCGCCGGATCGACGTGCGGTTCGACGCGATGATGGCAGCCGGCGCTTTGGATGAGGTGAAGGCGCTCGCGAGCCGGAATCTCGATCCCATGCTGCCGGCCATGAAGGCTCACGGCGTGCCCTGGCTGCGGCGGCATCTGCGAGGCGAAATCACCTTGGCCGAGGCGGTCGAGGGCGGAAAGGCCGACACCAGCCGCTACACCAAGCGGCAGGTCACCTGGTTCCGCCACCAGATGCCGGGCTGGACCTGGACCGCCCCGGAGGCCGCCGCGGGACTGATCGAAGCCGAACTCCGGCGTTGAACGCTCGCGGCTATTCGGCCGCCTCTGGAAGCACTTCGGCTGTCGGCGGCTGCCCCATGCTGGAATGGCGATTGAGCCATTCCTGCAGGCGGTTCAGATAGAGATAGACCACCGGCGTGGTGTAGAGCGTCAGCACCTGGCTGAACGCCAGTCCGCCGACCATGGCGTAGCCCAGCGGCTGGCGCAGCTCCGATCCGGTGCCATGCCCGAGCGCGAGCGGCACGCCGGCCAGCATCGCCGCCGCCGTCGTCATCAGGATCGGGCGGAAGCGTAGCAGGCAGGCCTCGCGGATGGCATCGATGGGAGTCATGTGCCGGTCGCGCTCCGCGGAGATGGCGAAATCGACCAGCATGATGCCGTTCTTCTTGACGATGCCGATCAGCAGGATGATGCCGATGATGCCGATCACCGACAGGTCCATATTGCCGGCGCGCAGCGCCAGCAGCGCGCCGACGCCTGCCGACGGCAAAGTCGAGAGAATGGTCAGCGGGTGGATGAAGCTCTCATAGAGCATGCCAAGGATGATGTAGACGACGATCAGTGCGGCGGCGATCAGGACCGGCTCGCTCGAGAGCGAGTTCTGGAACGCCTGAGCGTTGCCCTGGAACGTCGCAATGATCGAGGAGGGCATGTGGATGTCCTCGGCGGCGCCGGTGATGGCGTCCACCGCCTCGCCTAGCGCGACGCCGGGCCGCAGGTTGAACGTCAGGGTCACCGCGGGGAACTGACCCTGATGCGACACCGAGAGCAGGCCGACTTTGCTGTTGTCGACATCGACCAGCGACGACAGCGGCACCGCGCCGCCGGTCAGCGGCGATTTCACGTAAAGCCGGTTCATCGTGCTCAAGTCCTTCTGCATCTGCGGCAGGATTTCGAGGATGACGAAATAGGTCTTGAGCTGGGTGAAATACTGGGTGATCTGACGCTGGCCGAACGCGTCGTTGAGCGTGTCGTCGATCAGCTGCGGCGAAATGCCGAAGCGCGCGGCCTGGTCGCGATTGATGGAAATCGTAAGCTGCGGCGCATCCGCCAGCAGATCGCTTGCAATGTCGGTGACTTGCGGCAGCGCCCGCATCTTGTCGAGCATCTTGTTTGACCATTCGCTCAGCTCGGGCAGATTGGCATCCTGCAACGTGTACTGGAAGCTGGCGCGAGCGATGCGCCCGCCCACCGTGATGTCCTGGGTCGCTTGCAGGAACGCGTTGACTCCCTCGATCCTGGCAAGCTGCGGGCGAAGCCGGTCGATGATCTGCGAAGATGTCAGCGTGCGATCGTCGCGCGGCTTGAGCACGATGAAGCCGCGGGCGGTGTTGGCCGTGTTGGCGCCGCCGGTCGAGCCGGTGAAGGTCCCGAGACCGGCGACGTCAGGATCGTTCAGGATCACGGCGCCGACTTTTTTCATCAGCCGCATCATCTCGTCGGGCGCGGTGTCCTGCGCCGCCTCCATGAAGGCGGAGATCATGCCGACGTCCTGGATCGGGAAGAATCCCTTCGGAATCTGGATCGCCATGATCACGGTCAGGGCCATGGTGGCGAAGAACACGGTGATCGTGATCCTTTGATACCGGAGCGCCATGTCAAGCGTGCGTTGATAGAACGACACCATGGCGTCGAAACCACGCTCGATAAACCGATAGACGCGGCCATGCTGGTCCGGGGCCCGCCGCATGAAGCGTGCGCACATCATCGGGGCAAGCGTGAGCGACACCAGGGCGGAGACTGCAATTGAAGCGGTGACAGTTAGCGCGAATTCGCGGAACAGCCGTCCGATGATGCCGCCCATCAGCAGCAACGGTATGAACACCGCGATCAGCGAGCAGGAAATCGAAATTACCGTGAAGCCGATTTCGCGTGAGCCTTTGATGGCCGCTTCGAACGGCGCCTCGCCCTCTTCGATGTGCCGGTAGATGTTCTCGACCACCACGATGGCGTCATCGACCACGAAGCCCACCGCGATGGTCAGGGCCATCAGCGACAGGTTGTCGAGGCTGAAGTTGAGCAGGTACATCGCCGCGGCCGAGCCCATCAGCGCCAGCGGCACGGTGATGCTCGGGATCAGGGTGGCCCAGAAGTTCCGCAGGAACAGCAGGATCACCATGATCACGAGCGCGATGGTCAGCGCCAGCGTGAACTCAACGTCGGCCACCGAGGCGCGGATCGTGGTGGTACGGTCCAGCAGTGTTCGGACTTCGATCGCCGGTGGGATACGGGCCGTCAGTTGCGGGATCTGGGCCTTGATCTGGTCGACGGTGTCGACCACGTTGGCGCCTGGCTGCTTGAACACCGCAAGAATAATGCCGTCGTTGTTGTTCTGATAGGCGGCGACGTTGCGGTCGACCTGGTCCGATATGGCTTCGCCGACGTCGCTCACGCGGATCGGCGCGCCGTTGCGGTAGGCCAGGATCACGTCGTTGAACGGCTTTGCATCGGTGATCTGGTCGTTGGCCGCGATGGTGAAGCTTGTGCTGACGGTGTTGATGGTGCCCTTGGCGCTGTTGGTGGTGGAATTCACCAGCGTCGAGCGGATGTCCTCGAGCGTCAGCCCGTTGTTGGCAAGCTTGGCCGGATCGATCTGGACACGGATCGAGGGCGTGCGGTCGCCGAAGATCGTCACCTGCGCGACGCCCGGCACCTGCGAGATTTGCTGCGCCATGAACAGGTCCGCATATTCGTCGACCTGCACCAGGGGTATGGTGTCCGAACGCAGCGCCAGAAGGAGAATTGGCGAGTCCGCCGGGTTGACCTTCTTGTAGCTGGGCGGGGTGGTCATCGCCTGCGGTAACTGCTTGCCGGCGACCGTGATTGCCGCCTGGACGTCCTGCGCCGCCGAGTCGATGTTGCGGTTAAGCTCGAACTGGATGACGATGGTCGCAGCCCCGAGCGCGCTCTGCGACGTCATCTGGGTTATGCCGGGAATCTGCGCGAATTGCCGTTCCAGCGGAGCCGCGACCGAGGTCGCGATGGTCTCGGCGCTCGCACCCTGCCAGGTCGCCGTGATCTGGATGGTCGGAAAGTCGACCTGCGGCAGTGGGGCGACCGGCAGGAATGGAAAGGCCGAGATGCCGACGAATGCCACTGCCGCCATCAGCAGCGTCGTGGCGATCGGACGGCGAATGAACGGTTCCGATAGGTTCAAGAGGCTTCGCCCTCCTGCGGTGGCGGCTTGTCGTTGATCGTGACTGGCGCATTCGTCTTCAGCTTGAATTGACCGCCGGTCACGACGCGCTCGCCATTGCCAATGCCGCTGGTGATGACGGTCTTGCCGCTGACCGAAGGCCCGACCTGCACCGGCTTCGGGACGGCCTTGTTGTTTTGCGCGATGGTCCAGATGAACAGGCCGTTCGGCCCTCGCTGGACGGCAGCGTCGGGCACCGTCAGCACGTTGCGCAGCGTGCGGACGAGGAGCCGGGCGTTGACGAACTCTCCCGGCCAGAGCTTTTCATCTTCATTTGCGAAGGACGCCTTGAGCTTGTAGCTCGCTGTGGTCTGATCGATGACGTTGTCGATCGTCGCCAGCGATCCGCTGCTCAGCACCTTGCGGTTGTCGCGGTCATAGGCGATCACTGGCACCGGACCGGCGTTCTGTGCTTCGCGAACGTCGTCGAGGGTGTTCGCCGGCAGGGTGAACAAGACAAACGCGGGCTGCGTCTGCACCAGCAATCCGATGGATGCCTGATCGGATGCGTGCACCACATTGCCCGGATCGATGAGGCGCACGCCCATGCGCCCGTCAGTCGGCGCCCTGATGTCGGTATAGTCGAGCTGCGTTTGCGCGGTTTCGATCAAGGCGTCATCAGCCATGACGACGGCCTTGGAGGTGTCGACCTTGGCCTGCTGCTGGTCGATGTTCTGCTGCGTCTCGAAGCCCCTCGTGCTCAGCGTCTTGAAGCGCTCGAGGTCCTTTTGGAACGATACGAGTTGGGCCTCGTCCTGGGCCTTTTTGGCCATGGCCTGATCGAGCGCCGCCTGGAACAGGCGCGGGTCGATCTTGGCCAGTACATCGCCTTTCTTGACGTGCTGGCCTTCCTTGAAGAACACATCCTGCAGCTTGCCGTCGACCTGGGAGTGGATGCCGACGGTGAACGTCGCCTGGACGGTACCGAGTCCGATGAGCTCGATCGGCACGTCTTGCTGGGCCGAGGTCGCCACGCTGACCGGGACGGGCTGGGGGCCGCCGCGGGAGGCTTGGGCAGGTAGGACACCACGCCGCACCAGATGCACGCCGAATCCGACTGCCAACGCCAGCAGACATACGGTTATGATGATGCGGCGCCGCTTCGAGGTGCGGATGGCTCTGGTGGGGGGATCGACCACTGGAGGTTGTGCCTTTGTTCGCCTTTGCTGAACTGCGCAGTGTGCCGGGGTCAGTATTGCTGGGGCATTACGGGCGCATGAATTGCTGCTCACCCTTACAACGTTCCGATGCCTTGAAGGCCGCCAAAAAATCCGGCTTGACCGGACTTCTGCGAACCTTTATATCGCCCGCAACGAAATACCGAAAGCCGGGTTGAATGCGCAATTTTATTGCTCAGCCTCTGGTCGTCGTAAGATGGCGCACCGCCTGGGGTGGGTAGGGCCCACTTTGCAGGTTGGCGGTGCGCAAGGGGCTTTCGGCCCCTTTTTGATTCTCGGGGCGGATATCTGAGCGAAATTCGAGTGAGCGGAGTGGACGATGACGAAGGAAATGACCGGCGCCGAAATGGTGATCGAAGCGCTCGCCGATCAGGGCGTGCAGCACCTTTTCGGCTATCCGGGCGGCGCCGTGCTGCCGATCTATGACGCGCTGTTCCAGCAGGACAAGGTGCGCCACATCCTGGTCCGTCACGAGCAAGGCGCGGTGCATGCCGCCGAGGGCTATGCGCGCTCGACCGGCAAGGTCGGCGCCGTGCTGGTCACCTCCGGGCCCGGCGCCACCAACGCGGTGACCGGCCTGACCGACGCGCTCTGCGATTCGATTCCGATCGTGGTCATCACCGGCCAGGTGCCGACGCACCTGATCGGCAATGACGCCTTCCAGGAGTGCGACACCGTCGGCATCACCCGGCCGTGCACCAAGCACAACTACCTGGTGAAGACCATCGAGGACCTGCCGCGCGTGCTGCACGAGGCATTTCATATCGCCGCCAGCGGCCGGCCCGGTCCGGTGGTGGTCGACATCCCGAAGGACATCCAGTTCGCCAAGGGCAGCTATTCCCGGCCGAACGAATTTCCGCACCGCGGCTACAAGCCGAGACTCGATGGCGATCCGGCCCGCATCCGGCAGGCGGTCGAATTGATGGCCCGCGCCAAGCGCCCGGTGTTCTACACCGGCGGCGGCGTGGTCAATTCCGGGCCCAAGGCCTGCGCGCTGCTGCGCGATCTGGTCAAGCTCACCGGCTTCCCGATCACCTCGACGCTGATGGGGCTTGGCGCCTATCAGGCCTCCGATCCGCAGTGGCTCGGCATGCTCGGCATGCACGGCACCTGGGAGGCCAACTGGGCGATGCACGATTGCGATCTGATGATCTGCATCGGCGCGCGCTTCGACGACCGCATCACCGGCCGGCTCGACGCGTTCTCGCCCGGCTCAACGAAGGTCCACGTCGACATCGATCCGTCGTCGATCAACAAGAACGTCAAGGTCGATGTGCCGATCATCGGCGATTGCGGCCGCGTGATCGAGGACATGCTCAAGTTGTGGCGTGCGGAGAAGTTGCAGCCCGACAAGAAGGCGCTCGGCGACTGGTGGAAGCAGATCGAAAAATGGCGCGAGAAGAAGTCGCTCGGCTATCGCAACTCCAAGACGGTGATCAAGCCGCAATACGCCATCCAGCGGCTCTACGAGCTCACCAAGGACCGCGACACCTACATCACCACTGAGGTCGGCCAGCACCAGATGTGGGCGGCGCAGTTCTACGGCTTCAAGGAGCCGAACCGCTGGATGACGTCCGGCGGCCTCGGCACCATGGGCTACGGCCTGCCGGCGGCGATCGGCACACAGCTCGCGCATCCGAAGTCGCTCGTGATCGACATCGCCGGCGAGGCGTCAGTGCTGATGAACATGCAGGAGATGTCGACGGCGGTGCAGCACCGGCTGCCAATCAAGGTGTTCATCCTGAACAACCAGTACATGGGCATGGTGCGGCAGTGGCAGGAGCTGCTGCACGGCGGCCGTTACGCCGAGAGCTACACCCATTCGCTGCCGGACTTCGTCAAGCTCGCCGAGGCGTATCATGCGGTCGGCATTCGCTGCGAGCGGCCGGGCGATCTCGACGCCGCCATTAAAGAGATGATCGACGTCGACCGGCCGGTGCTGTTCGATTGCGTGGTCGACCAGAACGAGAACTGCTTCCCGATGATCCCGTCGGGCCGCGCCCACAACGAGATGCTGCTCGGCGATTCCGGCGAGAGCGTCGAAGAGGCGGTCACCGAAGAAGGCAAGATGCTGGTGTAGCGCCGATCCGCCTCATCCTGAGGAGGGCGCTCTTGCGCCCGTCTCGAAGGATGGGGCGGGGCGGCCCATGGTTCGAGACGCGCTTCGCGCTCCTCACCATGAGGCCAAGATAGTTTGTCGTTGGATTGAGTGAGTAAGGATATTCGATGAGTTCAACCTCCCATTATCCCGCCGCGCACCTCGCGGAGAAGATCGAGCCGCACACGCTGTCGGTGATCGTCGACAACGAGCCGGGCGTGCTGGCGCGCGTCATCGGCCTGTTCTCCGGCCGCGGCTACAACATCGACTCGCTCACGGTGTCCGAGACCGAGCACGAGAAGCACCTGTCGCGCATCACCATCGTCACGCGCGGCACGCCGATGGTGATCGAGCAGATCAAGAATCAGCTTGAGCGGCTGGTGCCGATCCACCGTGTGGTCGACGTCACGCTCGCCGGTCCCGCGATCCAACGCGAGCTCGCCATGGTCAAGGTGCGCGGCACCGGCGAGCCGCGGGTCGAGGCATTGCGGCTCGCCGATGCCTTCCGCGCCCGCGTCATCGATGCCGGCACCGAAAGCTTCATTTTCGAGATCACCGGGGCAAGCGAGAAGATCGAACAGTTCATCTCGCTGATGCTGCCGCTTGGCCTGGTCGAAGTGTCGCGGACCGGTATCGTCGCCATCGGCCGCGGGCCTGAGGCGATGTAGCGAATTGAGGCGTCATGCCCGGCCTTGTGCCGGGCATCCACGCCTTGCTATCGACAGGGCCACCAACAAGGCGTGGATGACCGGGACGAGCCCGGCCGTGACGTCAGGACGAATGGCCCGAGAAAGGGCTAAGAGGGGTAAAGACCATGCGTGTTTACTACGACCGCGACGCCGACCTGAACCTGGTCAAGGGCAAGAAGGTCGCCGTCATCGGCTACGGCAGCCAGGGCCACGCCCACGCGCTCAACCTGCGCGATTCCGGCGTCAAGGACGTAGCGGTGGCGCTCCGCAAATCCTCGGCCGGCGTCAAGAAAGCCGAAGCGGAAAAATTCAAGGTCATGGAGGTCGCTGAGGCCGCGAAATGGGCCGACGTGATGATGATGCTGACGCCCGACGAACTGCAGGGCGACATCTGGCGCGACCACATCGCCAAGAACATCAAGGACGGTGCGGCGATCATGTTCGCGCACGGCCTCAACGTGCATTTCAATCTGATCGAGCCGGCCAAAGGCATCGACGTGCTGATGGTGGCGCCGAAGGGGCCGGGACACACCGTGCGCTCGGAGTATCAGCGCGGCGCCGGCGTGCCGTGCCTCATCGCGATCCATCAGGACGCCTCCGGCAATGCTCATGACCTTGGCCTATCCTATGCCTCGGCGATCGGCGGTGGCCGCGCCGGTATCATCGAGACTACGTTCAAGGAGGAATGCGAGACCGACCTGTTCGGCGAGCAGACCGTGCTCTGCGGCGGCCTGGTTGAGCTGATGAAGGCGGGCTACGAGACCCTGGTCGAGGCTGGCTACGCCCCCGAGATGGCCTACTTCGAATGCGTTCACGAGGTGAAGCTGATCGTCGACCTGATCTACGAAGGCGGCATCGCCAACATGAACTACTCGGTATCGAACACCGCCGAATACGGCGAATACGTTTCCGGTCCGCGCGTCATCACCGCGGAGACCAAGGCCGAGATGAAGAAGGTCCTGGCGGACATCCAGTCCGGCCATTTCACCCGCGACTGGATGCTGGAGAACAAGGTCAATCAGACCTCGTTCAAAGCGACCCGGGCCAAGCTCGCTGAGCATCCGATCGAGCAGGTCGGGGCCAAGCTTCGCGAGATGATGCCCTGGATTAAGCAGCGCGCCCTGGTGGATCGTTCGCGGAACTAGGATCGCCAAAGCCGGCGGCTCTTTACTCTGATTGCG
>Ga0265325_10000460_pt1 | contig 29419 bp, 27 predicted proteins | sample 41420metaG_FD_202090 | JGI IMG/M metagenome (GOLD analysis project Ga0265325, IMG submission 202090) | Rhizosphere microbial communities from Carex aquatilis grown in University of Washington, Seatle, WA, United States - 4-14-20 metaG | ecosystem: Host-associated > Plants > Roots > Rhizosphere... | reverse complement strand
TTCAGAGCATCCTGCAGGTGCAGCGGCAACGGATAATAAATTTCCGAGCCAATCTGCCGGATGGCGAGGAAATCGCGCAGAGCGTCGCGCCGGCGCGTGCGTATAACGTACTGGTGCCATACGTGGCGGCTACCTGCCACCTCATGCGGCAGCACAATTCCATGGCTGGGATAGGGCCCGGCTTCCGCCAATCCGCTGGCATGAAAAAGCGCGTGATAACGCCTGGCAACGGTGCGCCGCGCATGACTCCAGCCGTCGATGTAGCGCATTTTGACATCGAGAATGGCGCCCTGAAATCCATCCATGCGCGTGTTCCAGCCAATCTCGTCGTGGTAGTAGCGGCGGCGCATACCGTGCTGGCGTAACATGCGCACGCGCTCGGCCAGCTCATCGGAGTTCGTCGTCACCATGCCGGCGTCGCCGGCGGCGCTCATATTTTTAGTGGGATAAAAGCTGAATGCGGCAATATCGCCGAGCCCGCCAGCCTTGGTACCTTCCCACTCCGCACTCCAGGCCTGCGCCGCATCTTCAATCAGCTTCAGGCCCCGCTCACGGCCGATCCGCCCAAATGCGGTCCAATCTGCGCATTGGCCGTAGAGGTGTACCGGCAGAATCGCGCGCACCGAATTCCCATTTGGGCCCTCCAGAACCTGCTCAACGGATTGGGGAGACAGGTTGAAAGTTGCCGGATCGATGTCGGCCAGGACTGCAGCCCCGCCAGCGCGCAAAATCGAGCTGACCGAGGCAAAAAAACTAAAGGGTGTGGTTACGACAGTAACGCCCTGCCCCACGCCGGCTGCGGCAAGCGCCAGCCATAACGCGTCCGTGCCAGATGAGCATCCAATGGCATGGGCAACGCCAAGGTGAGCGGCCGCGGATTTCTCAAAACGGCCTACTTGCTCTCCTAGAATGAATTGCTGCGTCTGAAGCACATGGCCAAGTGCTTCAAGTAGTTCCTTTTGAAGCGGCTCGTACTGGCGCTTCAAGTCGAGCATGGGTACTGGCTGAGTTTTAGCGGGAGGTTTCGGCGGGATTACGGCTTCTTGCACGCAACTATTTTAGCAGCGGCGGAGATCCGATGCTGCCGCGACCGCAGTGCTCGTGCCGCGGATAATTTTGTTTGACGGGGCAGCAAGTCGAAAAGACGCGCAAACGGCTATAATGTTTTCACATTGCGGGGATCGACGGTCCTGGGATTGCCGGGACTGTGCCCGCCGATTGTTTTTACGGCACGTTACGAAGTACAAACCCTTCAAGAGAGAGCAGGAGATCGGCACATGGAGAACAAGCCGGCACAAAATATTCAGGATACGTTTCTGAACACCGTTCGCAAGGACAAGACCCCAATTACGATCTACCTGGTCAGCGGCGTAAAGCTAACTGGAAAGATTAGGTCCTTCGACAAATATTCGGTGCTGCTGGAGAACAACAGCCAGGAGCAGTTGATTTTTAAACACGCCATTTCAACCGTGGTCAGCAACCGGAGCGTCATGCATACCGAACATCGTCCGACGATGGTTTCGTCAGGTGTCGGTCCGACTCCGATAGCCGCGCCCGCTGCTACTTCGATATCGGAGCAGCGATAGCTCGCAAGGGCGGCTCGCAAGGAGCGACCACGAGTGCACGTGAGCAGCACAGAACAAGCGATCCTGGAGTAACTCCCGAACGCGCAGTTCTGGTTGGAGTGGACTTTGGAGTCCGCTCAGCGGTCAGTCGTGCCGGTGTATCCGGCGCGCGAAAGATGGCTCTGCGCCAAGCGGACACAGAGGCGGATGCATCCACACTCGACGACTCCGCTGAACCCAGGTTCAAAGCAGCGAGTCCAAAATCAACTGAACTCGACGCAGAAGAATCGCTGGCAGAATTTCGCGAGCTGGTAATGAGCGCCGGTGGTGAGGTTGCCGCAGAGGTAATGCAACGCCGCGCCAAGCCGGACCCGGCTACGCTGGTCGGTTCGGGAAAAGTGGAAGAGATCGCCGGAGTAGCAGCATCCGCCGCAGCCGACCTGGTGCTCTTCGACCACGATTTGACGCCAACGCAACTGCGCAACCTTGAGAAGGCACTCCCCTGCCGGGTGCTCGACCGAACGCAGCTGATCCTCGACATTTTTGCCCGTCATGCGCGCACGCGTGAAGGCCAGTTGCAAGTGGAGCTGGCACAGCTTGAGTACATGCTGCCTCGACTTACCGGACGTGGAAAAGCCATGTCGCAGTTGGGCGGCGGCATTGGCACCCGAGGCCCCGGCGAAACTCAGCTTGAAACCGATCGTCGCGGCATTCAGCGCCGCATTGACCAGCTCAAAGGCGACCTTGAAGCAGTGCGTCGCGTACGGCGTCAGCAGCGCCAGCGACGCGAGTCCGTTCCAGTGCCGACGGTCGCGCTGGTGGGCTACACCAACGCCGGCAAGAGCACGCTCTTTAACAGCCTTACCGGCGCGGGCGTTTTGCAATCGTCCAAAATGTTTGCCACGCTCGATCCCAAGCTGCGCGCCATTCAACTGCCGAGTAAACGGAGAGTGCTGCTTTCGGATACGGTCGGATTCATCCGCAACCTGCCGCATACGCTGGTTACCAGCTTCCGCGCCACGCTTGAAGAAGTCGAGCAGGCCGAGGTGCTTCTGCATGTCCGCGACGCGGCTTCAACTTATGGCGAAGAACAGAAGTCGCAGGTTGAAAAGGTGCTTGGAGAATTGGATTCGCTCGCCAAGCCGCGTATCGAAGTACTGAATAAGATCGACCTGCTGAACGCAGAAGAACGCCAGGGGCTTGAAAGCCGTTCCGATGTCGTGGCCGTATCTGCGCGAGAAGGCCGAGGTATGGAACGGCTGCTTGAAGCGATCGATAGCGCTCTCCATTCTGATCCAATACTTACCGCGGAGCTGCGCGTTCCGCAGCAGGACGGCTCCGTGCTGGCAATGCTTGAAGCTGGAACGGTAATTGAATCGCGCGAGTACGATGGCAACCTGGTAAGGCTCACGGTGAGCGGACCGGCATCGTTGCTGGGCAGGCTCCGCGACTATCGACTGCGCGACAAGTAAGCGCGAAAATTACTCAGCTCAATTTGCTTCACATTAATCCAAATTCAACTTTGCTCACCGCCATAATTGGGTTTCAGGAGATTTCATGAACCGCGACGACAAGATCGCCAAGTCCATCACGACGCTGTCGAGCCGTGAGGTCTATCGCAACAAATGGATGCGCGTGCGTGAAGACGAAATTCTGCGCTCGAATGGGGAAAAGGGCATATACGGCGTGGTTGAAAAGCACGACGGATGCGTGATTCTCCCTATCGAAGACGGACGCATCTGGCTTGTCGAGCAATACCGCTACACAATCGAGCAGCGTGCACTCGAACTGCCCCAGGGCGGTTGGGAGATGGAGATCGACGATCCGGAGGAGCTGGCGCGCGGCGAGCTGAAAGAGGAACTGGGCTTGGGCGCCGCCAAGATGGTCAACCTGGGATTCATGTGGATTGCCTACGGATTCCTGCGCCAGAAAATCCACATCTTTGTCGCCACCGGACTTACCGCGCAGCAGCCAGAACCCGACGCCGAAGAACACGACCTGGCCACTCGCAATATTCCCGTTGCCGAGTTTGAGCAGATGTTGCTCGACGGCACCATCCGCGACGGCACCACGCTCTCAGCGTGGGGTATGTACCAGTTGTGGCGATCGAAAGGAAACGCGTTCTGAAAGCCAGCCGTCAGCAATCAGCTGCCAGCTCTCAGCCAAAGCCTACGGCCGCTCTTCCATCGGAATGTAAGGCGACGGATACACGGGCCCAATGTAGTCAGCGCGCGGGCGGATCAGGCGATTGTCATCCAGCTGCTCGATAACATGCGCGGCCCAGCCGGAGACGCGGCTCACCGCGAAGATCGGCGTGTAGAGATCGATGTCGATACCCAGTGTGGCGTACGTTGAAGCGGAGTAGAAGTCCACGTTCGCGTTCAGGCGCTTGTCCTGGTTGATGTAGAGCTCAATGGCCCGGGACATTTCAAACCATTTCGGCTGTCCTGAATCTTTGCCGAGCTGCTCGCTCATTTTGCGCAGGTGCGTGGCGCGCGGATCTTCAGTCTTGTACACGCGATGGCCGAAGCCGGAAATTTTCTGCTTGGCGGCCAGCATGTTCCTCACATACTCCACCGGATCCGCGCCTTCCTTGTCGATCTTGAGCAGCAGGCGCATTACGCCCTCGTTGGCTCCGCCGTGCAGTGGGCCCTTGAGTGCGCCAATGGCGCCGGTGATGGCTGAATGAATGTCGGAGAGTGTGGCGGCGATGACGCGGGCTGCAAAGGTGGAGGCGTTCAGTTCGTGATCGGCGTGAAGAACCAGGGCGATATCCAAAGTTCGAGTGGCGGTTTCAGAAGGCTTGACGCCGTTCAACATCCAAAGGAAATTCCCGGCGTGGGTGAGCGAGCGATCCGGCGGAATAATTTCCTTGCCCTTGCGCAGGCGATCGTAAATGGCGACGATCATGGCGATCTGCGCGGTCAGATTATAAGATTTGCGCACGTTCGCGTCGTGCGAGTTATCGGGCTCATCGGCGTCGTAAAAGCTGAGCGCTGATACCGCGGTCCGCAGGACCTCCATGGGCGTAGCGTCTTTAGGAAAGCTCTTCAGCATGTCGATAATGCGCTGATCGAGCGAGCGGGCCAATGCCAGTTGCGAAGAAAATTCGCGCAATTCAAGCGCATTAGGTAATATGCCGTTCCAAAGAAGATAAGTTGTTTCTTCGAATGTCGAGTGTTCGGCCAGTTCGTGAATATCAATTCCGCGATAGGACAGTACGCCCGCTTCTCCATCGATCCAGCAAATTCCGGAGTTCGCCGCGACAATTCCTTCCAGTCCCTTTCCAGCTACCACAGTCGACATAATTTTCAATTTCTCCCTTACATTGGATTGACTAAGAACGTGCTGAATAAACAGTTATGCATGTAGATAAGATGCCTGGACGGGCTCTTGCGCCTGCCAATACAACCCATCTAAATCTCTCATCTGGCGCCAGGAGTCAGAACGGCGGCCCCGCAATTCGCTGGAGACACTGGACTGGATACGGACCCGGCTGAAAAGTGCGGTAAAGAACTTTATAACGGAATAGTTCCATGATTGTCACGGCAGGTGAGACACAAGATTGTCAAAACAGGGTTGATTTGCAGGTATCGCTGGGTAACCATCTGACAAAGGAGGGCAGGTTTTCTGGTGCGGAACCCGTTTTTCTTCGATATTCTGTACTTTCCCCCGAAGGCTCGCGAAAAAGAATTCGCCTTGGCTCGGACGTAGAGTTTTTTAATTTTCGCGATAGATGGGAACCTCCCGCATGCAGGGAGAATTTCTTCCGAAATGGCGTCAGATTCCAAAGGAGCGGCGCTATTCCAACCACAAGCGGTTCGCAGGCAGGGACCGCTTTACTGAAGGAAGGTTAAGAATGAGCGAAATCGACGATACACCCAGAACGTACTCTGGCGCATTGCTTGGAGTACTGGCCGTGGCACTTTTTGCCGCCATCGGCGGACTGATCTGGAACTACATCATCAGCGGCAAGATCACGAGCCAACAAACGTCCCTGGCCGATCTCCAGCAGGAGAACAAGAAACTGGCAGCGGAACAGCGCGAGACCGACGCCCGCCTGCAAGTTGCCACCGACGAGCTGGGAAAATCGTTAGGCCTTACTCAGAAGCAGATGGATGTGCGCGCCCAGGACATCATCCGGCGTGAACAGGCTGACGCAACCCGGTTGGAAACCGCCCAGAAGCAGACAGCGCAGCAGGTTACCGCCGTAGCCAGCGACGTTTCCAACGTGAAGACCGACGTCGGCGGAGTCAAGACCGACCTGACCAAAACGCAGGGAGATCTCGCCACCACCATCAGCCAGCTTGCCAGCGTGCGCGGCGACCTGAGCAGCACCAACAGCGTGATCGCCCGCAACCATGATGAGCTGGTGACGCTGGAACACAGAGGCGACCGCAATTATTACGAGTTCACGCTGACCAAGGGACAGAAGAAGCCGGTCGGCACCGTAAGCATGGAATTAAAGAAGACCGATCCGAAGAAGAGCCGGTTTACTCTCGACGTGTATGCCGACGACAAAACCTACGAGAAGAAGGACCGGAACGTGAACGAGCCCTTGCAGTTCTTTAGCGGCAAGGATCCCGCGCTCTACGAAATCGTGGTGAACACCATCGGGAACAAGAACCAGATCTCGGGCTACCTCTCAACGCCCAAGAACGCGCCCGCTCCAGTGTCTACTGCTCAATAACGGCGGTCTGGGGCGTGAGCACGAGGCTGGGCTGATAGCGGAATGAGAAAGTAAAGTTCAGTTTCTTGCGCGCGTCCCATTGCTGCCTGGTCAGGCGGAACGATGATACAAACGTTCCGTCGACCGACTGGCCTGGATCCAAAGCCAAATTGATAGGCAAGCCCGGCCCGTGCGGGACTGGCATGCCGGGATACGCGATAAACACGCGATCGTAATCCGACTGCGAAGCCGCATAGCTGGAGTGAATGCCATCTTCCAGGTCCGCATTCGTGAGCACATTCAGCAGAAACAACGGTATCTTGCTCTGGTTGTGCAGACGAACTTCAGCAAAGACAAGCACCTGGTCAAAACTGTCTTTGACCATGGGAGCGCCGTTTGCATCGCGTCCTGAGGTCTCAGTGTGCTGCGGATGCGCCCACACAGCTACAATTTCGCCCGTGACCGCAGGCGGCTTTTGGCCGGCAATCACATAAATCGAAATAGCAATGGTTACCAGCACGGTTGCAGCAATGGTGGCCCAGACTACGTGGCTGGACCCCTTGGTGAATGATTCACCCAGGGCCGCGTCGTCGACCTTATCCGGTGATTCCTTCTGAAGCAGGCTCATAGCGCACTTATCTTAGCCCGACTGGAGCCACTCCGGCCATTAAATCCTTTGCACTACCCTGCCATGAGTACCGAAAACCGCACTAAAACAAGTGCAATTTGCGGTTGCCGGTCACGTTACCGGTCTAAGGGCGGCCAGCAGAGCATCTGGTTCCAGAGTGTTAAGCACGTCTTCCGGGCCAAGCCACGCGCGGCGAAGCTGTCGGATGCCGTACTCCATTTTGCCCAGCGTCCTAACGTCGTGGGAATCGGTGTTGATGACGATCTTGCAGCCCAGTTCTTTTGCCAGCCGAAGATCGCGGTCGTTCAGGTCGAGACGCTCCGGTGCGGCATTGTGTTCCACCGCTACGCCCAGTTCGGCACAGCGGCGCAGCACTTTGCCCATATCCATCGCGAACGGCTCGCGGCGCAGCAGAAGCCGCCCAGTGGGATGACCCAGCACGCGCACGTAAGGATTCTCGATGGCCTTGAGCACGCGATCGGTCATTTCTTCGCGGCTCTGCTCAAACCTGGTGTGGACACTGGCGATCACAACGTCCATCTGCGCCAGCACTTCGTCTGCAAGATCGAGCACCCCATCGGCGAGAATGTCCACTTCAATTCCAGGGAAAACCCTGATGCGCCCTTCCATGCGGCGATCTACTTCGCGAATGTTCTTGATGTGCTCAAGCGCGTGCTTTTCATCCAGGCCGCCGGTCATTGCCAACACCTTGGAGTGGTCGGTGATGGCAATGTATTTGTATCCGCAAGCAATCGCCGCCTCTGCCATTTCGGTAATCGAACAGTTTCCGTCACTGGCAGTGGTGTGCATATGCAGATCGCCTTTGAGATCGCCGGCTTCAATCAGTCGCGGCAAACTGTGCCGGGCTGCGGCTTCAATTTCTCCAAGGTTCTCGCGCATTTCGGGCGGCATCCAATCCATGCCAAGCGCCGAGTAGATTTCCTCTTCGGTTGCCGCTGCGACGACGGATTCGTCGTCGAGGCGGGCCAGCGACCACTCGCTGAGCGTGTAACCCATCTTGAGGGCGCGCTGCCGCAGTGAAACATTGTGCGCCTTGGAGCCGGTGAAGTACTGCAGTGCCGCGCCATAACTGGTCGACGGCAAAAGGCGCACATCCAACTGCAGCCCCTGGCCTACATGGAAGCTCACCTTGTTCTCGCCTTTTGCAATGATGTCCGCAATGCCCGGATAAGCGGCGACGTACTCGACCGCTGGACCAGTCTTTTCCGGAGCGCAAGCAGGCCCGGTTGCAAGCAGATCGAGATCGCCGACGGTTTCTCGTCCGCGGCGCAGCGAACCGGCCGGCGTCACGCGCTCGATGCCGGGAAATTTCAGCAGATATGCGCTGATGCGGCGCGCTTCCTCTTCCGCAACGTCGATGCGGAATCGCCCGACTGAGCGGCGATAGTCTTCAATGCCCTTGCGTAGCTTTTCAAGCTGTTTTTGCCCCATGCGGGGCAGGCCCTTCAACCGGCCAGCGTCTATGGCTTCAGCAAGCGCGTCAATGCTGTCGATCTTGCCTGCTTCCCACAGCAGCGCCACGGTCTTCGGTCCCATGCTGGGCAGCTTCAACAGGGTCAGCAGTCCCGCGCCGTAGCGGGCCAGCAGCTCATCCCGTAATGGCAGGGAGCCGGTGTTGACTATGGCCTGCAGATTAGCAGCCATGCTTTTTCCGATGCCTGGAATCTCAAGCAGCTTCGCGGTGTCTGGAGCGGCGGCGCACAAATCTACCGTGGTCTGTTCAGCGGCCTCTGCGGCGCGTCGGTAACTGCGAATGCGAAAGCTGTCGCCGCCGTCTATTTCAAGCAGATCGGCGGTCTCCTCCAACAGGCGAGCCATGAGCGCGTTGTCCATCGCGTGACCTCTCGGAACAGTATCACGCAATCGGCGCGACGATTTCCCGTGCCCTTCAAGCTCTGCCGCGGTGCCTTACCTGCTATCACTCCGCTGTGACAGTGGATTGCAGGGTGCTGCCAACGACTGAGCTTGCACTGTCGTTACCCGGGCTGGCGTTTTGACGCCAATTCAGGGACAAACATGTGATTGTGATGGATGACTGCAGACTGGACGTACACCACCTGACCACTTGAAAGCGGTTGGGGTGATTTGCCCGGTCGTACGCGCGTATCTAGGCTGCGCTGTGGGCGCTATCCCGGAAGCGAATTACGGCATCTGCCTGAGGACCCTTCTGGCCCTCCACAATGTCGAACTCTACTTCGTCGCCTTCTTTGAGCGTTTTGTATCCGTCCAGCTGAATTGCCGAATAGTGGACGAAAACATCTGGCCCGTCTTCGCGTCCGATGAATCCGTAGCCCTTGGCGTTGTTAAACCACTTGACCTTACCTTTGTACTGAGCCACAGGCCCTGCCTTCCTTGGTTCCTCGTTCTGGTTCTGGGAGATCCGGGTGAGAGCTAAGAGGGAATCCCACGCCGTTAAAACCTATGACGCCTTTTCTTCACGAAAGGTTGATTGGATAAACGAAAAGTTATCCACAAAATGAGACGGTGGAACTCTTTTGTTTCCACGGGCGCGAACCTTACTGCATCCTGCGCCCCTCATAGAGACTCAAGACAACAAGCGAGATCGAAATCGGGCAGGCCTCCCGCTCGGGGAAGAAACAGGCCTAAATATCTGTGGGGAAAATAGTTACACCCACCTTCGGGGCCTGCTGGAACACTACTTCTTGCCTTTACGCCCCTTCATCTGCAAATAGAGGAGGACGCTTACCAGCGTTTTCCCGTCGTGGATGGCACCCTTCTTGATCATTTTGAAAACATCAGAAATTTTCACCAGACGAAAATCTATCTTTTCGTCTTCTTCTGGCGTGGCTTCACCTGCAATGAGCCCTTCGGCCAGATAAACTTTCATGGTTTCGCCCAGAAAGCCGGGACTGGCCCAATACTCAACCAGCGGGCTCCATTTCCTGGCGCTATAGCCCGTCTCCTCCGCCAGCTCGCGCTTTGCAGCTGCCAGCGGATCTTCTCCGGCATCCATCTTTCCGGCGGGCAATTCCCAAAGAAACTGATTCGCGGCGTGGCGATATTGCCGCTCCATCACGATCCACGGGTCTTTTTTATTTTTCGATTTGTCGATGGCAAGAATGACGACGCTGCCGTTGTGGCGGATGACGTCACGCTCGCTGTGTAGACCGCCCGGCTCAATCAGCTTGTCGTGATTCACACGGAAGAGCGGCCCCTGGTACACAATCTCGGAGCTGATCAAGGTTGCCTTCTCAGATGTTGCCTTTTCAGACACGACCTTGGCAGTGGAACCCTTCGACTTTTTCGTTGCCTTGCCCTTGCCGCCTACCTTCACGGTCTTGCGCTTGTCCTTCTTCACCATTTCCAATCCCCTTTACTCTCAATGCTGTTCCAACTGCACCCGATTCAAGACGAGTATACGCATCGTACCGCTTTTCGTTGAGCTTGGATGCGTGAGTTCTGCATCGGTGCGGTCCGGCATGGCATCCTTAATTGAGCCGTACTGCACAACCGCTCCGGAGTCGTGGCTGTTAGAGCGGAAACTATGTGCGGTCGGCGTTCCAGACTGACGAAAGTGACCGCTTTGTCTACAGCAGACTGTTATCCGATCACCGTAATGCCGGGACTGAGCCGGCTCTTTCTCGACTTTTGCTCCGGCAGCGAGCCTGCAACCTCATTCTTCCCTTCCTTTGAAAATTGGCAAAAGCGGCCCGCATTGCCGTCGCACTGGCCGGATGTTCTCAAAGTGATCGCGGAACAGAATCCATCTAAAGCCGCAGCACCCGCACTGGCCGCTCTTGCGCAGGGCGCGGGGACGGTACTCACCGGACAACAGGTTGGTTTGTTCGGAGGCACGCTGCTGGTGCCACTGAAAGCTGCCACCGCACTCGGCCATGCGCGCAACGCTACGGCACAAGGCCAGCCGCACGTCGCCATCTTCTGGCTGGCGAGTGAAGATCACGATTTCGCGGAGATCAATCACATCTCTCTTCCCGCAGGCCGCGGACTCGAAAAGCTGGAATATTCGCAGCCCGGCGAGAACGCGCCCGCTGTGCCGGTGGGTCGCGTTGTGCTCGGCGACAACGTAGCAGAGTTGACGGCCAAGGCCTGCGAGTTGCTCGGGCCTTCTGACGCGACCGACGCGCTGGCCGCGGCCTATAAGCCCGGCCGCACTTTTTCGCAGGCGTTTGCCGATTTCTACTCCACCATCTTTGCCGCGCAGGGATTGCTGGTGCTGGATGCAAGCTGTCGCGAAATTCACCGCATCGGAGCACCGGTGTTGCGAGCAGCCATTGAGCGCGCGGACGAGTTCAACGCGGCTCTGCTGGCGCGCAATGAAGAGCTGCAGGCGGCTGGTTATCACGCCCAGGTGGCGGTAGCCGAGCACTCCAGCCTGCTATTTCTCATAGATGAAAGCACCGGCGCCCGCAACGCCCTTAAACGAACCGCACCGAATGCAACAGAGCCCAGCGGCATTTGGCAGGCCGGAGGTCATAGCTACTCCGCAGCAGATCTCATCGGCATTCTTGACGCCACGTCGGAGCGCATTTCACCTTCAGCGTTGCTGCGTCCCGTGTTTCAGGATTTTCTGTTTTCGACATCACTGATCGTCGGCGGACCAGCGGAAGTGGCCTACTTTGGTCAGTCGGGAGTGCTGTATGAGCGCATTCTCGGCCGTCAGACTCCGGCTGCGCCGCGCCAGTTCGCATCGCTTATTGAGCCACCGATTGCAAAACTGCTTGACCGCCACGAACTCTCTCTCGATCGCGTATTCGAAGGCGATGCCGCATCGCTGGCGCAGAGGCTTGCTGCCCGCTCCATGCCGGTTGAAACGAAACAAAAGCTGGCCGCAGCCGGCAACGCTCTTGACGCGGAGCTCAACACGCTCGTGGAGTGGATGCAGTCGCAGGACAAGGGCCTTGGCCAATCGGCCGAGACGGCGGCAGGCAAGATCATGTACCAGATGAATCGCCTGCGCACGCTGGCAGCCAACTTCCAGTTGCAGCGTGAAAGCTCCTACACGCGCCACGCTGAAAGCATCTGCAACGCACTCTTCCCCGAAGGCGTTCTGCAGGATCGTGTCCACGGCGCCGCGTATTACTTCGCCCGCTATGGGATCGAGCTGGCAGAAACACTGACAGCGCACGCGCAGGAATGCTGCCCCGGCCACAAAGCGATAAGACTGTAAGAGCAGGTTTACAAGTTGACAAGTTTTCGAGTGACCTATGAGCGGCCCACTTGTAAACTCGTTAACTTGTAAACTTGTTCCCTCGCCTTTTTGTCCCCGGCCTCTATAATTCTCCCGGTACCCGCGGAGGCTTTCATGAAATTCCTCACCGCTCCGAGAGCAATCCTTCTGGCTCTTGCTGCTGCATTTTCCTGTTCATCTGCCAATGCCCAGGCGTTGTCGCCATGCGCAACTGCCGGCACTGACAATCCTTTTCTCAATATCCAGACCATCCGGTTGTGGACCGGCGACGCGCCGCAGGCCAAGGGCACCGCGTGCGAAGACATCCCTACGCTCACAATCCTCGGGCCGCGCGCGGGCACCGCTAACGGCTCAGCGGTGGTGGTGCTGCCCGGTGGCGCCTATCGCGTGCTGGCCGCCGATCTTGAAGGCCGCGAAGTCGCTGACTGGTTTACTGCGCGGGGATTCCGCGCCTTCATTCTCAGCTACCGGCTGACGTCGCACGGTTACGTGCTGCCGGTGCCGCTGCTCGACGCGCGCCGCGCCGTTCAGCTGGTACGCGCGCGAGCAAGCGACTACCAGGTCGATCCAAAGCGGATTGTCATCATTGGCTTTTCGGCCGGCGGCCACCTTGCCGCACTTGCCGCAACTCAACCGGTCCCCGGCAACCCCAGCGCGAGCGATCCCATCGAGCGCGTCTCAAGCAAGCCGGATTACATGGTTCTCGGTTATGCATGGCTGGGCGCGATCTCGAGCGATACTTCGCACCTGAGCTATTGCAAGATCTTCAACCTGATGGATCAGTGCGAAGCGCTCAAGACCGCCTACACGCCGGAACTGTTCGTCACCAAGGACACGCCGCCGACCTTCATGTACCACACAGCCACCGATCAGACGGTGCCGGTACAGCAGGCACTTGGGTTCTTCAACGCGCTGATCAAAGCCGGGGTTCCTGCGGAAATGCATGTATTTGCCAACGGTCCGCATGGCACCGGCCTGGGCCACAGTGACGCGGCCCTCGACCAATGGCCAAATCTGATGGAGATCTGGCTGCGGGCGCAGGGATTGCTGAGCAAGGCGGCAAGCAAGTAATTGGGCAGCTTTTGGCCCTTAGCTTTTCGCGATTAGCCACTTCTGTGCACGGGAGCAAACGCCTGCCCTGCGAAGCAAACTCGTGCACAAGTTAGTTCCCGCATAAAAAAGCTAAAAGCTATTAGCTGAGAGCCGTTTTCGAGCCTCAAAAAAGGCCCAAAAACTAAGAGGCGGGCAAATCGGTACCGGGAGTGGAAGGATTCCCGAAACCGACTGCCCGCTGGACCCTGGTCCGGGTCTAGGTGGTATGGTTAGTTTAGGCCTGTTTTAACCAAAAGCAAGTTCTTTTTTGGAATGAATTCCCATTCCGTGAGAGCAGTCACACAAGGCCGTGATAGCAGGCCCCAATGCGTTGACTTGCGCGCTTGCCCCTGATAAAAAAGGTGTGGCTCCACACGTTCAAATCTCATTACAGGAAAGCCCCATCTAACTGCCGGAGTAAGCCGGTAAATCATGCAACTAATCGTTCAACAACTCGGTTCGATGTTCGTCGGCGCCATCCCGACCATGATTCTCTTTGTCTTGTTGGTGATGGCCTATCAATTCCTGGTCCAGGGCCCTCTCACGGCTACGCTCAAGCGACGCCGCGAGTTGACCGAGGGAGCCATGGAAGCCGCGCAAAAAGCAATTGCCGACGCTGAAGAGCGCACGGCGGAATATGCAACAAAATTGCGACAGGCCAGGACCGAGGTTTACAAGATTCGCGAGCAGCGCCTGCGGCAGTGGAATGCAGAGCGCGATGCGGCTTTGGATGCCGCCCGCAAAGTAGCAGGTCAAAGGCTGAGCCAGGCAAGAATTGAGATTGAAGCAGAGACCGCAGCCGCAAAGCAGGCTATTCAGGCCTCAGCCGGCGATCTGGCCGGCCAGGTCGTGCGCGCGGTGCTGCCCGTGGGCGCCGGGGGTTCCCGTTGACCATTCGTTTGACATCGTGCGTTTCGTCTCGCACTTCTTCCAGTCGCAATTCACGTTTTCTGCCGTTCGGTTTGGCGGCAGGCTTTGTAATGGCCTTCGCAATTTTGACGCTATCGGCTGCTCCAGTCCGCCTGGCAGCGCAACAACCCGCGGCAACCGCAAGCGAGCAGCCAGCGGGCGCCGCTGTGAATACGCCGCCTGCAGAGAAGCTTTCGCAGGAAGAGCAGAACAAGGCATTCCTGACCGGCGGACCGATGGTGAAGTGGACGGCGCGGACGCTCAATACCAGCGTTGAAACGGCCGCTACCATTTTTCAACTCGTCAATTTCCTGGTGATCGTACTGCTCATTGCGGTTCCTTTGGCGCGCGTGTTTCCCAAGATTTTCCGCAAGCGGTCAATAACACTGGGCCAGAACCTGCAAACTGCACGTCAGGCAACTGAAGAAGCGAATGCACGCTTGCGCGCGGTAGAAGAAAAGCTGGCCGGACTTGACGGCGAGATTAAGAGACTGCAGGCGCAGGTTGAGCAGGAAAGCCTGGAAGATGAAAAGCGCGTAAAAGCATCTCTCGTTGAAGAGAGCGCGCGCATCGTGGAATCTGCCGAGCAGGAACTGGGCGTCGCGGTGGCGCAAGCACAGCGCAACCTGCGCCATTTTGCCGCCGATCTCGCGATTGAGCAGGCCGCAAGACAGATGTCGCTTTCGCCTGAAGCCGACCGCGCACTGATCGCCGAGTTCATTGGCAGCGTTGCCAATTCTGACGGAGGGCAAAAGTAATGGCCGCCTACGTTTCCCGCTACGCCAATGCCTTTGCCGACGTGGTTACAGCCGCCAAGCTCGACACGGCTGCGATCGACCAGAGGCTGACCGATTTTCTCGCTACCTGGCAGGGTAGCCCCGAGTTGCGCGAGTTCTTTGAGAATCCGGCCGTCGCCGTGAATGACAAAGTGGCCATCCTCGACAAGCTGAATGCAAAGCTCGGCATGCAAAAGGAATTGCGCAACCTGATCGCCGTGCTGATTTCAAACAACCGCATCGCCCATGTGAGCGAAGTGGCCGATGGCTATCGTCGACTGTTGCAGGCTCAAATGGGAATTCATCCCGCTGAGATTGTGACTGCGCGCGAATTGGATGCGAGGGAACGCAGTGCTCTGCTGGCAGAAGTTGGCAAACTGGTCGGCGGCAAGGTTGAAGCAAATTTCAAGCTCGATGCAACAATCCTCGGCGGGACCGTGGTGCGCATCGGGTCGACAGTTTATGACGGGTCAGTGCGGGGACGCCTTGACCGGTTGAGAGACGCACTTATTTCCGGCTGATGCCGGTAGCGGACAGTGAGCAGTGGTCAGTGTCCAGGATTCGAAGTTCAGGGGCCGAAGCATCACAGAAGTGCGGCGGCATAGAGATTGAAACGAAACTGAAAAGTCAGAAATTAATGGAGGCAGGACTTCAGCGGTTAGAGATTGGCGATTCGCACGTTGCGAAGGGCTGATAACTGACCACTGTTCACTGTTGACTGGAAAATGGCTCAGATCAAAGCAGACGAGATTACGCAGCTTCTTCGCGAGCAGATCGCGAACTACGATTCGAAGGTCCAGGTTGACGAGGTAGGAACGATCACTTCTCTGGGCGACGGCATTGCCCGCTTGCACGGCCTGGACAAGGTCATGGCCGGCGAGTTGCTCAGCTTTCCGCACAGTATCTCCGGACTTGCGCTCAGCCTGGAAGAAGACCAGGTCGGCGCCGTAATTCTGGGCGACTACACCGAACTCAAAGAAGGCGACGTGGTCAAGCGGACCGGAAAGATTCTCTCTGTTCCGGTGGGCGAAGCCATGATTGGCCGCGTAGTGAATGCGCTGGGCATGCCCATTGATGACAAGGGCCCCGTTGCCACCACCGAGACACTGCCCGTCGAGCGTCTTGCTCCCGGCATCATTGACCGCCAAGGTGTCCGCGAGCCGATGGCCACCGGACTCAAGGCCATTGACGCCATGATTCCCATTGGCCGCGGTCAGCGCGAGCTGATCATCGGTGACCGCCAGACCGGCAAGACCGCCGTCCTGCTGGACACCATCATCAACAACGCCAAGAACGATCTGATTTGCGTCTATTGCGCCATCGGCCAGAAGCGCTCTTCAATCGCGCAGGTTGTGCAGACGCTGACTGAAGCCGGCGCCATGGGCCACACGGTCATCGTGGCTGCTTCCGCCTCAGAGCCCGCGCCGATGTTGTACCTGGCGCCCTACGCCGCCACTGCAATCGCCGAGTACTTCCGCGACAGCGGCAGGCACGCCCTGGTGATGTACGACGATTTGTCAAAGCACGCCATGGCGTATCGCGAAATCTCGCTGTTGCTCCGCCGTCCGCCGGGCCGCGAAGCTTATCCAGGCGATGTTTTCTATCTCCACTCCCGCCTGCTCGAGCGCTCATCAAAAATGAGCAAAGAGAAGGGCGGAGGATCGCTTACCGCTCTGCCGGTTATTGAAACGCAGGCCGGTGATCTCTCGGCCTATATTCCGACCAACGTTATTTCGATCACCGATGGCCAGATCTTTCTTGAAACCGATCTGTTCAACTCCGGCGTACGCCCGGCGGTGAACGTCGGTCTCTCGGTGTCGCGCGTGGGATTCTCAGCGGCCATTAAGGCAGTCAAGCAAGTGGGCTCGACTCTCAAGCTGGACCTTGCCCAGTACCGCGAACTCGCTGCATTCGCACAGTTCGGTTCCGATCTCGATCCGCTTACACAGAAGCAGCTCAATCGCGGCCAGCGCCTGACCGAATTGCTGAAGCAGCCGCAGTTCCAGCCGCTGACGTGGCAGCAGCAGACAGTGGTCCTGTTCGCCGGCACGCAGGGCTATCTCGACGACCTCAAGGTCACCGACATTCGCGCCTTCGAAGATGGTCTGTACAAGTATCTGGATAACGCACAAAGCGCACTCATCGCCGACCTGAGCAGCAAGAAGCAGCTCGACGACGACCTGCGCAACCGCCTGCACGCCGCGCTGAAAGAGTATGCCACGAACTTCAAGGCGGAATTGGAAGCGGCCATTGCCGCTAAGTAGGTAAACAGTGAGCTGTCAGCTCTCAGCTTTCAGCTCTCAGCCAAAACGATTTGGCGCAGAATTTTGCAGCAAGACGATGAGCGGACAGCTGAACGCTGAAAGCTGAGAGCTGAAAAGAATGGCGAATGTCTTAGATTTACGGCGACGGATCGCAAGCGTGAAGAACACGCGGCAGATCACCAAGGCCATGAAAATGGTCTCGGCGGCCAAGCTGCGCCGCGCGCAAGAGCGGGCGATGGCGGCCCGGCCCTACGCCAAAATGATCACCAGCGTGCTTCAGTCGCTGATCCACCGCGTTGCGCTCTTCGACGAGCAGACCGGCAATCTGCGCCACCCACTCTTTATCACCAGGCCTGAAAAGCGCGTATTGCTTGTCGTCATCAGCGGCGACAAGGGCTTCGCCGGCGGATTCAACGCCAACATCCTCAAGACTGCATTTCAGTTTATTGCCGGCAACACGGACAAGCAGATCGATGTGGAAGCTGTGGGCCGCAAGGGCCGCGACCAGATGCGCCGACGCTACCCTACCGCGTTTTACAACGAGGTTACGGACGAGCACGGTGTCACCCGCCAGGTAAGAGATCGCAAGGCATCGGTCGAAGTCACCGGCGATCATCCCGGCATGTTGCTCAAGCTTGAGCCCAGCCGCGTCCGCGAGCTTGCGGAAAGCATCATCACCCGCTACACGCACGAAGAAATCGACGCCGTCTACATCGTCTACAACGAATTCAAATCGGTGATTGCGCAGCGCCTGGTTGTTGAGCGCCTGTTGCCGCTCCTCGACATCGGCAGCCCGCAGATTACCGGCGCTGTCGAGCCAACCACAGCAGAGCGCGAACGAGCTGCTGAAGCCGCCCTCTCCGCCGGAATCGAGATTGAACCAGCCGATACGCGCGAGGCCGACGAAGAAGCCAAGAAATTCGGCACTGCCAATGTGGACTACATCTACGAGCAGCCCGCTGAAGAACTGTTCAACGGCCTGCTGCCGCAATTTGTTTTTTCCGTGCTGTACCACGCCATGACGGAGTCAGTTGCCGCTGAACACGCGGCCCGCATGACGGCAATGGATTCGGCAACCAACAACGCCTCGGAGATGATCGACTCGCTCACGCTGCACATGAATCGCGTACGCCAGGCGGCCATCACCAAGGAGATTATCGAGATTGTTTCAGGCGCCGCGGCGCTGTAGTAACCAGCTAATAGCTTTCAGCTATCAGCCTTCAGCTTCTTCGCGGGGAGCGATCCTCGGAGAAAACGCAGGCGGAAGCTGAGCAAGGACAACCTGAAGGCTGAAAGCTGAAAGCTTTTATTCAAGAAGGCAAAGAACAATGGCAGAAAACATCGGCAAAGTAATTCAGATCTCCGGCCCGGCCGTAGACGTGCAGTTTGAAGAAGCGAAGATGCCGCCCATCTACCAGGCACTGCGCGTTACCAGCGAGGGCTTCAACGTGCCCACGCCCATCAGCGTGATCCTCGAAGTGCAGCAGCACCTCGGCGAGGGCCGCGTGCGCACCGTCGCCATGGAAGCCACTGACGGCATGGTCCGCGGCATGAAGGCCATCGACCTTGGCGCACCCATCACCATGCCGGTGGGCAAAGAGACGCTGGGCCGCGTGCTCAACGTCATCGGCAGCCCCGTCGACAACCTCGGCCCCATCGGCGAAAAGATGCGCATGCCCATCCACCGGCCTGCGCCGCTCTTTGACGAGCAGACAACGCACGAAGAAATGTTCGAGACCGGCATCAAGGTCATCGACCTCATCCAGCCCTTTTTGAAGGGCGGCAAGATCGGCCTCTTCGGCGGCGCCGGTGTCGGCAAGACTGTCGTCATCATGGAGCTCATCAACAACGTCGCCAAGAATCACGGCGGCTACTCCGTGTTCGGCGGCGTGGGCGAACGCACCCGCGAGGGCAACGATCTGTGGGTCGAAATGACCGAGTCCGGCGTGATCTCGCCCGGCGACTTCGCCAACTCCAAATGCGCACTGGTGTACGGCCAGATGACCGAGCCGCCCGGAGCCCGTCTCCGCGTGGCCCTGAGCGCGCTCACTGTCGCCGAGTACTTCCGCGACGTCGAAGGCTCTGACACGCTGCTCTTCATCGACAACATTTTCCGCTTTACGCAGGCCGGCTCTGAGGTTTCGACGCTCCTCGGCCGTATGCCCTCCGCCGTCGGATACCAGCCCAACCTGGCCACGGAAATGGGCGAACTGCAGGAGCGCATTACCTCCACCAGCAAAGGTTCGGTTACATCGGTACAGGCTGTTTACGTTCCCGCCGACGACTTGACTGATCCCGCGCCGGCGACCACCTTCGCTCACCTCGACGCCACCACCGTGTTGAGCCGTCCGCTCTCTGAACTCGGCATCTATCCGGCCGTAGATCCGCTCGCCTCCACCTCGCGCATTCTGTCCGCACGCATTGTCGGGCAAGACCACTATGACGTAGCGCAGGGCGTAAAGCGCATTCTGCAGCGCTACAAGGATCTGCAGGACATCATCGCCATTCTTGGCATCGACGAACTGTCTGAAGAAGACAAGCTCACCGTGGCCCGCGCCCGCAAAGTGCAGAAGTTCCTTTCGCAGCCGTTCCACGTAGCCGAGCAGTTCACAGGCATTCCGGGCAAGTACGTAAAAATTGCCGACACCGTGCGCAGCTTCAAGGAACTTATTGAAGGCCGGTACGACGACATCCCCGAGCAGGCATTCTACATGCAGGGCGGTATTGAAGATGTGCTGGCAAAGGCCGAGCAATTGAAGGCAACGGCTTAGGAAACAGCCACTAGCTATTAGCCGTTAGCTCTTAGCTAATGGCTAATAGCTTGAAGCTAATAGCTGAAAGGCATGTATGGCTGACGACACAAATCAAATCCGGGTACGGCTGGTGACTCCTGAACGCACCATGTGCGAGCTCACCGCAGATTCGGTGGACCTGCCCTCCAAAACGGGTTACTTTGAGGTTCTGTACGGCCACGCGCCGCTGGTTGCCGAGCTCGGTGCAGGTGATGTGATTGTGCATGGCGGCGCATGCGGGGAAGAAGGCGCAAAGGCCGACTCCCGTTATTTCGTCAGCTGGGGCTTTGTTGAAGTGCTTCCGGACCGTGTTACCGTTCTGGCCAGCGATGCTTTGAAGCCTGCCGAGATCGATGTGCCGCGCGCCGAGCAGCAGCTCGACCGCGGACTCAAGCTCTGGAAGGAAGCCGGCGAAAGCGAAGACGCCTACACGCAAGCGCTTCGCGTTATCTCAGAAGCCGAAGCAAAAATCGACTCCGCAAAACAGAAAGACTGATGTAGTCTTTCCAAATGACGGGAACGCGGTTTCACTTTGCAGTTGTGATTTTTCTGGCTGCGTTCCTGCTCTTCCTCGTCGAACCCATCGTAGCCAAACAACTGGTCCCCGTCCTTGGCGGTTCTGCCGCCGTGTGGATTACATGCCTCGTCTTTTTTCAAACGGCCCTGCTCTGCGCCTACGCATATGCGCATTGGGTCGCGCGCCGTGGGCAGTGGGTATTGCATCTCGCACTGCTCGCGGGCACGGTTACGCTGGCAATGTTTTGGGCATTCGGCTCAGTCGATTTGAGCAGCGGGCCTGAACATCCCGTTGCCACCATTTTTTACGCGCTCACGCTCTGGATTGGACTTCCCTTTATTGCGCTTGGCGCCACCAGTCCTCTGCTGCAATATTGGTGGTCGCGAGTTGAGGACGGACCGGTTCCGTACAAACTGTTTGCGCTTTCCAACCTCGCCTCCCTGCTGGCGTTGGCCGCCTACCCCACACTGATCGAGCCGCGATTCACACTGAACACCCAGCGCGTGATCTGGTTCTGGGGCTTCATGGTGTTTATTGTGCTGGCCGCGGGCCTCACGCTTCGTTCGCGATCTGCTATACGAGCTGTCACGTCACAGGCGGCTCAATCCGAAGTAGCTGATCCCGAAGACGTCACGTCACCGACTGGGCACAAATGGCTTTGGTTTCTGTTGCCCATGGGCGCATCGATGCAATTGGCCGCAATCACCAGTTTCATCACCTCGAATCTGGCCGCGATCCCGCTATTCTGGATCCTGCCGTTGGGTGTTTACCTGCTTTCGATCATCATCTCGTTCGAATACCCACGCTTGTTGCCGCCTTTGCTCGTTGCGCGGTCTTTCGCAGTCATGCTGGCGAGCACCATCTATATGGTTTCGCGGGTTGACGTTACGCTGCCCCTGCGACTCGGAATCGCCTTCGTCCTTATCGAACTGTTTTTGGCGGGGCTATTCCTTCACAGCCAGGCTTACCTGCTGCGCCCGCGGCGTGCTTCTGAATCCACGATGTTCTACCTCTTGTTCGCCGGCGGAGGCGCGGTCGGTTCATTCATCGTAGCGCTGGTGTTCCCGGCCGTATTTTCCTTCAACTACGACGTCGCCGTCGTTTGCTTCTTCACCGCGCTCCTGGTGCTGGCGTGCCTCTGGCGTTCGGGCTGGGCCGTTCGATTGCTTTGGGTAACGGTGAGTGCCATCATGCTCTTTGCATCCTTCCGGCTGCATTTCGCATACGAGCAAAACACCATCGTGGCGGTGCGCAATTTCTACGCATCTCTCCGCGTCAAGCAAACCGAATTCCGCGATGCCAAGCTGCGCACGCTGACCAACGGAACCATTCAGCACGGCACGCAGATCTGGGGCAGCGAAGAACAACGCAAAACCCCCACGACCTACTACGCCGAAGACTCGGGCGTTGGATTCGCACTGCGCTTCTGCTGCGATAGCCGCCCGCGCAACATCGGTGTCATTGGCCTCGGCGCCGGAACCATTGCTGCCTACGGACGCCCCGGCGATCGCATCCGTTTCTACGAGATCAACCCTGCCGTGATTCCTATCGCCCAGAATACTTTCACTTACATCAGAGAATCCGGCGCTCAAATCACTTTTGCGGACGGCGATGCACGCACTTCGCTTGCACGCGAAGCCCCACAGCTCTTCAACGTACTTGCAGTTGACGCGTTCTCGGGCGATTCCATTCCGCTGCATCTGCTCACTGAGCAGGCGCTCGAGCTGTTTCGTCACCACCTGGCGCCCGGCGGCATCATCGCGTTCCACATCTCCAACCAACACGTAAATCTCGAACCGCCGATTGCGTTGCTAGCACAAAACGCTAACATGCACGCGGTACGCGTCAGCAGTTTAGGGAGCGACCGCAGCGGCGCTTTCAGCTCAACGTGGATCCTGCTCAGCGACGATATGGCCTTCTTTGCTGCGCCGGAGCTGGTAGCGCACTCCAAGCCAGTAGAGCTACGGCCCGGCCTGCGCCTCTGGACAGACGACTATTCGAGCATGCTGCCCCTGCTTCGCTGGTAGTAGCCGACTCGTCAGGCAAACAAGCGCACCTCATTTGGCAAGTTATTTGCTCTCGTTCATCTCTACCAGAAGTCTTTCGACCTCGCTCTTCCTTCGTTGCAGCTCACCTACGCGCCGCAAATCGTTCATAATCCAAATTGAATATTCGAAGAAAATGAATACTAATGAAAGCGCAACAATACACCAGAGGGGCGACCAAAATCGGTTCAGTGCTGGGTACGCTGCCAGCGAAATTCCAAAGAACAGCAAAGGTGCGAACCAGAATTTGATTCCCTTAGTGAAGGCGATACTTCGATTGATAAATAGAAGCAGGAGCGTCTGGAATTCCCGCATGTTAAGGTCGACCTGATCCAGCTTCCTCTCCGCCCTTTGATAAAGCCACGTCGCCAGCGCCCCTGCAAGCAGGACCAACATGACAATCAGGTTCCCAATCTGCATGAGAGCAATCTGCCGTGCCTTCCATATCCCTAACGCAAAAAGAGGCGCGAATGATAGGACCAGCAAGTAGGAATTCGAACTGCCAACTTGTACGAAATCATGCAAGGAGCGCCGCTTCTCTTGAAGCAATTTCACATTTACCATGACTTCCTCCTTTGAAGAATGAGATTCATCCCGTTGCCAGATCGCCTGCAGTTCATCGCCTTGATCCTGAGGTTGGTTCACCTTCGGTCTCCTTTCTGTCGAGTCCTGTAGCCAGCCTGTGTTTAAGTCGGTTCAAGCGAACACCTATGTTGCCGGGAGAAAGACCCGTTATCTCCGATATCTCAGTACCTGAAAGTCCTTCGAGATAGAGAAGGGCCAGATGCTGGTCGATTGGCTTTAGCCGTTGAATCGCCTCAGTCAGCATTAGCCTAGGTGAGTTGTCCTTCGTCCCTTGATCATGCGCAATCGGATCCAAAGACTGCTCGAAGCCATTTCTACGTTTTTGGCTGGCGGAGAATGTGATTGCCACGTTGTGGGCAATTCGATAGACCCACGTTCTTTCAGAGGCTTGTCCTCGAAAGTGAGGTAACGCTGTCCACACTGCTAGAGCAATCTCTTGCAGCAGGTCTTGTCGTTCAGTCAGGTCCCGTCTGTAAGCGCCGCACAAACGTCGGAGGGCAGGGCCGTAGGCATCGAATATCCGAACGAAATTGACTTCCAGTTCGTCCTGTCTCGCACTTTTCATGGCTTCTGTAAAGGTTGTCTCGCCGGAGGACTCTTTTCTTACATCCGAGCGAAACCGAAATTACGATTTCACACGGTCCACTTCGCCCACGCAGTGACCCGCGGTACGATACCTGACCAGCCCACCAGCCCCTGTGCCTTGTTTGTATAGCCAGCTTTGCAACTTCCGGTACTTGCCCACCCTATGCCAAGCCCGATAAAGTGACTCCATTCGGCATTTCACCGAAAAGGCCTTCCCCGGTGAATCGCCTTGACTCCTTGCGGTACAGCTTCCCTAAAGGACCATGCATGTCTTCCACGCCTGTTCATCCCGTTGGCTCTCAGGATATCGACTCAACATTGCGCGAAAACCGGCTCTTTCCACCGCCGCCGGAATTCAGCGCGAAAGCTCACATCAGTAGCCTGGAGCAGTACGAAACCCTCTATCGGGAATCGATTGAAGACCCGGAAAAATTTTGGGCCACAGTTGCCGGCGAACTGGACTGGTTCAAGACCTGGGATAAGGTACTCGACTGGAATCTGCCCGCCGCCAAGTGGTTTGTGGGAGGCAAAATTAACCTGAGCTACAACTGCGTTGACCGGCATGCGCTGGGAGCCCGCGCCAACAAGACAGCACTCATCTGGGAGGGCGAGCCGGGCGAAGTTCGCCGCCTGACCTATGCCGAGCTGCACGTCGAAGTGCAGAAGTTCGCCAACGCACTCAAATCGCTCGGCATCGGCAAGGGCGACCGCGTTGCCATTTACATGGGCATGACGCCGGAGCTGGCCATTGCGCTACTGGCATGCGCGCGCATCGGAGCCATCCATTCCGTCATTTTCGGTGGATTCGCTGCCCACGCCATCGCTGACCGCGTTAACGACTCGTCGTGCGTGGCCATTCTTACGCAGGACACCAGCTACCGCCGCGGCAACGAAATCCAGCTCAAGCGCACCGTGGACGAAGCAATGGCCGCCTGCCACACCGTAAAACATGTGGTCGTCTATCGCCGCACCGGATCGCCCGTCGAAATGACCGAAGGACGCGATCATTGGTGGCACGACTTGATGGCGAAGGCCTCACCCGATTGCCCCGCCGAGCATCTGGATTCCGAAGACCCGCTTTACATCTTGTACACCTCAGGCACTACAGGCAAACCGAAGGGCCTGGTCCACACCACCGGCGGCTATGCGGTGCAAACTTATCTCACCAGCAAGCTCGTCTTCGATCTGCACGACGAGGACGTCTACTGGTGCACGGCCGACATCGGCTGGGTCACGGGCCACTCCTATGTTGTGTATGGCCCGCTGCAAAACGGCGCCACCGTTCTTATGTATGAAGGCGCGCCAAATTTCCCTGACTTCTCCCGTTTTTGGAAAATCATCGACGACCACAAGGTGAGCATCTTCTACACGGCTCCAACCGCCATTCGTGCATTCATTAAGTGGGGCGATCAGCATGTTGAGAAATTCAAACTCGACTCGCTGCGCCTGCTTGGCACCGTGGGCGAGCCCATCAATCCCGAAGCGTGGATGTGGTATCGCGAGAAGATTGGCCACAATCGCTGCCCTATCGTCGATACCTGGTGGCAAACTGAAACCGGCGCAATCATGATCGCTCCCATACCTGGCGCCGTTCCCACCAAGCCCGGTTCCGCAACGCGCCCGTTCTTCGGCATTCAGCCCGAGGTGGTCACGAACGAGGGCGAGCCCGTACCTGCCGGGCATGGCGGCCTGCTTGTGGTTCGCAAGCCGTGGCCCTCCATGGCCCGCACCGTGTATGGCGACCCTGAGCGCTACCAGAAAACTTACTGGGACGATATTCCGGGCAGCTACTTTACCGGCGACGGTGCGCGTCAGGACGCCGACGGCTATTTCTGGCTCATGGGACGCGTGGACGACGTGATCAACGTAAGCGGCCACCGGCTGGGCACCATGGAAGTGGAATCGGCGCTAGTGGCGCATCCCAAGGTGGCTGAAGCTGCGGTCGTAGGCCGTCCCGACGAGCTGAAGGGCCAGGCCATCTCGGCGTTTGTTTCACTCGAAAGCGGCAACCAGCCGAGCGATGAACTGAAAGACGAGCTGCGCAAATGGGTATCCAAGGAGATCGGTTCCCTTGCCCGCCCAGACGATATTCGCTTTACTGAGGCTCTACCTAAAACCCGATCCGGCAAAATCATGCGCCGCTTATTGCGCGAACTGGCCACACACGGCGAAATCAAGGGAGACGTCACCACGCTTGAAGATTTCACGGTAATCGCCAAGCTGCGCGAGGCAGAAGAAGGCTAGCCATGGCTGCCGGGCGTTCACGGCTTCTGCGTTATCAAGTAGCCACAAGCCCGATGGTTTTATCGCCGGGCCGAATGGCGAATATGACTGGATCACCGAGGATCCAACCCTTGATCTGGAAGCTTTCGCCCGGCAGTTCGATACGCTCCTCATGGGTCGCTTGACCTATGAGCTCGCCCTTAGCCAGGGCTCGATGCTCGAGTCAATGGGTATGAAGGTCGTGGTTGTATCCACCACACTCGATCCTTCACAGCATCCAGATGCAACCATCATTTCTACGGACGTGGCAAAAAAAGTAGCGCAGCTCAAGAGTCAGCCCGGCAAAGATATCAGGCTGTTCGGCGGCGGGGCGCTCTTCCGAACCATGCTCGATGCCGGTCTGGTTGATCGAGTCGAACTGGCGGTTTCACCCATTCTTCTTGGGAGCGGTGTGCCGGTGTTGCCGCCAGGCAAACGTTGCCCGCTGCGGCTTGTTGAAAGCACAGCACTGCCCAGTGGAATGATGATCCTCATGTATGAGGTAAAGTTTTAGCTCGGTGCGCGCCGAATAACTGCTGCTTCGGACATCCAAAATCCAGTTGACAAACTAAACTGAACCGTTCAGTATAAAAACTTATCCGGGAGGTCCGGCATGATTCACGTCAAAAACCTGGTTAAGACATTTGGAAATTTTACTGCCGTTGACGACGTCTCCTTCGACGTTGCCGCGGGCGAGATCTTTGCCTTTCTCGGTCCCAACGGCGCAGGCAAAACTACTACCATCAAAATGCTCACCACGCTGCTGCATCCCACCAGCGGCACCATCAGGCTCGACGGCCTGGATCCTCGCACCCACCAGAATGAAGTTCGCAAGCGCTTCGGCATTGTTTTTCAGGATCCCAGCCTCGACGGCGACTTGACCGCGTGGGAAAACATGGAGATCCACGGCGTTCTTTACCATGTGCCCCACAAATTGCGGCATCAGCGCGCAGAGGAACTGCTCAAGCTCTTCGAGCTTTGGGACCGCCGCGGCGATCAGGTAAAGAAATTCTCCGGCGGCATGAAGCGGCGGCTGGAGATTGCGCGCGGCTTTCTGCATACGCCAAAAATTCTTTTCCTTGACGAGCCCACGCTCGGACTCGATCCGCAAAGCCGCAATCAGTTGTGGAATCATGTGCGCCGCGTCAACGAGTCGGAAGGCGTGACCGTGTTCCTGACCACGCACTACATGGACGAAGCCGATCGCGTTGCTCGTCGCATCGGCGTTATTGACCATGGAAAGCTGGTTGCGCAGGGCACGCCGAAGGAAATCAAAGAGCAGACCAGCACGGCGACGCTTGAAGAAGCATTCCTGGCGCTCACCGGTTCAACCATTCGCGACGAGAGCGCCGGCTCAGCAGACGCGATGCGCCAGTTCGCCAAAATGTGGAGTGGAGGCAAACGATGAGTGCGATTTATATTCTCTGGTTGCGCGAACTCAAGCGCTACACGCGTTCCCGCTCGCAAATGGTCGCGTCACTTGGCCAGCCGCTGCTTTACCTGCTCGCCCTGGGGTTCGGCTTGGGCCCGGTGTTCCAGCGTGCCGGTTACGGGAGCTACATTCAACTGCTCGCACCCGGTGTGATCGGAATGAGCGTACTTTTCTCCTCCATCTTCTCGGGCCTGGGCCTGCTTTGGGATCGCCAGTTCGGCTTCCTGAAGGAAACACTCGTGGCTCCGGTTCCGCGATTGCAGATCATGATTGGCCGCACTCTGGGCGGCGCTACTGTTGCCGTCATTCAGGGCATGCTGGTGTTCATCATCAGCTGCATCGCGGGCTTTCGTCCTGCCAACTGGCTGCTGGTTCCCGTCGCTGTTGCGTTTATGATTGCGATCGCTGTGGTCTTTGCCGCGCTCGGCGTAGCTATCGGCTCAAGCATTCAAGACATGCAGGGATTTCAACTGATCATGAACTTCATGGTTATGCCTATCTTCTTCCTGTCCGGCGCTCTGTTCCCGCTAGCCGGCCACGGCATGATCCTCACTGTCATCACGCGGCTCGATCCGCTTTCATATGGGATCGACGGTATCCGCGCAGTGCTGCTGCAGTCATCGCAATTCCAGCCCGCATTCGCGGTATCGACCAGTGCAATCGTCTTGGCGGCGGTTGGCAGTACATTCCTTGTTATTGGCGCGTGGCGGTTCTCTAAAATTGAAATCTAGGGTTTGACATGGCAAGATCAAGAAGTCCGCTGGCGCACGACAAGGTCCTTCGGGCCGCGCTCGGTCTTTTTGGCGAGCGCGGCATCGATGCCGCCAGCATGGATGCAATCGCTCAACACTCCGGAGTGAGCAAGGCCACCATCTACAATCACTGGCCCGACAAAGAAGCCCTGCTCATGGAAGTGATGATCATGATTCACGGCCTGGACCGCGAACGCGAGGACATCGACACCGGCGACTTGCAACGCGACTTGACCACTGTGCTTACGCGCCGCCCTCCTGACCAATTCGACGAAGCCCGCGCGCGCATGACTCCATCGCTTATCGCGTACTCCGCCGTCCATCCGGAGTTCGGCAAGGCGTGGCGACACCGCGTAATGGACCCTCCTCGCGAAGGAATCAGAAGCATTCTTCGCCGCGGCATTCAACGCCGTCTGCTGCCCGGGAATCTCGATCTCGATGCCTCCGTTGCATTGCTGCTGGGCCCGGTTCTTTACGACCACATATTTAATAAAGATGGCCGGGTCAAGCCGCCCGACATCGGACCCACGGCCGCAGCCGCATTCTGCCGCGCATTTCTCAATTCGGCGAAGGCGGCGCACAAGAAGAAATAGCGCTCGAATCGTCAGCTCTCAACTGTCCGAAAGCAAAATAATAGAGGCACCCTTTGAGGATGCCTCTGACTGGTTCACGGCTACTGAAAGTGTTTCTAGAAGCGGAACACGACGCCGACTTCACCACGCGGATTCCAGTACATGTGCGGAGAGTAGTTCAGCGCCGGCGTGTTGTTGTTCAGCGAGAACGATGCGGCAATCCTGTCGCCGGATGCGCGAACTGCCCAACGCGAGTTCAGGTTGTAGAGCAATCCGCCGCCAAAGCCACCTGCAAACGAGAGGTTTGGTGTTTTGCCTTCGCCGCCGGTGTGCTCCACGCCGAACAGGCCGTGCACAAATCCATCGAAGTTTCCGTAAAGGTTGGCACGGATCTCAGGACCCACCAGGACGTCGTATACCAGGGGGTTTCCCGGGTTTCCTGTGCCGGTTGCGGGCTTGTAATAGTCGCCCTGCACGGTGATACCAAAGTGACGGCCGAAATCACGCGTAGCACCGGCGACACCGCCAATCAAACCATAGCGGGACTGATTGACCTGGTTAAGGCTTGTGTAGCCAGCCAGCGCAAACACCTGGTACTTGTAGTTGGGCGTTCCAGGTTGGGTTTTGGGACGTTCGGGTGCAAGCTGGCCCATGGCCGCCATCGGCACGATCGCTACCAAAAGCGCGGCCAGAATGAATGACAAAGTCTTGCTCTTCAACGTGAAACACTCCTCAACTGCGCTGTTCAAATGCTGCCGCTCAGGGATTCAACCCCAAGGCCGG
>Ga0265325_10000459_pt1 | contig 29426 bp, 29 predicted proteins | sample 41420metaG_FD_202090 | JGI IMG/M metagenome (GOLD analysis project Ga0265325, IMG submission 202090) | Rhizosphere microbial communities from Carex aquatilis grown in University of Washington, Seatle, WA, United States - 4-14-20 metaG | ecosystem: Host-associated > Plants > Roots > Rhizosphere... | reverse complement strand
CATCCTGCGGTCGTGGTCGCTGGTGAAAATGGGCACCACCGCGAACCAGAAGAAATTGTTCTTCAACTTGCGCAAGGCCAAGAGCCGCATCAACGCGCTCGATGAAGGCGACTTGCGGCCGGACCAGACCCAGATCATCGCCAAGCGCCTCGGCGTCACCGAGCAGGACGTGATCGACATGAACCGCCGCCTCGGCGGCGACACGTCGCTCAACGCGCCGATCCGCGACGATGGCGACTCCGGCGAATGGCAGGATTGGCTGGTTGACGACGCGCCGAGCCAGGAGAGCATCCTCGAGCAGAGCGAGGAACTCGACAACCGCCGCAAGGCGCTGACCGATGCATTAAGTGTGCTCACCGACCGCGAACGGCGCATCTTCGAGGCGCGCCGGCTAGCCGACGATCCGATCACGCTTGAGGATCTTGCGACCGAGTTCGGCGTCTCGCGCGAGCGGGTGCGTCAGATCGAGGTGCGGGCCTTCGAAAAGGTGCAGAAGGCGGTTAAAACCGGCGTCGCCCGTATGGAGGCGCCGGAACACGTGCCGGCGGCGGCGCACTAGAGCCACCAGTTCCGGCTGGACAAAAGACGCCCCCACCGGTGTTATTCGGGAAGGGGGAGCACAGAGCTAAAAGGTGCCGGTATGAAAAATCGCTTTTACCTTGTGATTGGTGCGGCCGCGATCGCGTTTAGTGTTGCTCTCGCAAACCAACCAGCCTCGGCCGACGATCAAGCGCCCGCAGCGACAAAGCAGGTGACGACCAAAAAGGTCATCACCCACAAACATCATCACACCGCCAAGGTCGTGCAGAAGAGTCCTTACAGCCACCTCGAGCCTTATCGTTCGTCAGGCTTCGTCGGGGACTATCCCGGCGACTGCGCAAGGCAGCAGGCGGGCGGGGAGTGCGTGATCGACCTCGGTTACGGCCGCTGCGTGAGCTGCAGTATCGGCGGTGGCGGCGGCAAGCCGTGACAGCGTAAGTCGCGTCGATTGCGGCGAGCGGCGGGCTCTTCCATAAAGGCGGGCGCGGCCTACATAGAGTCTCGCCCACCCCAAACCCCGTTTCGCCCATGCTCGACACCACGCTCGTTCACAAGCTTGAATCCGGTCGCGATGCCGCTCCGTCAGATGCCGACGGCGACGGCGATCGTGCCTATCTCGATGCCTATTCGCAGGCCGTCACTACAGTGGTCGACATGGTCGGCCCCGCCGTGGTGCGGGTCGATATTCGCCAAGCGGGCAAGGATGCCAATGCGCCGGGCCGCGGCGGCACCGGTTCGGGCGTCGTTATCTCCCCCGACGGCCTGGTTCTCACCAATGCCCACGTCGTCAATGGTGCGAAACAATTGCGGCTCTCCGATATTGAGGGCCGCAGCAGCGAGGCGCGCGTCCTCGGCATCGACCCGGACACCGATCTCGCGCTACTGCGCGCCGACGCGCCGCGGCATTTTCCGTTCGCGCCGCTCGGCGATTCCAAATTGCTGCGGCGCGGGCAGATCGCCATCGCCATCGGCAACCCGCTCGGCTTTGAATCCACCGTCACCGCCGGCGTCATTTCGGCGCTGGGGCGTTCGCTGCGCGCGACCTCGGGGCGCATGATCGAGGACGTGATCCAGACCGATGCCGCGCTCAATCCCGGCAATTCCGGCGGGCCGCTGGTGTCCTCGCGCGGCGAGGTGATCGGCATCAACACCGCGGTGATCATGGGCGCGCAAGGCATCTGCTTCGCGGTCGCCGCAAACACCGCCAATCATGTGCTGTCCGAGATCATCTTGCACGGCCGAGTGCGGCGTTCGCACATCGGCGTCGCCGCGCAGACCGTGCCGGTGCCGCGCCGCTACGCGATTGCCGCCGGCATCGAGAACCGCACCGCCGCAATCCTGATGGCGCTCGAGCAGGCCGGCCCGGCGAGCCGGGCCGGCCTGTTGTCGCACGACCTCGTGGTGCGGCTCGACGGCGAAAATGTCACCGGTGTCGACGACATGATCCGGCTGCTCGATCATTCGCGCATCGGCAAGCCCGTCGCGATCGAGGTGCTGCGGCTCGGCAGGTTGCGGGGCTTTGAGCTGACGCCGGTCGAGCGCGGCGCCGCGGACGTAAAATAACACCAAAAAAGCGCCACCGCGCGGTGAACTGTTGCGCTGCACAAACGTTGGGACATGCCGGCTTCCGCGAGGCTTTTTCCGATGCTGCAGCGCCTGGATCCACACGTCACCGCGTGCCTTAAAAACGCGGCCGAGGCGCGCCAACGCGCCGGCGCCGCCGCGGATCCGGACCGGCGTGCCTATCACCTGCGGATGGAAGCCTCCTGGACGCGCGTGGCCGAGAGCATCGCGGCCGGCGAGCGGCGGGACACCTGTGTTCGGGACCAGGTTCGCCATCACACCGAAATGTGCATGGCCTGCGAGGGCGCGCTTCGCATGAAGTGGGCGCGGCGCGACCGTGAGGTCGAGCGGCACATCTACGAATGCGTCGCATGCGGGCTCGAGCGTGGAGTGACCCTGAGGGGCGACGCCTAGGCCGAAACGGCTCGGCCAAGGATGCGGCTAGAGCGCCAGAAATCCCGTGCGCTCGATCAGAAAAGCCACCCAGATGGCCGGCGCCAGGAAGGCGCCAAAGGGAATCTCGGCTTTGCGGTCCGGCATTTGCCGCGCGATTGCGGCTCGCGCCGCGACCGCGATCAGCCCGCCCGCCGAGGCAATCAGCAGCGCGACCGGCAGGCTTGACCAGGCCAGAAACGGCGCGCTCGCCGCCACCAGCTTGGCATCGCCGAGCCCCAACCCCTCGGCGCCGGAACGGCGCAGGTAACCAAACCGCAGCAATGCGAAAGCGCCGCCGGCGACGAGACAGCGCAACAGCGCATCCGCGAATGCGCTGAAATAATCGCCTCGCCCCGCATCGACGAAGACAAAGATCAGGCCGGCCGCAAACAGCAGCGCATTGGCGCTGTCGGGAATCACCAAATATTCTATGTCGACGATGGCGATGAAGATCGCGACCACTGCGAGAAACGCGGCAAACGGCGCGGCCGGCATCGGCAAGAGATAGAATGAAACACCGGCACCGCCGGCCATGATGGCTAGAATCCAGCCATATTCGGCGAGCCGCAAACGCCAGGCCGCGGCCCCAGGCCCGCCGTCCATTGCTAGCGGGCGTCGCGCGAGGACGGCGCCCGCTTCGGACCATCGCCGATGCCGCGTCCCAATGTCGTGAGCTTGGAGCGAAGCTCCTCGGACACGGCCTGCGCGTCAACGCCGTTCTGGATGATTTGCGGACGGATGAAGATGATCAGCTCGGTACGATTGGCTTTTTTATCGGTGGTGGCGAACAGGTCGCCGATCCCTTTGATGTCCATGAGGATCGGAATGCCGTTGCGGTCGACTTCACTGCTCGACGAGATCAAGCCGCCCAGCAGCACGGTCTGCCCGCTGGTGACCGCGATCGAGCTCTGGACCTTGCGCTCCGAAATGGTCGGCGTCAGCGTCGGATTGGTCTGCGGCACCACCGCCGATACTTCCTGAGTGACGTCCAGATTGACCACGCCATTGGCGTTGACCCGCGGCGTCACTTTCAGGATCACGCCGGTATTTTGCATCGTGACGCTGCTCACCAGCGGAGCATTCGGCGTTGTGATATCGGTCGCCTGCTGGGTCGTGATCGGAACCTGGTCGCCGACCTGCAACGTCGCCTGCTGGTTGTCGAGCACGACCAGCGCCGGCGCCGACAACACTTTCACGTCGGTGACCGATTCGAGAGCGCTGAGCACGACGCGCGGATCATTGGCCGGCCCCAGCACGATGTTGGCTCCCGGCACCGCGCGTTGCAGGATCGCGCTGGTGCCAAAGCCGATCGAACCCTTCTGATTCTTGCCGGTGCCGCCGGAGCGCAAATAGTATTCGACGCCGTATTGCAGCTCGTTCTTCAGCGTGACCTCGGCGACCGTCACGTCGATCGCAACCTGATTGGGGGCGCGGTCGAGCTCGAATATGGCGCGTTCGACCATCTTGTATTGATCGCGGCTTGCGTAGATCAGCAGCGCATTATTGGCGATGTCTGCGGTGATGCGCACATTAGGCAGCGGCGCCGGTCCGCTATTTTGACCGCCGGTCGAGAGCGAGGCGATATCGGTGCTGGTACGGTTGGTCGACGATTGCTGGTTCTGGTCCGACGTGCTGCCACCCGACGAGTTGTCGGTCGAACTCGGATTATTGAAGATGGATGACGGCGAACCCGGCGTATTGGATGTCGTCGTGCTTTGGGTGCTGGTACTTGTGGCGCGGCGGGCGGCGGCGCCCGGGGCCAGCTGCGAAAGATCGCTGCCGCCCAGGCCGCCAAGACCCGATTGGCCGGTGAACACGTCCTTGAGAATTGCGGCGACCAGCTTGGCGTTGCCGAAGCGCAGCTTGTAGACCCGCACCGTGGTGTTGTCGTAGTCGGCGCGGTCGAGGCGGGCGACCCAGGTCTTGGTTTGGCGAATGAGATAGTCGGATTGGGCGACCGCAAGCACCGCATTGAGGCGATTGATCGCCTGGAAGCGCACCAGGTTCGCCGCGGTGCCGTCTTTGGCGGAATCGAACACGTTGCGAAGCTCGCCGATGATGGTATCGGGGCTGGCATTGCGCACCGGGAAGATGCCGACCGACTGGTCCTTCATCCAATCGACGTCGAGCGACATCGCGGCTTCGATCGCGCTCGCCCGCTCGGTGCTCGGCCCCTGAATCAGCAGCAGGTTGCGCGCTGAATCGGCCTTCACCATTCCGGGTTTGGCTGCGAAACTGTCGACCGCCTGCAGCACGGCCTTGGCCGACACATAACGCAGCGGCAACACCGATATGCCGTAGCCTTGCGTTACGTTATTGGCTTGATCGATCACGCCGTTGCCGAGCGCCTCGCCGATCGGCACCACCTTGTAGATGCCGCCTTCCTTCACGACGTTGGCGTTGACGATTTTGGCTGCGCTCTCATAGAGACTCAGGATTGCCGCCTTCGCCACCGGGCGCCCCGACGACAAGCTGACCGTGCCCTGAACGCGCGGATCGACGCTGTATGACAGCTTCAGGATGTCGCCGAGCAGGACTTTCGTCACCGCATTGATATCGGCATTCTGGAAATTGAGGTCGTAGCTGTCGGGACCGCGCGCCACGGCCTCTTCGCCGGGGGCCGCGGGATTGAGCGTGCTGGCCGCAGCGCTCGAGACGTCGCCTTGTCCGGAGAAAATCTCACTCTTCGGCGTTGCCGGGTCGCGAATATTGTTGGCGAGCGGAAACTGGGCCCGCGCGGTCAGATCGGCCTGCGACACCGCGTCAGTGGCGTCGTTATTCTGGCCGATCGACATCGTTTTTTCGATCGCCGAGCAGCTGGCGAGAAATAGAATAAGCGACGCACAAACGGCGGCACTCGACAGCCCTCGAGACCACTTATCGTTAACGCCGTACATTCTCAATCCACCAACCCGACCGCAAAATTCTATCACAAAAATCGACCCCCGCGCGAGACGAACACGCCCCGCGCGACGCGGTAACATTTATGGCTAACGCGAGCCATGTGGAACCTTTCGATTGGGATTGCCTGCATTCATGTGGTCTCAAGGCTCGCGATTGCGCTGCTGTGCGCCCCGCAGCGGCCTTTTCGGCCGCTTGGGGTTGTTACCCTGATTGCGGCTTTGAGCCAGTGACGGCGGCGGTTTGGGTTGCGCGGTGGCGGGCTTTGCCTGTGGAGAAGTCGTCGGCGCGATGTCCTCATCGACCTTCTCCTCGTCCGCGGCATCGGCCGGTTCGGCGGGCGGCTCGTCCTCGCCGGAGGCCTTGCCGACCTGGATACCGGGCGCGGTGCTTTCATCGAACAGCCGCATGCGCACGCGCTTGTCCGGGCCGCGCAGCACGACCGCGCGACCGGCGATGTCCTCGACGCTCCAATTGCCGATTTTCTCACCCTTGACGACGCGCACTTCTTCTTTGGTGTCCGTATTGCGGAATATCGCCGCATTGACTTCGGACCCGGCCACGATGCCGACGAGCTCAAAAGGCATCGAGGTTGCATCGGTGATCGGCGCCGCCGCCTGCACGACCGGCTCGACCTCGGGCGGCCGCCGCGTTGAGCTGAACAAAGGCCGCTCGCGGGTTGCCGTCAGGTCGTCGAGCGTCGGCGCACCTGAATCGTCCTGCGCGGCGTCCTCGCTTTTGGCCGGCTCAGCCGCAGCCGGAGCATTCGGCTTGACCGGCGCGACGCTGGGCGCGCCGCCTGTACCGGGCGTGGCGGGCCTGATCGAGGCCAACGGATTGGCGTCCTGCGCAGCCGCGACCGTGCCGAGCACCAGGATTGCAGTCGCGGTTGCCGAGAGAATGCGGGCGGCGCGCCTCATTTGGCTGCCTTCCGATAGAACCCGACCACACGAAGTTCGACGGTCAGGCGCGGCGATTGCTTGGCGTCGAGCTTGAGATCGTCGGCCTGCGCGGTGCGGCGAACATTGAGGCTTTCGACCATCAACAGCGGCCGGCCCGTTTCGAGGCCGAAGAGCAGGCTCTGCAGGCCGTCATTGTCGAGTTCGGACCTGATCTGGATCACGACGCGCCGGCTCGTCTGTTCGGTGGCCGCCGGAGTTTCAACCGAAACCGACACGAGCTTGCCGCCGCTCTGCTCAATCATCTCGACGATGTGCTGCTGCAAGGTATTGGCCGCGAGCGCGTAATTGGCGCCGCCGAGAAACACGCTCTCGTCGGAGCTGACCGAGGCGGCGACAACCGGCAGCTTAACCCGACGCTGCAAGGCGTCGATCTGCGTGGTCTTTGCTTCGAGCTCGCTATATTGCGCGTCGACGACCTGTTTGGTCAGAAAAAGACTGACGGCAATTGCGGCGACAACTCCCGCCAGAATGACGGACGCAGCGGCAGCGCGCGTCGTTGGAATTTCAAAATTATATTTCATTTGCCGGCCGCCCCCGCCGCGACGAGCCGCATCTGAAGATGGAAATTGTCGCCCTGCCCGTTCGTGAGCCGCGTTGTCGGCGAGAAAAAGGTCGAGTCGGCAAAGATTGGCGCGCCCTGGATGCCGGGTACCAGGTCAGCCACGCTTTGCGAGACGCCGCTGATGCGCACGAGCCCATCGACCACTTGCAACTCGGTGAGCCAAGTGTCGTCGGGCAGCGCCCCGGACAACGCCTCGATCGCCAGTACCGTCAATGGCTGTGCCTTCTTGCGCTCAAGAATGGCGCGCAGGTCGCGGCTCGCCGCGGTCTCCTGCGGTCCTCTGCCGCCCAATTGCTTGCGCAACGCCGCTTCCGAGGTCTCAGCGGCCGCCAGCGCGTCGGAAGTCTGCTGCCATGAATAGATCAGGTAGCCGAAAGCTGCCGCGCTGATCAGCAACAGCGCCACCAGCGCGCCGGCGATCCCGTAGCGCAGGCGCCGCGCATCGCCATTCGATGCGGCGCCGCGGTCGAGTGGGATCGCAATGTCGCCGCCGCCATCGGCGGCGCCACGATAGAGAATGCGCAGCTTGCGCGGACTGAGCGCACTCACCGCCGCGAGCAACGGTGCATGCAGACTGCGCGCGGTCGCGGCGACCTTGACGATCAGCCGGCCATCGCCGTCGCTCGCCGGCGCGGCCTGGTAGCTGTAGAGCACGTTCTCGGCGCGCCAGGGCACCAGGCGCTCGAGCTGATGGCGCACGATGCCGTCGAGATATTGCCGGCTCTCGGCCGGCAGCGGATCGAGCGTGCGGATCAGCAATTCGTCATTCGGCAGGATGACGTCGACGTCCGCTCCGGCCAATTTCTGTGCCGCCTCGGGGGGCTGCAATGCCGGCTTGCCGTCGGCTTCGGCGATGCGAATCGGCGCCGCCTCCCGCGTGCCGTCCTGCTGCTGCAGCGCGTAAACACCGCCACCCTGGTCGAGAAGCAGGACCGGCGCGCGCCTATGCAGCCGGTCGGTGATCTCGGTCACCGCCTCGGCCAGCCCGTCGAGGAACCAGAGAATCGCTTGTTTGACACTATTCAACAAAACTCGCGTCCTGTTCTATTGCAGCGCCCGGATCCGCTCAGGCGGGTGGGAATCCCACGCCAGGATCCGGTAGGGCTCTTTGTCGCCATCGATAACGCTGACCACCACTTCATAGCGCCGTTCCGCGCTGGACGCGAGTTGCACGCGGCCCTCGAAGCGCACCGCCAGCGCATTGTCGTTAGTCACAAAATCCTCGGCCCCCGGTCCCAGACGTGAAACCAGTTGGTCGAAATCAGCGCCTGGCCGCTGCCGCTGGTCGAGAAAATCAAGCAGCCTTTGCTGCGAAACGCCGGGAATCGACCTGAGCACCGGGGGATCGGCCAGCAGCGGATTGATCTTGTCGCGGCCGCTGGCAACGGTGACGTAAGGCGCGACGGCAGCAGCCGCCCGCGCCGGAATGCCGAGCACCAGCGCAAGCTCGGCGACGTGCAGGAACGGGCCGTTGCGCGGGCCATCGGTGCGGCCGGCACTGCGGTACGCAGCGCGTTCAGCGCCGCCGTTCGGACTGATATCGTCATCGTCGTCGCGCCAGTCGACGATGCGTGCCGCATACATCCGCGCGGTCTCCGCCGACACGCCGACCTGCTGGAAAATGCCGGCGATCAATTCGGGCGGCGCCTTGTTGAGATCGACGCGCGCCGCCTCGTCGCGCACGCTGATCACCACCGTCGCCGTACCGACCTGAACGGATGCCGTGCCACGCGCATCCTGCAGCGTCGAGCCGGTGCGCGCCACGATATATTCGATCGCCGACTTCATGGCGGCGTCGGCGCGGATCCCGTCGGCAAAGGTTCGACTTGATTCTGCGGCGGCATTCATCACCGAAGTCGCCGCCGCGGCAAAAATGCCGAGCAGGCCGGCCAGAAACAGCACCGCCAAAAGCACCGAGCCGCGTTGACGATCGAGCGGGCTCATTGCTGGTTGCCTGAGCCGTTGGAATTATTCGGCGCCGCATTCGGGTCTTTGGCCTGGGGGGTCTGGGAGTCCCCGCAACGCGGCGGCTTGTCGCCGTCCTCGCTGTTCAGGCAATCAACGCTGAAGTTCACCGGCACCGGAAGGATCAGCGGGCGCGGGAAAATCGGGCCGCTAGCGCCGATCACCTGCACGCCGACGGCGGTCGGTAAATCGGGGCGCTTCGCCCAGGCATCGAGGTATTTGCCCGTACTGTCGCGATAGCTGAACTGCACCTGCATGCGGCCATGCAGCAGCACGACCGGGTCGCGCATTTGAGCCGGCGGGTTGGTCACCGGGGCGCGCTGACGGATCAGATAGAAGTCGTCCCGGTTATCGACCATCGAGATGTCGACCAGTTCCAGGCCGCGGTCGCCAATGCCGAAGCCGGTGGCGGCGACGAATATCATGTGTTTGGCGTCGCCAATAAAATAGGTGGTCGAGCCGTCGGTGCCGGGCGGGCTCATCGGCAGCGCGAGCGTGAGGTCGGTGCCCAAACGGCCCAGTCCACGCGTCACCATTTCCATGACCGAGATCACGTTGTCGCTGCGATTCCAGTTCAGCAGCAACCGGCCGGAGAATTCCGAGATCACCGCAAAGATCGCGCCGGCGATCGCAAGCGCCGCCAGCATCTCGATCAATGTGAAGCCGGCTCGCGCACTACGGCGCGGGCTGGCCGATCTCAAGCGTATCAAGGCGGTTACTCCGGCCACTGGGGCCTACCAGAACGAGAATGACATGATAGAGCGCGGCCGGCGGGTTTTTCGCGTCGCCGTTGTCCTGCTGTTGTTGTTGCTGCTGCTGCAGCGCCGCGGTTGCCGGCGCCGGCTGCAGCAGCGTGGTCATTTTCCAGGCATAGCGGCCCGCGACGCCCTCCTGCGTGCCGGCCACAAGCTTGCCGCGCTCCGACGCGTCCGCGATCATGGAGCGGCCGAGCATCGTGGCTTCGGCTTCCTCCCGCACGATGGCGATGCCGCTCCAGGTTTGGGAGAATGAGCGGATCAGAACGGCCATCAGCGCCGCTGCGACGCCGACGGCGACCAGCACCTCGATGAGGACGAAGCCGGCTTCGGCGCGGCTAGCCGTTGCGTTGCGGCGGAACAACATCGACGAATCCGGTTAGCCAGTTGATGCGAATGCGCCAGACCAGAGGTCCGGCGGCGAGACTGACGACGGCCCCGCATGAGCGGCCGTCGGGCGCGAAGATCACGGCAAACTGGTCGGCTTGCAGAACACAGGTCTCGCTGGCGACCAGATCGAGCGTGACGTCAGCCGGCAGCGAGACCTTGCGCCCGGTAGCGCCACTGGCGACCCGCTTGCTGGTGACATCGACTTGCGTCGCGACGTCATGGCCGCTGCGGGCGGCGGCACTGCGATCGGTCTTGAGCAGCGCCGCGACTTCGGCCGCATAGGCACCGAGCCGCGACGCCGTCGTTCCGTGCGACAGGTACGGTAGCACCAGCAGAATCAGCAACGACAGCAACGCCATGGCAATCACAAGGTCGAGCAGAACGACCCCGCGGCTGCCGGCGCGCGACGCGCCTACCTCAATGTTTGCCGCTTTTGATATCTGCTGCACTACCGGTGCCGCCCTCTCGGCCATCTGAACCGTACGACATGATGTCGTAAGGGCTGTCTTCACCGGGCGAACGATACACGTACTCGTTCTTCCACGGATCAGTCGGAATTTCGGCGCCCTTGACGTAGGGGCCGTTCCAGCTCTCGACATTGGCGGGACGGCGCACCAGCGCGGTCAAGCCTTCGGAGGAGGATGGGTAACGGCCATTATCGAGATAATAGAGGTCGAGCGCGCTGCCAAAGGCCTCGATCTGCAACCTGGTGGCCTTGACCCGCGCGTCGGACAAGTAGCTGAGCACGCGCGGACCGACGAGCCCCATGATCAGCCCGATGATGACCAGCACCACGAGCATTTCGATCAAGGTGAAACCCGAAGAGCCCGCCAGCAGCAGCTGATGGCGCGTCAGCAAACGTGATCCCGGACGAATCATCAGTCGTAATCCTTATCCCACCAGTTGGTTGACGCTCAGCAATGCCGAGAGAATCGACACGATGAGCGTGCCAACAATTCCCGCGATCGCCACGATCGCGACTGGCCCCACAATGCCGGCCAGGCGATCAAGCCGGTCGGACAATTTCGCTTCATAGAACTCGGCGGTGCGCCGCGCCACGGTCGCGAGTTCGCCCGATTCCTCGCCGACCCGCAGCATCTTGATCGCGAGCGGCGGTACATAATTGATACGCGCCAGCGCATCGACCAGCCTGCCGCCGCGGCGCACGTTCTCAACGACGCTGTCTAATCCGGCGGCGAGCGCGCCGGGCAGATCGACGAGCACGCGCAACGCCGCGGTCAACGTGACGCCGTTGGCAAGCAGCGTGCTGAAGCTCGAGCAGAACATCACGGTGCGGCGCAGCTCCAGAATGCCGCGCAAGCCCGGCAAGCGATTGATGCGGCGCTGCATGGCGATTCGGGTACGCGGAAACCGAAGCGCGAAGATGCCGGCCGCCACCGCGACCGCAAGCACCATCGCCATGGTCGCGCCGTTGGCGACAAAGAAATCCGACGTCGCCAGCACGCCGCCGACAAATCCGCTCGGCGCCTGGCCGAAATCGCGCAACACCGAGGCAAATTGCGGCACGACATAGACGAGAAAGAAAATCAGGACGCACGACGCCACCACCAGCAGCACGGCTGGATAGCGCAACGCGCCCGACACCTTGTCGAGCAGCCGCTCGGTGCGCGCGCGCTCCTCGCCGACCGCTTCGAGAACGCCGTCGAGATTGCCGGTCGCTTCGGCGACCCGAACCATGGCGACGAGGTCCGGCCCGAACAGCCGCGGATAGTGCTGCAAGGCGTCGCCGAGGCTGGCGCCGGCGGTGATGGCGGCGCGCAAGTCGCGCACCACCGAAGCAAGTCCCGCGGCTTCTTCGCCGGCGAGCAGCAGCAGCGCATCGTCGAGCGTCAGCCCGGCGCGCAGCACCAGCGACAGCTCGCGCAGGAAGACCGTGATCTCCTTGCGTCCAACCGGCCGACGGAAGGTGAAGAAGCTTGACCCGGTCTTTGCCCGGCTCTTGCCGCTCGCGGTGTCGAGTACGGTATAGCCGAGCTTCTCAAGCTCGCGGCCGACTTCGCGCAGGTCGGATGCTTCGATCTCTCCGGTGATGAACCGCAACTGCGGGTCCATCGCCTTGTATGTGAAGGTCGGCATGCTCAGCGACTCGCGATCACGCGCAATATTTCCTCGACCGAGGTCAGCCCGGCCCGGCATTTGGCGACGCCGTCCTCGATCATCGTGGTCATGCCATCCTGCTGGGCCTGGCGCTCGATCGAGAGGTCGTCGACCTGCTTGCCGATCATGCGGCTGACCTGCTCGGTGACTTCGAGAATCTCGAAAACGCCGAGCCGGCCGCGATAACCGACACCGTTGCAGCGGTCGCAGCCGACCGGCTCGCCGACCAGGTCGCCGGCCTTGAGTCCGATCGAGGCGAAGCGCGGATCGCGATCGATCGTCGCCTTGCTCAGCGGGCCCATGCGGCGGCAATCGGGGCAAAGGATGCGCACCAGCCGTTGCCCGAGGATGCAGCGCAAGGTCGAGGCCAGCAGGAAGGATTCGACGCCCATATCCATCAGGCGGGTAATGCTCGAGGCCGCCGTATTGGTGTGCAGCGTGGTGAGCACCAAGTGGCCGGTCAATGAGGCCTGGATGCCGATCTTGGCGGTTTCGCCGTCGCGCATTTCGCCGACCATGATGACATCGGGATCCTGGCGCAGGAACGAGCGCATGGCCGAGGCGAAAGTGAGCCCGATTGCCGGCTTGACCTGGGTCTGATTGACGCCGTTGATCTCGTATTCGATCGGGTCCTCGATGGTCAGGATCTTGCGGACCGGCGAATTGAGCCGCGACAGCGCGGAGGCGAGCGTCGTGGTCTTGCCGCTGCCGGTCGGGCCGGTGACGATGATGAGGCCGTGCGGCACGTCGAGATGGCGTTCGAGTACGCTGCGGTCGCGCTCGCTGAAGCCGAGCCGGGCGAAATCGAGCAGCCGCTGGTTGCGCTCGAGGACGCGCAGGATTGCGGCCTCGCCATGCGCCGTCGGCATGGTGGCGACGCGCAGATCCAGTTCGAGATGGCCGACGCGAACGCGCGCGCGGCCGTCCTGCGGCAGGCGGCGCTCGGCGATGTTGAGGCCGGCGAGAATCTTCACGCGCGAGATGATCGCCCGCATCATGCTCGCCGGCGGCGGCGCGATGACGCGCAGCAGGCCGTCGACGCGCAGGCGGACCTGCAACTGGCCACGGAACGGCTCGATATGGATATCGGTCGCCCTGACCTCGACCGCGCGCTCGAACAATTCATTGACGGTGCGCACCACCGGCGCGCCGCTCGCCATGTCGCGCAGGATATCGAGATCGTCGTCCTCGCCACTGACTGTGTATTCGCCGGACGTCACGCCGTCGCCCAGGCCGTTCTCCTGCTCGAGATCGCCGGAATCGCGCAGCAGCGTCTCGATCTCGTTGAACGCGGCGACTTCGCGGATCGACGGGCGGCCGAGGGTCAGCTCGACCATGCGCATGATGGCCGGATCGGACGGGTCGGCCAGCGCGATGTGGACCTCGCCCTTTTCGCCTTCATACGGGAACACCGCATATTCGCGAAGAAAGCGCGGCGAAAACCGCTCGAGCAATGGCTTGCCGGCACGAATGGCGGTCAGCGAGACGCGCGGCAGCTTGTGATAGGCGGCAACCACTTCGGCAAAGGCGGTTGGTTCCTTCGCAGTGCTCTCGAGCAACTGGCGATAGCTCGGCTTCGGCTTGCCGGCGCCGCCCTTTGAGGCGGCCGCCAACATGCCGTTGGAGACGAGGTAATCCTCGAAACTCAGTTGAACCGAGACAGTCATCCCGCGAAACCGGTTCGATTGATGCGCTTGACCGCTGAAATTAGCACAGCTGACCCATCCCATGCAGCCGCGGCGGCGAACCCCCTTCGCAAGGTTAATGACGCCGGGAACCTGTAGTCAGGCCGGACAAATTGGGCTTTTGCGCGACATTTCAAGCGATTGCGGACAGATAAAGCCGGTCAAGGCCTGGAGCTTGCGGGGAAAAATGCGCCGCGAACATTGCTTGGCACCGCCAGAAGCTTCATTCTCCCGCTCTAGGCTCGTTCGTGAGGGAGGGTTTGATGCCGCGTGTGATCCTTATGCTGGCCCTGGTGATGGCCGGCTTTTTCGCGGCCAACGGCAACGCCGGCGCCGCCGACAGCACCGTGACGATCGTCACGCCGCCCAAGACCGTGGTCGAGCCGACCGTCAGGATCGAGACCACGAAGCCAATCAAGCCTGAGCCACGGGTGGCCTATGGCTGCAAGCGAGTCTGGCGCTGCGACGCTGAAGTATGCGAATGGCGGCGCGGCTGCTGGGGTGTCTATGGCTACATGGAAGGCCCGTACTACACCGAGCAGCTTGCGAAGCGGCAATGGGAACGCGACGGCTGGGCGCCGCCCGGACGAGTGACACGCTATTGATGTCGCGGCGGCTCGCTGCTCAGCGAAGCCTCGTGTGCGCCGCGCTCACTCACCCCAAGCGCGGAACGCTTCCTGGAACGCGCGCTCGCCCGGAATGCCTTTTTCGACGGCGAGAATGGCGCGCTTGTTATTGTTGTAGACGATCGGGATATCGAACCACGGTCGTTCTTTGAGCAGCGCGACATTGCGCTGCATGTCGACTTCGACCGCATTGAGACCGATCAGGAAAAATCCGTTGGTGACCTTCACCGCGAGCCCGGCGAGCGGCACGCCGCGGGTCTGCTCATTCTGCTTCATCAGCACGCCGGGCACGTTCTGGATACCGCCCTCGGAAAAATCCGCCGGCAGCGTGAACATGATCTCGATCGTGTGACTGGCCGGCAGCGCCTTGTCGGTATTGCGGCGCAACGACCAGGTCATGCGCATCTTGCGTTCCGGTATCTCGACATCGGCGCGGATCGCGAGTTCGGGGGCAAGGCCGGGTCCCGGTGACACCGTTTCGGTGCGCCAGATCGCCGAGCCGACATAACGCTTGCCCTGCGGGTTGTTGGCGTCTTCCTCGTACAGCACGACCTTTTGCGCGACGTCTGCGGTCGGCGCGGTGGCGGACTGGGTACCCGGCGCCTGATCTGTCGGCGCGCCGACACGGTCGGTGATTTTCGGCTGAGCCGGCGTCGTATCACGCGGCGCCGGCGCCGGAGCCGGCGTTCGCATCGCCGCCACCATGGCAAGGCCCTTATTGGCGAGCGAAACGAGTTGCACGCGCTGCCAATAGCCGGCAGCGCCGAGTCCACCGAGCAGCAGAATGATAATGATCGTCGTCACCAGCCCACGATAAGAGCGCCGCGGGGCGCGATAGGTCTCCTCCTCCGGCTCGTCGAAATGACGCGACGGCGGCACCTCAGCCAACGGTTCCGGCGGCTCGTCCATTGCAGCCGGCTCGCGCGCGAGGCTGTCGCCCGCCTCGGACACCGCTTCCGGATTCCCGCCACGATCCTCATTCGTGTCCGACGGCCCGCCGGGAACGGCATCATAATATGTGCGCGCCGACTTGTTGGCCTGCGCAGCGGCGTCGCCGCGGGCGTCGGCCTCGGGCACATTCTCGCGGAAGCCCTGCAGCGCCTGATCGGTCAGTGATTGCGGCGTCGCGGGCTGTGGCAGCGGCGCCACCGCCTCATCGCCATTGCCGTTCTGCGCCTCGCGGTTGCGCTTGGCGGCATCCGCCTCGACCTTGCGGATGGCGTCTTCAAGCGCGAGGCGTTCGCTGGTGATGTCGCCCTCGTCAAGCGCCGGCTCAATGCTGCGCAGCTGCGCCACCAGAGCGCTCCGCGCGCGCTCATAAAGCACGCGGCGGTTTTCGCCGGTATTGCGCTCAAGCCCTTCGACGGCGCGGGCGATCAGCGGGGTATAGTCAGCCATTGCGTTCCGACTTGAACTTTCTGGTCTCTGTCGCCGTCAACTCTCGAACGGATTTTTCATCAGAATTGTATCCTCGCGCTCCGGGCTGGTGGACAACAGCGCGACCGGGCACTCCACCAATTCCTCGACCCGCCGCACATATTTGATGGCCTGTGCCGGCAGTTCGGCCCAGCTGCGGGCCTTGGCGGTAGGTTCTTGCCAGCCCTCGATTGTCTCATAAATCGGCTCCACCCGGGCCTGGGCCCGCTCCCCAGCCGGAAGATAGTCGATTCTCGCGCCATCGAGTCGATAGCCGACACAAACCTGAATCTCGGGAAAGCCATCGAGAATGTCGAGTTTGGTCAAAGCAAGGCCGTCAATTCCGCTGGTCTTCACGGTCTGGCGCACCAGCACGGCATCGAACCAGCCGCAACGGCGCGGACGTCCGGTAACGACGCCGAACTCCCTGCCGCGTTCGCCGAGCGTCTTGCCGATAACATTGTCCATCTGGTCGGTCGGGAACGGCCCGTTGCCGACGCGCGTCGTGTAGGCCTTGCAGATGCCGAGCACGTAATCGATCGCGCCCGGGCCCATGCCGGAGCCGATTGCCGCCTGCCCGGCGACGGTGTTCGACGAGGTGACATAAGGATATGTGCCGTGATCGATGTCGAGCAGCGCGCCCTGCGCGCCCTCGAACAGGATGCGCTTGCCCTCGCGCCGCTTGGCATCGAGCAGCGACCAGACCGAATCCATGAACGGCAGCACCTGCGGCGCAATCGCGGCGAGACCGTCATAGACCGCCTTCGGCGCGACCTCGTCCATGCCAAGGCCGCGGCGCAACGCGTTATGATGCGCCAGCAGGCGACCGATCTTGCCGTCGAGCGACGGAAGATCGGCGAGGTCCATGACCCGAATGGCGCGCCGGCCGACTTTATCCTCGTAAGCGGGACCGATGCCGCGACCCGTCGTGCCGATCGCGTTCTGGGCCGAGGCGCGTTCGCGCGCGACGTCGAGCTCCTGATGCAACGGCAGGATCAGCGTCGCGTTCTCGGCGATGCGCAGCGAGTCCGGCGTCACGTTGACGCCCTGCTCTTTCAGCCTGGCGATTTCGTTGACCAGCGCCTGCGGATCGATGACGACGCCGTTGCCGATCACCGAAAGCTTGCCCTCGCGCACGACGCCGGACGGCAGCAGCGACAATTTGTAAACCGTGTTGCCGATGACCAAAGTGTGGCCGGCATTATGGCCGCCCTGGAAACGGACGACGATGTCGGCCTGCTCGGACAGCCAGTCGACGATCTTGCCTTTGCCCTCGTCGCCCCACTGGGCTCCGACCACCACGACATTGGCCATCAGACATTGATCCTTGCGACCCCGGTATCCTCAGGCACGGGCCGGGCCGCAGACCGGTCGGTGCACTTTCGGATAGAGGATGCAGCCGGGAGAGGCAAGGTGACAGCCGGTATCCTGCCTAAAATCGCAGCGGCTTGGCCTGTTGCACCTGCGGCAGCGCGCGGACCTGGGCCAGCACCGCGTCCGGCAATTCGCCGTCGATCTCGATCAGCGCCACCGCGCTGCCGCCCGGCGCCTCGCGCCCGACATGGAACGTCGCGATGTTGATACCGGCCTCGCCGAGCGTCGAGGAGAAGCGGCCGATGAAGCCGGGCTTGTCCTGATTGGTGATGTAGATCATCGAACGCCCGAACTCGGCGTCCATGCGGATGCCCTTGATATTGACGATCCGCGGCCGGCCATCGGCGAACACGGTGCCGGAAACGAAGCGCGACTGCCGCTCGGTCTCGACCGTGACGGTGATCAGGTTCTCGTAATCGCCTTCGGCCTCGCGGGTGACTTCCTCGACCACGATGCCGCGCTCCTTGGCGACGCTCGGCGCCGACACGACATTGACGTCCTGCAGCATCGGGCGCAGCAGGCCGGCGATCGCCGCCGAGGTCAGCGCCTTGGTCTTCATCTGCGCCACCGCGCCCTCATAGGCGATCTGCACCTTGATGATGCCGGTCTCGGTGAGCTGGCCGGCGAACGAGCCGAGCTTCTCGGCGAGCGCGATGAACGGCTTGAGCTTGGGCGCTTCCTCGGCGGTGATCGAGGGAAAGTTGACCGCGTTGGAGATGGCGCCGCGCAGCAGATAATCCGACATCTGCTCGGCGATCTGCAGCGCGACGTTCTCCTGCGCCTCGGCGGTCGCGGCGCCGAGATGCGGCGTGCACACTACGTTGGCATGGCCGAACAGCGGATTCTCCGTCGCCGGCTCGGTTGCGAACACGTCGACCGCGGCGCCGGCGACCTTGCCGGAATCGAGCGCCGCGCGCAGCGCGCTCTCGTCGAGCAGGCCGCCGCGCGCGCAATTGATGATGCGGACGCCGTCCTTCATTTTCGCCAGCGCCGCGGCGTCGATGATGTTGCGGGTCTTGTCGGTGAGCGGCGTGTGCAGCGTGATGAAGTCGGCGCGCTTGAACAGCTCGTCGAGCTCTACCTTCTCGACGCCGAGATCGAGCGCGCGGTCCGGCGACAGGAACGGATCATAGGCGATCACCTTCATCTTCAGTCCGATCGCACGGTCGGCGACGATCGAGCCGATATTGCCGCAGCCGATGACGCCGAGCGTCTTGCCGGTGATCTCGACGCCCATGAAGCGGTTCTTTTCCCACTTGCCGGCCTGCGTCGAGGTGTCGGCGGACGGAATTTGCCGCGCCAGAGCGAGCATCAAGGTGATGGCGTGCTCGGCGGTGGTGATCGAATTGCCGAACGGCGTATTCATCACGATGATGCCGCGCGCGGTCGCCGCCGGGATCTCGACATTGTCGACGCCGATGCCGGCGCGGCCGATCACCTTCAGGTTCTTCGCCTTTTCGAGGATTTTCGCCGAGACCTTGGTGGCGGAGCGGATGGCGAGGCCGTCATAATTGCCGATCACCTCGGCGAGCTTGTCCTTGTCCTTGCCCAGACTGGGCTGGAAATCGACCTCGATGCCGCGATCCTTGAAGATCTGCACGGCGGCGGGCGACAGCGCGTCGGAAATAAGAACTTTGGGGGCGGTCATTTTTTGCGGTCCAATCTGAGCTCGGGGTTTTTCAGCAGTCACCCGCGGGCTTGACCCGCGGGTCCATCTTTCTAGATGGATGGCCGGGTCAAGCCCGGCCATGACGGGTTGGGTGGACGCTAAGCCGCTTTCGCCAGTTGCGCCTTCGCCTCGGCGAAGGCCCAGTCGAGCCAGGGCGTCAGCGCCTCGACATCGCCGCGCTCCACCGTGCAGCCGCACCAGATCCGGAAGCTCGGCGGCGCGTCGCGATGATTGGCGATGTCGTAGGCGACGCCTTCCTTCTCCAGCATCGCCTCGACCTGCTTGACGAAGGCAAGCTGGCCCTCCGGCGCGAGCCGCGACACCGCCGGATCGGCGAGCCGCAGGCATACCGAGGTATTCGAACGCGTCGCCGGATCCTTCGGCAGATGCTCGATCCATGGCGTGCGAGCGACCCAGTCGGCGACGATCCTGGCATTGGCGTCGGCGCGCGCGCGCATCGCGCTCGAGCCGCCGGCGGATTTCGCCCATTGCAGGGTGTCGAGATAATCCTCGACACACAGCATTGACGGCGTGTTGAGCGTTTCGCCGGCGAACACGCCCTCATTAAGTTTGCCGCCCTTGGTGATGCGGAAGATTTTCGGCATCGGCCAGGCCGGCTTGTGGCTTTCGAGCCGCTCGACGGCGCGCGGCGACAGGATCAGCATGCCGTGAGCGCCCTCGCCGCCGAGCGCCTTCTGCCAGGAGAAGGTCACGACATCGAGCTTGGCGAAATCGAGCGCCTGCGCGAATGCGGCCGAGGTGGCGTCGCAGATCGTCAGCCCCTTGCGGTTGGCCTTGATCCAATCGCCATTGGGCACCCGAACGCCGGACGTGGTGCCGTTCCAGGTGAAGACCACGTCAGTGTCGGAATCCACCGCGGCAAGATTCGGCAGTTCGCCGTACGGCACCTTGAGAATGGTGACGTCCTTCAGTTTGAGCTGTTTCTCGACGTCGGTGACCCAACCTTCGCCGAAACTTTCCCAAGCCAGCATCGTCACCGGCCGTGCGCCGAGCAGCGACCACAGCGCCAGTTCGACCGCGCCGGTATCGGAGGCCGGAACGATGCCAATGCGGTAATCCGCCGGCACATCAAGAACTTCGCGGGTCAGATCGATGGCGCGCTTGAGCTTCGCCTTGCCGATCTTCGATCGGTGCGAGCGTCCCAATACCGCGTCGGTGAGGGCTTGGAGGCTCCAGCCCGGGCGCTTGGCGCAGGGGCCGGACGAAAAGTGCGGAACAGACGGCCGCACGCCGGGCTTTGGACCAGTCATGTCTCTATCCTTCCAGATAGGTGCCCCTCGTTGGGGAGGGGTGTCCCACTGGCGGGAATACGCTTCCGCTCGGGCGCGGTCAACGCCAACGGCGGCAATAGTCCGAGTTTTGATTAGAAGCGGAGACCCAAGCCGACGCGGGCGGTATTGACCGTCGGCCTGATGCCTTTGAGTTCGCCGAACGCTGCGTACTCCCATTCGGCACGCAAGAAGGCGTTCGGAAGGATCGCGATGTCGATGCCAAGGCCGGTCACGAAGCCGGGGTCGAACTGGCCGGTCTTCTGAGTGCTTTCGGGCGGCGGCGAGTATGTCGAGGAGTTGCCGTTTGCGCTCTGGACCACGGTCACTTGTGCGGTCGTTGAATAGTCGAAACGGCCCACCGCGCCGCCGGCAAAAGCATAAGGCAGGAACTGGCCGAACGCGTAGCCGGCGCGGCCGCGCAAGGTCGCGTAGTCGGTCATCGACAGCGAGGATCTCGCGGTGATCGAGACGTCGTTGCCCATGCCGTCCGATGTGCTCACCACCCGCTGCAATGTGGTTGGCCCGTCGGACGCATGCAGATCCTTGATCTTATTATAGGCGCCGTCGAGCCCAAGAATGAGGCTGTCCATCTGCCAATTGTAGCCGACGAAGCCGCCAAAGCTCATGCTGCTCGCCGTTCTCGTGCCGAGCACATTCCATGCGGAGGGTTGCGCTTCACTTTCCAGCGTCGATTGACGGAGGATATGAGCGACAAGCTGACTGGTGGAATTGGTGAAATCGCCATTCACTCCGGTTCGGCCGAGTTGGCCGCCGACGACGAATCCTTCCCATACCACTCCCTGGCTGGCAATCGGCCCGCGCAGAAAGAAATCGTCCGGCACGTCGGCCGCCTGGGCGCCCCCGCACATCGCGGCGAAGGCAGCGCCGCATAGCAGCGCAATGCTGCCGCCACGCGCGGGCGCGCTATTGGAATTCGCGAACATCATCGAAACTCCAACGCAGTCCGATGCGCACTTCGTGCGCGCCGACATTCTTGAAAGTCATCGCGCCGTTCGCATCGCTCGGTGATTTCACGTCGCCGACATTGAGATATCGGTAGCCGAGATCGATCGTCGCGTTGGGGGTGACGGCCCAGCCGACGCCAGCCATGCCCGCATAAGCGAAATTCCATTGGCTGTGGCTTGGCGTACCGATGAACGGCGGCGCCGCATTTTGATAATCGCTGACGCGCACCAGCGCGGTGCCGGCGCCGGCGCCGATATACGGCGTCATCCGATACCAGGTGGTGAGATCGAAATAGCCGTTGAACAGCACCGCCGTCGACTGGATTTTTGCGCTGACGTCGTTCGGGGCCGCGCCGGTGCCGGTGTATTTCGCCGGCGAGGCATAGTCGATGGTGATGTCGGTGCGCAGCCAGCGGGTCTTGATGCCGGCGCCGCCGCCGGCGGTGAACCCGGTGCCGAGCTTATTGTTGGTCGGGTCGGCGAAGCCGGGCACGCCCTTTATCCCGCCGAGGATGCCGGAATACCAGCCGGCGTCACCGCGCAAATACCAGCCCCAGTTTTGCCAATCGTTTGCCGGCGGCGGAGGTAGCGCGGGCAATGGCGGCAAATCGCGCGGCATGTCGGCGGCATGCGCCGCGCCGGCAATGGCGATTGTCAGGGCGCCTGCTGCTGCCATGACACGCAAACACAGCATGGCGGACTAACCTTTGCTCTGCAGCGGCGGCAAGTAAACCGGCGGCGGCGGCGTATAGACGTAGCGCGGCGGCGGCGCGACCTCGCAGCATTCCCAGCGGAACGCCAGCATGAAGTCGTTCGAGTAGAGGTTCTTGAAAGTGAATTTCGTCCCGCCGCAACCACCATTGCAGTCGATCGTGTTCTGGACCGATCCGAGGTTGAGATAGCGGTAGGTCATATCGACCTTGAACGTCTTGGTGACGTTGTAGGTAACGCCGGCATACAGCGCCCAAGCCATATTCCACTGGCTCACATTGCGGCCAATGCCGAATGAACTTCCGCCGCCGCCGGGAACGGTCGGGCTGACATCGGTGAAATTCGCGATCGTGTTCCAGGCGCCGCCAACGCCGGCGCCGACGAACGGCGTGAAGCAGTCCCAGGTGCCGAGATCGACATAGCCATTGGCGAGGAACACCCAGGATTTGAGATTGCCTTCATATTGATCGACGAAGACCGGCCCTGGGGTCACGGGTTGGTAAGTGCCGAGCGCGGTGACCCGCGCCTTGGCGCGATATTCGGCGGTCGCGTCGAAGCGCAGCCAGCTGTTCCATTCGTAGCCGACACCGCCGCCGATGAAGACCGTGTCGCTGATCGACTTCGCGGCGAACCGGCCGCCGGCGGGAATCGGCGATACGTCGAGGTTGTAGGCGCCGTTCATACCGACGCCGACCTGGCCGCGCAGATACCAGTTGCCGGCGAACTCCGGCGCGGCCTGCTGGATGATGATGGGTTGCGGCGGCGGCTGGTAAGGCTGCGGCTGCGAATAATCCGCCGCACGCGCGTCAACCGCCGTCAAAGCGACGGTGGCAATCAGCGCTGGGAACGTGAGACGCGAACCAACCATACCACCGTCCCTTTTCGCGTTCGCGGGTTGCGCGAAACGCCCGCAATTCGCGGGCCGTGTGGACGATGGCAGCAAAACCTTAAGTGGCCCTTAACCGTGTTCTTTAACCACGTTGCAGGCGAAAATCGCGCGCAACTCGCCGGCGCGAAGCCATCGCACCGGCGCAGTTCGGAGAATCAGTGGTTAACAAATCCTTGACGGTTAATGGCGCGAGCGCTCAGGCGTCTTTCGGCTTATGATCGTCTTCGATATTGCCGACATGCTTTTGCGCATAGAGCTCGAGGCCGAGGCGCCCGACCAGATCAAGCTGGGTTTCGAGGAAATCGATGTGGCCTTCCTCGTCCTTCATCAGGTCCTCGAACAGGTCGCGTGACACGTAGTCCTTCACCGAGTGGCAGTAGGTTGCGGCTTCCTGGTAGAGCTCGCGTGCGCCTTGTTCGGCCGCGAGATCGCATTCGAGGATTTCTTTGACGGTCTGCCCGATACGCAGCGGATCGAGCACTTGCAGATTGGGGAAGCCGTCGAGAAACAAGATGCGATCGACGAACCGATCGGCGTGGTGCATCTCCTCGATCGATTCCTCGCGCCACTTCTTGGCGAGGTCCTTGTATCCCCAATGATTGAGGCTGCGGAAATGCAGCCAATATTGATTGACTGCGGTGAGCTCGCTGCGAAGCCCTTTATTCAAATATTCGATAACCTTGGCGTCGCCCTTCATGAGCAAGCTCCTTTGCACGAAAACGGCAGACCGCCGCCGTAACCAGCGACATTAGGTAAATTCCAAAAAGCAAGACAAGCCCCGGACGAGGCGCTTTGCGAAAAATTACGGCAGGGGAGTCGTGAGACTTAAGGCCGCGAGTTTGCAGCCGCCGTTTTGGCCGCCTTCGCCGCCTTCTTCGGGCAGCAGGCGCAGGCAGTGGCGCAGGCCGCGCCGGTGAGCGCCTCATCCATGATCTTGCGAATGGTACGCGCGCACCGGCCGCATTCGGCACTGCAGCCGAGGCAGCCATAGACCTGCTTGGCGGTACGCGACGTCGAGCTGCGCACCGCGGCGCGCACTTCCTTGTCGCTGAGGACGTTGCAGGAACAGACGATCACGGGGAATCCGGCAGAGCTATTGTCCCTTTTGGCTAAAGCGTCGGGCGCCTTGTGTCAAAAGAAATCGTTCTTTAAAAACGTTCTAATATATTGATCGAAAAGGGTTTTCTGGCTTAGCCGAGGTTCCGCTTGGGAGATTTCAGAAATGCGCTAGCGGTTAGCCGTCGCGGTTCAGGCCGCGACATTGTTGAGCGCGTCGATAATGTCGTCGACCACGGCCTCGACCAGGACGTGATCGTCACCCTCGCCCATCACGCGGATCACCGGCTCGGTGCCGGACGGCCGCACGATCAGCCGGCCACCGCTGCCGAGCTTCTGCTCGGCGCTGGCAATGGCCTTGAGCACGCGGGCGTTTTCGAGCGGCTTGCCGTTCTTGTAGCGGACATTCTTGAGCACTTGCGGCAAAGGCTCGAAGCGGTGGCAGACCTGCGACACCGGCTTGCCGAGCTTGCGGATCACCGCCAGCACCTGCAACGCGGCAACGAAGCCGTCGCCGGTCGTGGTGTAGTCCGACAGGATGATGTGGCCGGACTGCTCGCCGCCGATATTGTAGCCGTGCGCGCGCATCTGTTCGAGCACGTATCGGTCGCCGACCGGCGTGCGCACCAGCTCAAGACCGATCGAGGCAAGGTGGCGCTCGAGGCCGAGATTCGACATCACGGTCGAAACGATTCCGGGGCGGGCAAGGCGGCCGTCTTCCTTCCAGCTCGCGGCGATCACCGCAAGCAGTTGGTCGCCGTCGACCAGATGACCGCGCTCGTCGATCAGCAGCACGCGGTCGGCGTCGCCGTCGAGCGCGATGCCGATATCGGCGCGGGTTTCGCGCACCTTGTTGACGATCGCGGCGATGTCGGTCGAGCCGCATTCCTTGTTGATGTTGAAGCCGTCCGGCTCGACGCCGATGGCGATGACGTCGGCGCCAAGCTCCCACAGCGCTTCCGGCGCCACGCGATAGGCCGCGCCATTGGCGCAATCCACCACGATGCGCATGCCGTCGAGATCGAGCGCGCGTGGCAGCGTACGCTTGGCGAATTCGATATAGCGGTCGTGCACGCCGTCGATGCGCTTGGCGCGGCCTAGGTCGGGGCTTTTGGCGAGCCTGCTGCCGAGATCGCTGTCGATCAGCGCTTCGATCTCGCCTTCGAGCTCGTCGCCGAGCTTGAAGCCATCGGGCCCGAACAGCTTGATGCCATTGTCATCATAAGGATTGTGCGAGGCGGAAATCATCACGCCGAGATCGGCCCGCATCGAGCGGGTCAGCATGCCGACCGCCGGCGTCGGCATCGGGCCGAGCAGCAGCACGTCCATGCCGACCGAGGTGAAGCCGGCAACCAAAGCGGTCTCGATCATGTAGCCGGACAGTCGGGTATCCTTGCCGATGACCACGCGATGGCGGTGCTCGCCGCGCTTGAAAATCAATCCCGCGGCCTGGCCGACCTTGAGCGCCAGCTCCGGCGTGATCACGCGGTTGGCCATGCCGCGGATGCCGTCCGTGCCGAAATATTTGCGAGCCATAAATCCCCTGTATCCCGGCTGAGCGTGCTAGCCGGCCGCTACAGTCTTTGTATATAGAGTCGGTTGCACCGTCTTGCCTCAAAATTTTTGAATAATCCTTACGACACAGGTTTAGCCGCCCGTTAGCCACGAAAACCCGCACGCTGCGCCGGTTTGCGGTCTTTGCGCTCCGGGCCTGCCGTGCTAGCCCTCAAGCAAATAACCACGCGGCGCGTAATGAAGAACATCACCAGCATCGACGATCTGCGGGAGGTCGCCCGGCGCAAGGTGCCGCGCGCCTTTTTCGAATATGCCGATTCCGGCTCCTACACCGAGAGCACCTTGCGCGCGAACCGCGCCGACATGGAGGCCGTCAAGCTTCGCCAGCGCGTCCTGGTCGACGTCGACAAGCGCGATACCTCGACCACGATGGTCGGCGAAAAGGTCTCGGTGCCGATCGCGCTGTCGCCCATCGGGCTGCTCGGCATGCAACACGGTGACGGCGAGATTCTCGCCTGCCGCGCGGCGCAGGCGGCCGGGATTCCGTTCACGCTCTCGACCATGTCGATCTGCTCGATCGAGGACGTCGCCGCGGCGGTCGACAAGCCGTTCTGGTTCCAGCTTTACGTGATCCGCGACCGCGGCTTCATGCGCGACTTGATCGATCGCGCCGCCCAGGCCAAATGCAGCGCGCTTGTTCTGACCGTCGATTTGCAGATTCTCGGCCAGCGCCACCGCGACATCAAGAACGGCATGACGGTGCCGCCGGAAATCCGGCTGAAGAACGTCATCGACATCGCGACCAAGCCGGCCTGGGCCTGGAGCATCCTCAACGGCAAGCGCAAGACCTTTGGCAACCTGGCCGGCCACGTCAAAGGCATGGAGGACGTCAACTCGTTGTCGCAATGGACCGCGCAGCAATTCGATCCGACGCTGAACTGGCGCGACATCGAATGGGTCAAGAGCCTGTGGCCGGGCAAGCTGATCCTCAAGGGCATCATGGACGTCGAGGACGCCCGCATCGCGGCGCAGTCCGGCGCCGAGGCGATCGTGTGCTCGAACCATGGCGGCCGCCAGCTCGACGGCGCGGCGTCATCGATCTCGATGCTGCCCAAGATCGTCGACGCGGCCGGCGATCAGACCGAAGTGCTGTTCGACGGCGGCGTGCGCACCGGCATGGACGTGGAGCGCGCGTTGGCGCTCGGCGCGCGCGGCTGCCTGATCGGCCGCTCTTACGTCTGGGGCCTTGGCGCCTATGGCGAGGCCGGCGTCACCAAGACGATCGAAATCATCAAGAAGGAGCTCGATGTCTCGATGGCGCTGACCGGGGTCAGCACCATCGCAGAGATCGGGCCCAACGTGCTGGTCGATCCGCCGTTCAAGCAGGAGCGGCCCAAGGCCAGGCCGCGCCAGACGAAGCTTGCCAAACCAAGGCCGCGCGGCTGATGGCGCGCGAAACTCCGCTGACGCGCGCGGCATTTCCGCATCATCTCGATATCACCACGCGCTGGATGGACAATGATGTCTATGGCCACGTCAACAACGTGGTCTATTACTCGTTCTTCGACACCGTGGTGAACCGCTATCTGATCGACCATGGCGCGCTCGATTTCGTCAAAGGCGGCGTGATCGGACTCGTCGTCGATACGCAATGCAGCTACTTCACGCCGATCGCCTATCCCGACCGCGTCACCGCCGCACTTTCGGTCGTCCATCTCGGCACCAGCAGCGTGCGTTACCGCGTCGCCGTGTTCCGCAACGACGAAGACAGCGCCGCGGCGCAAGGCCATTTCGTCCACGTCTATGTCGATCGCGCTAGCAACCGGCCGGTGCCGCTGCCACAGCCGCTGAAGAAAGTGCTGGAGGCGCTGGTGCGGTGACAATCAATCGCCGGCGGTTTTTGCAGGGGTCGACCGGCGCGATTGCCGTGGCGATGTGCGGCCGTTCACAAGCGATGATGGACGCCGAAGCCGCCGACAAATTCGCCGCGCTCGAGATCGCCAGCAAAGGCCGTCTCGGCGTCACCATCCTCGACACAACCACCGGCGAGCGGTTGAGCTATCGCGGCGACGAGCGCTTCGCCATGCTGAGCACGTTCAAGGCGCTGGCGGCCGGCTGCGTGCTGTCACGGGTCGATCGCAATGAGGAAAAGCTCGACCGCCGCGTGATGTACGCGCAAGGCGACGTCCTGTCTTACGCGCCGGTGACCAAGCTGCATGTCGCGGACGGCCTGACGATGGGCGAGATCTGCGCGGCCGCCGTCATGCTGAGCGACAACACCGCCGGAAACCTGATGCTGGCAAGCTTCGGGGGTCCGGCCGGGCTGACGGCCTGGCTGCGCAGCCTCGGCGATCCCGTCTCGCGGCTCGACCGCACCGAGCCGGATCTGAATGAGGCCAGGCCCGGCGATCTGCGCGACACCACGACACCGAACGCAATCGCGGACACGTTGCGCAAGCTGTTCACCAGCGATGCCCTGTCGGCCACGTCGCAACAGCGGCTCGCGGACTGGATGATCGCCGGCAAGACCGGCGGCATGCGGTTGCGCGCGGGCCTGCCGACAGGATGGCCGGTCGGCGACAAGACCGGCACCAACGATACCAACTGCGCCAACGATGTCGCGATCGTGTGGCCGCCGCAGCGCGCGCCGCTGATCATCGCCAGCTTTCTCGCCAATGCCGGCGTGACATCCCTGCAACGCGACGACACCCATGCCGACGTCGCGCGGATCGCGGCAGCATGGCGTACCTGAGCGTGGGATTGCCGCGCAACTAGAGCCGTTCGCCAGGATTGCTTGCCTGTGCCATAATCACGCGTGGCCACGGGGGTGAGCCGTGAAGCAGCCCGAGACTCGTTACGCAAAAAGCGGCGAGGTCCGAATTGCCTATCAGGTCGTCGGACAAGGCCCGCTCGACCTGGTGTTCGTTCCCGGCTTCATTTCCAATCTCGAGGTGCATTGGGACGATCCCGGCTTCACCCATTTGCTCAACCGGCTCAGCGCCTTCACGCGGTTGATCCTGTTCGACAAGCGCGGCACCGGGCTCAGCGACCGCGTCGACAATCATCATCTGCCCAACCTCGAGACGCGGATGGACGACGTGCGCGCGGTGATGGATGCCGTCGGCAGCGGGCGCGCCGCATTGCTGGGCGCGTCGGAAGGCGGCCCGATGTCGATCCTGTTCGCGGCGACCTACCCGGAACGCACGCGCGCGCTCATTCTTTACGGGTCTTATGCTCATTTCCACACCTGGGTCATGGGGCGCGAGGCGCTGGAAGACTTCATCCGCGGCCTTGAAAGCAGCTGGGGCACTGGCGCCAATGCGGTGCGGTTCGCGCCTGAGCAGGTGAAAGACGGCCGCTTCGAGAGCTGGTGGGGCCGCTACGAGCGCTTCGCCGCCAGCCCGACCGCGGCGATCGCGCTGGCGCGGATGAATGCCGCGATCGATGTGCGTTCGGTGCTCGCGAGCATCCGGGTGCCGACTTTGGTCGTTCACCGGCGCGACGACGCCCGCATCAAGTTTGCCGGCGGACAATATCTCGCCGACAAGATCAAGGGCGCGCGCTTCGTCGCCTTTGCCGGCCGCGATCATCCGATCTGGACCGGCGATGTCGACCCGATCGTCGACGAGATCGAGGAATTTCTCACCGGCGCGCGTCCGGCGCCAATGGCGGATCGGGTGCTCTCGACCGTGCTGGCGGCGCGGCTGGTGTCGCCGGCACGGCTTGCCGCGCGCTTCGGCGACCGTATCTGGAACGAGCGGCTCGCCATGTGGCGGGACCAGGCCGGCGAGGTGATGGCCCGCTTTGGCGGACGCGGCCGGGTCATTGGCGCCGAAGAGATCGTCGCGCACTTCGACGGCCCGGCGCGTGCGGTGCGTTGCGCCATTGCGCTGCGTGCGGCGGCGGCGACGCTCGAGATTGCGGTGTCGCAGGCGGTCCACACCGGAGAAATCGAAGTCCGCAATGACGGGATCAGCGGCCTCGCCGTCCACGTCACCGAGCGGATATCGGCGCGCGCGGCGGCGGGGCACATTCTG